>OLQM01004825.1_pt1 | contig 9982 bp, 5 predicted proteins | sample 1673161 | NCBI WGS metagenome assembly OLQM01 (sample SAMEA3136761, study PRJEB25190) | human gut metagenome | reverse complement strand
TTCAGCCCGCTGTCTGCCGGGGCATGCATGTTCAGTCGGTGGATCAGGTCAAGGCCATCCGAACTATCAAGCGCAAAATCACTGATCTTCAGAAGATGACCATTGAGGAGCAGAAAAAGGCCGTCCGCGCCGGATATGATATGGACATCATCCCCAGCGACCTGGCCACCTACGGCAACGAGGCGAAGAAGCTCCTGCAGGATCTGCAGTCCAGAAATGAGCGCATGTTCCTGCTGACCTTCCTGGTGCTGAATGTGGCGGAGACCAAACAGCAGCTGGAGAACAATGTGTTCCAGGCGGGCTCTATTGCCCAGAAATACAACTGCCAGCTGACCCGGCTTGACTTCCAGCAGGAAGAAGGGCTGATGAGCAGCCTGCCGCTGGGGCTCAATCAGGTGGAGATCGAGCGCGGCATGACCACCTCCAGTGTGGCGATTTTCGTGCCGTTTACCACGCAGGAGCTGTTCCAGAGCGGTAAGGAGGCGCTCTACTGCGGTATCAACGCCCTGTCCAACAACCTGATTATGGTGGACAGAAAGCTCCTCAAGAACCCCAATGGCCTGATTCTCGGCACACCCGGTTCCGGCAAATCCTTTGCCGCCAAGCGCGAGATCGCCAATGTATTCTTCGTGACCGATGACGACATTATCATCTGCGACCCGGAATCGGAGTACGGCACACTGGTGGAGCGCCTGGGCGGGCAGGTCATAAAAATCTCGCCCACATCCAGCGACTACATCAACCCCATGGACTTGAACCTGAACTACAGCGACGATGAGAATCCGTTATCGCTGAAATCCGACTTCATCCTCTCCCTGTGCGAGCTGATCGTAGGCGGCAAGGAAGGATTGCAGCCGGTGGAAAAGACCATCATCGACCGCTGTGTCCGCATGGTCTACCGGGATTATCTGGCTGACCCCGTGCCGGAAAACATGCCGATTCTGGAGGATCTGTACAATGCGCTGCTGACGCAGGAGGAAAAGGAGGCGCAGTACATCGCAACAGCGCTTGAAATTTATGTCACCGGTTCTCTGAACGTGTTCAATCACCGCACCAGCATCAACATCGAAAACCGCATCGTGTCCTTCGATATCAAGGAGCTGGGCAAGCAGTTGAAGAAAATCGGTATGCTGATCGTGCAGGACGCGGTGTGGAACCGCGTCACCATCAACCGCGAGGCGCATAAATCTACCCGCTATTACATCGATGAGATGCACCTTTTGCTCCGCGAGGAGCAGACGGCGGCGTACACGGTGGAAATCTGGAAGCGATTCCGTAAATGGGGCGGCATTCCCACCGGTATCACGCAGAACGTCAAAGACCTGCTTTCCTCCCGCGAGGTGGAAAACATCTTTGAAAACTCCGACTATGTGTTCATGCTGAACCAGGCGTCCGGCGACCGGCAGATTCTCGCCAAACAGCTGAATATTTCTCCCCATCAGCTCTCGTATGTCACCCACAGCGGTGAAGGCGAAGGGCTTCTTTTTTACGGCAGCACGATTCTTCCGTTTGTTGACCGCTTCCCGAAGGATACGGAGCTGTACCGAATCATCACCACCAAGCCGCAGGAGCAGGCTGGATAAGAAAGGACGAAAAGATATGGAAAACAGGATGCAGATATTTCAGAATGAGGAGTTCGGGCGTATCCGTACCTTCGTCACGGAGGACGGAGTTCCCTGGTTTGTTGGAAAAGACGTGGTGGACAACCTCGGGTACCAAAACGGTAGTCGAGATATTAACCGTCATGTAGCGCCGGAAGATCGGACAAAAGGAATGGTCTTTGACGGGAATCAACGGAAAGAGACCATTCTTATCAATGAATCCGGGCTTTACAGCCTGATCCTCTCCAGCAAACTGGAAAGCGCCAAGCGCTTCAAGCACTGGGTGACGAGCGAAGTTCTTCCCTCTATCCGCAGGCACGGAGCCTATATGACCGATGCGCTGCTGGAACAGGCGGCAGGCAATGCCGATGTGGCGGCGCAGGGCGTGCGGGCGCTGTCGGAGGAACGGAACCTCAACAAAAAGCTGGCCGGGCAGCTGAAACAGGCCGAAGCGCAGCTGACCGTGGCGCTGCCCAAGGCGGCGTATTTCGATGCGCTGGTAGACTGCCCCGACTGCACCGGCATCCGGCTCACGGCCAAGGAACTGGGTGTTCCCCAGAGCATGTTCACGGCCTATCTCGTCAGGAAGAAATATGCCTACTATGACAGCAAGGGCATCATGCATCCTCATGCGCTTCCGTACCGCAACGGCCTGTTCGTTGTCCGCGAGTTCATCGCACCCAACGGGCATCGCGGCACGCAGATGCTGGTTACGCCCAAAGGCAAGCAGGTATTTCTGGCCGAACGCGCGGAGATCATCGGCTGAACAGTACCACAACCATACGAATCGAGGTGATGCACATGGCAAAACGCTCGCCCCGCCTTCTGTTTACAGAGGAGGAGCTGGAAACGCCGGAGCTTCAGAAGCCCATTAAAAAGGCGGAGAAAGCGCAGAAAAAGCTCACAAAAGCTGAGTCGAAAATCCCCAAAAAGAAGATCGTTCAGAAACAGCGCGTCTATGACCCGAAGGAGAATCAGGTCGTGACGCGCCTTGTTTTTGAGGAAACCGAGAAAAAGCGCCCGTCCAAGCTCACGCATGCCGCAGCGGCCACTCCGCTCAATGCGGTTTCGGCAGCATCCCACCGGGAACTGCATGAGGATTCGGACGGCAGCGTTTCCGCATCGGTCTCACATGAGGTCATCAGCAGCACCGAGGGCGGCATCCGGACATTGGATACCGCCCACCGCACATTGCAGGACAAACCTTATGCCAGAGCACTGAAAGCGGAGCGCGCCGCTGACCGGGCCAATCTGAAGGCGCTGTACAAGGAGGCAGAGCTCCAGAATCCGGAATGGGGCGCAAGCCCGATTTCACGGTTCCAGCAGAAGCGCGCCATCAAGAAAGCCTACGCCGAGGCCAAGGCCGGAAAGGCTGCGGACAACACGGTCAAAGCGTCCGAGGCTGCGGCCAAAGCAGTGAAGAAAACCGGCGAGGAAACATCCAAAGTCGTTCAGTTTGTCGCCCGGCACAAAAAGGGCTTTGTGATTCTCGGCGTCATCGGAATGATGTTCCTGTTTGTTTCTGCTGTGATGTCCAGTTGTTCCGTGATGATGAGTTCGCTCACATCCTCCGGCGTGATGACCACCTATCCCAGCGCCGATGCGGATATGCTGGCGGCAGAGGCGCAGTATCTGGCGCTTGAGGCAGAGCTTCAGGAGTATCTGGACAATTACGAAAGCACCCATGATTACGACGAATACCATTTTGACCTGGATGAGATCGAACATGACCCCTATGTGCTGATTTCCATGCTGACCGCGCTCCGCGAGGGAGAATGGACGATTGATGAGGTAGGCGGTCTGCTTCAGACCATCTTCGACCGCCAGTACACGCTGACGGAGGATGTGCAGGTTGAAACCCGCTACAGGACAGAAACCCGCACCGGCTATTACACGGTTACAGACCCGGATACCGGTGCGACCAGCATCGAGACATACGAATATGAAGTGCAGGTTCCCTACAATTATTACATCTGTACGGTGACGCTGGAGAACTTCAATCTGTCCCATCTGCCGGTCTACCTGATGGATCAGGATCATCTGTCCCTGTATGCCTCCTATATGTCCACGCTGGGCAACCGGCCCGATCTGTTCGCCGGTTCTTCCTACGTTGACCGCTATTACGGCGATCAGTACCGGTATGAAATCCCGGCGGACGCGCTGGAGGATGAACAATTCGCGGCCATGATTCAGGAAGCGGAGAAGTACCTGGGCTATCCGTATGTCTGGGGCGGCAGCTCGCCCAGCACCAGTTTTGACTGCTCCGGCTTTGTCAGCTGGGTCATCAATCACTGCGGTGTGGGCTGGGACGTTGGCAGACTGACCGCAAACGGACTGCGCAATATCTGTTCCTATGTCTCTCCGGCCAATGCCAAACCGGGCGACCTGATCTTCTTTGAGAAAACCTACGACACTTCCGGCGCGTCGCACGTCGGCATCTATGTGGGCAACAATATGATGATCCACTGCGGCGACCCCATCCAGTACACGAGCATTGATACGAACTACTGGCAGCAGCACTTCCTTCAGTTCGGAAGACTGCCCAGCCCGTAAGAAAGGAGCAGTATGAACCCGAAAATTGAAAAGCTGAAAGCGGAGAGAAGCAGGAATACCGAAAAGATTTCCGACCTTCAGAACCGCAACCGCAAGCTCTCCGAGCAGATCACGAAGCTGGAGAACAACGATATCATCGGTATGGTGCGCGAGATCGGCATGACGCCGGAGCAGCTGGCCGCACTTCTGAGCGGCAAGGCTGCGGATTCGTCCGCGACCGATGAATACGAAGAAACGGAGGGATATGAACATGAGAACTAAAAGGATGCTTCGCAGGGGGCTGACCGCACTGGCGGCAGCGCTTGCCATGATGACGGCGCTGGCGGCTCCCGCCTTTGCCTACGCAGGAGATTCTGCGGACAGCACAGCGGAGACTGCTGCACAGCAGTCCTCCGGCAGTCAGACTGTCGTTCAGACAGAAAAAATCGGAACGGTAACGACCAACGGCGGCAGGCTGAATCTGCGCGACGGAGCCAGCACCAGCTACAACATCATCGGCCAGCTCCCCTGCGGCGATACTGTCACGGTGATCGGCGAGGAAAACGGCTGGTACAAAGTCATCGTGCCCGAAAAGGAGGGCTATGTATACGGCGGTTATCTGAATGTCAGCGAGAGTACGGTTGTTGCCGGCGATAATACTGATGTCAGTTCAGATGGTACAGAGAGTTCCGGAGCCCCGCTGACGCCCGACGGCAACCTGGAACTTGTGGATGACGTGTACCAGACCTCGGACGGGAAGCAGTTCATCACGGTGCAGTCCAAGAATGACAACACCTTTTACATCGTCATTGACCGGGATAAGAACGGTGAAAATGTCTATTTTCTGAATCTGGTGGACGAGGCTGACCTGATGGCGCTGATGCAGGACGGCGAGGTCACGGTCAAATGTACCTGTACCGACCGCTGTGAAGCCGGCGATGTTGACTTGAACTGTCCGGTCTGCAAGACCAATCTGACGGAATGCACCGGAACGGTAAAGGAGGAACCGGAACCCACCGTCGTTCCGGAGGAGCCGGAAGAACCGGAGCCTGAAAAGAGCAGCTCCGCACCTCTGCTTCTCCTGCTGCTGATCGCCGGTCTGGGTGCGGGCGGCGCTGTGTACTGGTTCAAGTTCAGAAAGCAGAAGCCCGATACCAAGGGTCCCGATGATTTGGATGACTACGACTTCGGCGATGATGACGAAGATGATGAGGAAGAATATGTTATCGAGGACGATCAGCCGGAGGAAACGGATGAAGCGTAATGGTGCAGACCGCATCTGCACCAATCAGAGAAAGGTAGGATAACGATATGAAACTTGTGATTACCGAAAAGCCCTCAGTGGCAAAATCCATTTCTGCCGTCCTTGGCGCTGACCAGCGCCGGGACGGTTATTTCGAGGGAGGAGATTATCTCGTTTCCTGGTGCTTCGGCCATCTGGCGGAGCTGGCTTCCGCCGAGGTGTATGACGAGGCGTATGCCGGATGGAGCCGCGAACAGCTCCCCATCATTCCTGAAAGCTGGCAGTACAGCGTCGGGCGCGATAAGAAAAAGCAGCTGGATCTGCTGACGGAGCTGATGCGCCGTTCGGATGTGACGGAAATCATCAATGCCTGCGATGCGGGACGCGAGGGCGAGCTGATTTTCCGCACGGTCTATCTTCTGGCAGGCTGCGTGAAACCCGTGAAGCGCCTCTGGATTTCTTCCATGGAGGACGCGGCAATCCGCGAGGGCTTTGAAAACCTGCGCGACGGCAGCGAGTACGACCATCTCTATGATGCTGCACTTTGCAGAAGCAAGGCGGACTGGCTGGTGGGCATCAATGCCACCCGGCTTTTCTCAGTGCTGTATCACCGCACACTGAATGTCGGGCGCGTGGTGTCGCCTACGCTGGCGCTGCTGGTACAGCGGGAAGCGGAAATCAAGGCATTTCAGCCGGAGCCCTTTTATACGGTGAAGCTGGACGCCGGTGATTTCACGGCGGTCAGTGAAAAAATGAAAAACAGGCCGGATGCGGAAAATCTGAAATCCGCCTGTGCAGGCGCGTCGGCGGTAATCCGCAGCGTGGAGCAGAAAGAAAAATCCGAAAAAGCCCCTGCGCTCTATGACCTGACAACGCTCCAGAGAGATGCCAACCGCATTCTGGGCTTCACTGCCCAGCAGACACTGGACTATCTTCAGTCCCTATATGAGAAAAAGCTCTGTACCTATCCGCGAACCGACAGCCGCTATCTGACGGACGATATGGAAAGCGGGGTTCCGGCCGTCGCTGCCTGCGCTGCCGGGATTCTCGGCGTATCGGTCGGAGATGTATCTGCAAAGCAGGTCTGCGACAGCCGTAAGGTTTCCGATCACCATGCCGTCATTCCCACGATGGCTGCCGGAGAAGCTGAACTGTCTGCGCTGACAGCCGGAGAGCGCGAGGTGTTGAAGCTGGTTGCCCGTCAGGTGCTGATGGCGGTCAGTGCGCCGTATTCCTATCTGGAAACGGTAGTAACCGTCGAATGCGGCGGACAGGTATTCACCGCAAAGGGTAAAACCGTGCTGAACGCCGGCTGGAAAAGCTATGCGGCAGGCGAACAGAAGGAAAAGGTACTCCCTCCGATGACGGAAGGACAGTCCATTGACAGTTTTGCCGTTTCTCTGGAGGAAGGAAAAACAAAGCCGCCTGCCCGATACACCGAGGATACGCTGCTTTCTGCTATGGAGACTGCCGGGGCGAAAGAGATGCCGGATGATGCCGAGCGCAAGGGGCTGGGCACACCCGCCACCCGCGCCGGGATTCTGGAGAAGCTGGTTTCCTCCGGCTTTGTGGAAAGAAAGAAGAATAAAAAGGCGGTCAGCCTGGTTCCCCAGGACATCGGTATCTCCCTGATCACGGTGCTTCCGGAGCAGCTCCAGTCTCCGCTTCTGACTGCGGAATGGGAGAACATGCTGAAAGAGATCGAGCGCGGCGAGCTCTCCCCGGAGGCGTTCATGGAGCAGATCAGCCGCATGGTTTCCGAATTGGTGCGCGACTACGAACCTGTGAGCGGTGCAGAGGTGCTGTTCCCGTCAGGACGCCCGGTGGTCGGAAAATGCCCCCGCTGTGGCGGCCCGGTTACGGAGAGTAAGACCGGCTTTTTCTGTGAGCGCCGCGACTGCCGCTTCGGACTCTGGAAGGACAACCGCTATCTGTCCGCAAAGCACATCATTCTGACAAAAAAGATGGCGGAGGCGCTTCTGAAGGACGGTAAAACCTTTGTCAGCGGCATGTACTCCGAAAAGACCGGCAAAAGCTATTCCGCCTACCTCGTACTGACGGACGACGGGCAGAAATCCAGCTATGCACTGGAGTTTGACAGGGAGAAAACCGGCGCATGAAGCTGAGCCCCGCAGAACGCGAAACGATCATCCTGTTTTCCGATGCAGACGATACCGCCAGCGTCTACACCTACGACAGGAGACTGATAAAAAAGCTGGACGCTCTCAGCAGAAAATGTCCGGAAGAAGTGCATGAGGAGAAAAGACGCTTTTCTGCAGGAGCGAAAAGCTATATTGTGCCGAAAAGCTGCGTTTCTATCCGCGAGCCGTTTTCCAGAGAGCGGCGCGAGGCGGCAAGCAGACGTGCGAAGGAGGCCGGCATCGTCCCGCCGGACAGGAGCAAAGGCCGCGGCTTCAATGAATAATACAGGGAGATGGGCGCAGGGCTTCGGCTTTGCGTCCTGTTTCCCGGAAAGGATGGTATATGGCAGAAAAACAGAGCAGCAGGGACAGGCTGAAGGAGATCACGGCGAGTATTGAGGACGGCATCAAGGAGCTGTTCCAGTCGGAGACCTATGCGCAGTATCTTCAGACCATGAGCCGTTTTCACCATTACAGCGTAAACAATCAGGTGCTGATCCATATGCAGAAGCCGGACGCTACACTGGTGGCGGGCTTCAACAAATGGAAGAATCAATTCGGAAGGAATGTCATCAAGGGAGAACACGGTATTAAGATCATTGCCCCGACTCCCTTCAAAAAGAAAACCGAGCAGGAAAAGCTCGACCCGGATACGCAGCTTCCCATGCTGGATGCGGACGGGAAAGTCATTACGGAGGAAAAGACCATCCAGATTCCCATGTACAAGCCGGTGACGGTGTTCGATGTCTCGCAGACTGAGGGCAAGCCTTTGCCCCAGCTGGCCCATGACCTGTCGGGCAATGTGGCGAATTACGATGTGTTCATGGAAGCACTGCGGCGTTCTTCTCCGGTTCCGATTTCCATAGAAGTGATGCGCGGCGGCATGGATGGCTACTTTGACCTGGAGCATCAGGACATCGCCATCCGCAAGGGCATGAGCGAGGTGCAGACGGTATCTGCGGTCATACATGAGATGGCGCACGCGCTGCTTCACAATCGAACCAAAGATGCTGAGGAGAAAACACCGGAAATCTCCCGCAGTACCGAAGAAGTACAGGCAGAAAGCATTTCCTATGCGGTGTGCGCCTATTACGGCATCGCCACCGGCGACAACAGTTTCGGCTATATCGCGTCCTGGTCAAAGGACAAAACCTTGCCGGAGCTTCGGGAAAGTCTGGAGGTAATCAGTAAGACCGCCGACGGCCTTATCAACGATATTGATCGGCACTATGCGGAAATTCTGAAAGAGCGCGAGGCGGAGCTGATTGCCGCTGAACCCGCCATGGCGATGGAGCGCCTTTATGCCGTGGATGACCGGTATCTTCATGTTCAGCGCACGGACACTGGTGTGGATTACACGATTTACGATAAGGTGTCCATGAAAGGAATCGACGGCGGTCAGCTGGATATGGAGATCAGCACGTTGGCCGAATCGGCGCTTGAAATCTGCAACTCCCATGGAATCGGGCAAAACGCCCCGCTTCAGGTTGCGGATATCGGGATACTGGATGAATTGCAGGCCGCGCAGGATGAAGCGATTGCCATTGAGCCGCCTGTGCAGGAGAACCCTGAGCCGGAGATGGACATTCCGCCTGATCCGGCGATTTCCGTGGAGGCGCGGAATGCCTACGGCTATACGGATGACGGGATGCTCCCGTTGACAAAGGAACGCGCCATGGAGCTGTTTGAGCGCGATGTGCCGGTATATCTTCTCTATGGGGACAATACCGAGGCGATGGCTTTTGAACAGACGGAAATTCTGAACCACGACGGCATCTTCGGCATTGACCGCGCAGACTGGGAGGCGGTAAAGGAGCAGTTTCCTGTCATCACGGAAAACAGATGGCAGAAAGCATTCCAGCAGAATCCGTCAGACAGCTACTGCATTTATCAGCTCCGCAGAGATCCGGAACTGGCTGAGCTTCGCTTTATGAATTCTCAGTATCTCAGGGAGCATGGTCTTGAGCCTGCATTTGACCATTACGAGGCGGTCTATTCTGGGGCGCTTTCGTCTGATGGCAGTACAGAAACCCGTCTGGATGACCTGTACATGAAATTCAACACCGCTCATCCGCAGGATTTTACCGGGCACAGCCTGTCCGTCAGCGACATTGTTGTCTTAAAGCAGCAGGGTGCGGTAAGCTCTCATTATGTGGACAGCGTGGGCTTTGTTCAGCTTCCGGCGTTCCTGCCGGACAATTACCTCAAAAACGCGGAGATGTCCATGGAAGATGATTACGGGATGATCGACGGCATCATCAACAACGGTCCAAAGGAACAGCCGGAGGCCAAACCCAAGGCTCCCGATTTATCGGTACTGTTTGAAGCGGCCAGACAGGTCGTTCAGGAAGATAAGCAGGCTCCTGAACCGGGCAAAAAGCCTTCCGTTCTGGCCATGCTCCATGCACCCGCGCCGTCCAGAAGCGATAACTCTTGTTCCAATGATGATAAAGCTTTAATTTTAC
>OLQM01004824.1_pt1 | contig 9984 bp, 9 predicted proteins | sample 1673161 | NCBI WGS metagenome assembly OLQM01 (sample SAMEA3136761, study PRJEB25190) | human gut metagenome | reverse complement strand
TATACATCGTTTCCGTTAACCGTTCCAAGACTTGCATCCGGAGTTGTTGCTCCTTTGGTACGCGACCAACCTATTGCCTGAATCTCTGGATTACCGGTATTCACCAAAGGCAAAACATTCTCGCCACGAATGGCCGTACCATCTGCATAGACCTGTGAGTCAAGTACCGAGGCTGGCTCAGATGCTGACATGAAATAAACGATATGGCGGCCGGTAGCATCAAAGGATGCGTATAGATCAATCGGTGTTGCTTCGGTTGTCGCATCAAGGGCAGCTCCTCCATTGAGCTCTTGAGCGGTCTTTCCAAAGCCATTAAACACCTGACCTGATGAAGTGGTCCAGCCGGAGAACGTTCCATTTCCGGATGGAGTAGCAGGCTGCGTGAGCTTTTCTGCATCAGAAAGTTTCTGCTCTGATACGACAGTATCTGTTCCCGAAGCATCCTTTACATGGAAGCGATACGTTTGTGTGAAATGAGTATTTGGAACCGTTACGGCATATACCGAAAACCCGGTTGCCTGGAATGACACACTATTGGTATTTGCCGTGGTATCTACTACTTTTTCAGCAGAAGACCCATCAGGAACATGCCATACGGAAACAGAGCCACTTGGCATACGCGAAGAAGAAATGGTTACTGCAATTGCCGATCCGTTTGGTTCCCATTTTGTACCGTTGGCATCATAGATAGTAATGTCATACGCCAATACGGTCTTCTCGCCAGCAATTGATGCGCTGGCTAAAGCAGCGGATACCTTGCCACCTTGTGGAAGATTACCTGATACGGTCACCGAAGTTCCGTCAGAAGTAGCTGCGCTCCACGTTGCCTGAGCAAGCGTTTGCTTCTCATTGGAATTGTTTGAAGTGGTAGGTGACAAAGTGTTGGCCTTAGATGAATCTGAGACACCTGCTTGTCTTCTACCTGTGCCTCTTCTGATAACACTTTTTCAGTGGAATCAGTTTTCTGGGAACTGGAAGCATCTTCAGATTGACTTGTGCTCTCTTGTGTCTGGGTGCCACTCACCCCAAGCGCCACTTGCGCTAGTACCGGAGTTGGACATGCGAGCACAAATGCCAAAAGCGCTGAAAGAGCAGCCTCACAGATCTTTCTTTTTCGCATAAGACCTCCTAAACTCTTAGCTTTGTTCGCTTCACGTAACATTTTGAAACAGAAGTTATACTGTTTTGGACACAAGAGGTCTTTTCACGAAATATCCTTAATACTGAAATATTTCTGAAATTTTAAAAGTAATTTAAAAATGTAATGCTATTGGGTTTAGCAGGAGCTAGATGCCTGAGAGTGTTAGAAGACAACTCCATGCATACATTTCGGTGAATCACAAATTCTGAAAAACCCGCCAAAAACTCTGTTTACGGGTGATTTGATTCACCACTAAACGCTCAAATTGACGAGAAATCACCACTAAACACGCATTTCGCTTTCAAAAAACACCCGCAAACGCCTCAAATAGATCGAATTTCAGTCGTATTTCGCTCGAATGTATCTCGGCCAATCTAGGTTGTCTCGGTCGGTTGTATCTCAAGTCGTATCTCGAAAGGGTGCAAAGAAAACCGCTGCTCAAGACGTAGTTTGCTTTTCGGGACGTAGCTGGCACAGTTGACGTAACTCCCGCAACCTCAAAAGACGCGCAAGTGGGAAGACTTCTATTCTGGTAAACCTAATTCCGGCGAGCCCGACTCAGTAAACCTGATTCAGCAAACCTTTAATTTGACTTTATAAAACCTGCCACAAACGAACTTACCAGAGAGATTACGATTGCGCCTAAAAATGCCGAACCAAAACCCTCGATAAGCACGCCATTACCAAGCACATGACGCGAAAGAAAACTCGCCAACTCAAGCATAAAAGCGTTGATAACCAAAGAGAAAATTCCCAAAGTCAAAAGGGTGATGGGAAGTGAAAGAAGCTGCACAACCGGCTTAATTGAGGCATTAAGAAACGCAAGTACCAATGCAAATGCAATGGGACCTGCCCAGTTCCCTCCAACAACCGACATGCCCGGAACAAATGCAACCGCAACCAAAGTTGCCACAAGCGTTGCAAACCATGTCAAAACAAAGCTCTTTCTATTCATCTCAACCCTCCTGTACGCGCCGTTGTCGCCGAACACGTATATCCCGAGATATAAAAGAAGCTCGACCGAAGCCGAGCTTCTTGTAGGATTTTGCCCAAAAAACTATTGAACTATTCTCCAAAACCGGCATCGACAAGGGCGATAAGTGCATCAAGAGCTGCCTGCTCGTCGGGACCGTCACAAGCAATCTCAATCTTTGTGCCGGTGCCAAGACCTGCTGCCAAAATCATCATGATGGACTTGGCGTTGACAGGAGCTGAATCCTTGTCAACATTTTTGAGCGTCACATTGCTCTCGAACTTCTTTGCCTCTGTTACGAAGACGGAAGCTGGACGAGCATGAAGGCCCGTTGCATTGGTGATAGTAGTCTGCTTTGAAACCATAGGTGGACTCCCCTTTCAATTTTCCAATGTATGGAAAAATCTTCCATAACCCACTATACGACATCCTAGCAAATCACACTACAATTTACTTTGTATATTATCCAAGAAACTGAAAGTTATCACGCTTTGTGCGATAAGATAGTTCCCAATTAAACCTTTATCATGGCATTTGGAGGGCAATATGTCTGAAAAAGATAGATATGGCCAAAATGATCCTGAAGTCAGTGCGGAACATGACATATATGGAGAACCTGTAGAATATGAAGAACCTGTAAATGACAGCGCCGTCCGTTTTGAAAACGAGCAGTCAGGCCAAGACAAACCTTCTCCTGAAGCTCAGACAAACATGGAAAATCTTGCGGGAAATGTAGTCAATACCGTAAGTGGTGCTTTTGGAGAAGCTCAAAATGCTGTAGCAGGCGGTATTTCGGCGGTACGAGAAGTGAGATCGGCTGCAAAGGCACATGCTCATGCTCGGAACAAAATGAAAGAAATGCAAAGCGTTCTTACGTCTGACCAAGGGCAGCTTGATCACCGCATATATGTACATGAAAACTATGACTCAATTGTTGCTGAGCAGCAAGCCATCATCAATGAAACGTCCGCGGAAATGAAACGGCAAAAAGACCTCGTTGAATCCCTTACAAAAACCTGTTCGGAACTTCAAAGCAAGCTCGAAGCCCTCATTGCCGAAGACGAACAAGAACTCAGGCCATATCGCAATCTTTCCGAGACGGCCAAAGGGCGCCTTGATGATGTCTCCCGAACAGTGGCTGAAGCAAAACGAGCTATCAAAGCTGCAGAATCTCAAGTAAAAGATGCTACGGAACATAGGGATCAATCTCTTGCCTCCGCGCAACGCGCCCTCAGTAACTCACAGGAGCGCCAGCACAAACTGCAAGAAGAGCTTGCGGAGCTGAAAGAGGATCCCGCTGCCAACAATGGCGCCATTACTCGAATACAAAATGATCTTGCCTCAGAGAAACTCCGCGAATCTGAAGCTCAAAAGTCACTGGAAACTATTACCACGCAAGCAAAAAGTACCATTGAAATAGCTCAAACCCACCTCTGGACGCAAAAAAAGTCACTCGAAGTTGCCCAGAGTGCAACCGATACGGCTCATGCCGAATATGAGCAGAGAAAAAATGAGTTTGAGAAGCACCAAACGGAAGCCCACGCGCGTGAGCGTATCGCTCAAAACAACATCACTGAAACACAAAACAATATCAAGCAGGCACAGGATGCTTTTGATGCGGCTGCCGAGAAGTACGACGCAGCGCAGGCCATTCTGGAAGATGCCCAAGCCATTCAAACCTCACCGGAGGAAACCGAGCGGCTCAAAAACTCCGTCTCTTCTCAGCTCTCTGCCGTTGAACAAACCCAAGGAGAAGTTGAAAAGCTTGCTTACGAAGAAAAAACTCTGAGAGTACGTACCCGCAAACAAAGACTCCTTCTTCTTGCCATTGTTTTGGGGTTTGTCGCATTGGTTGTACTTCTCGTGTGGAAAATCTTGGCCGGCTAATCCAAATTAAACAATCAACATGGCGTCTCCGAACGAAAGAAAGCGATATCGTTCTTTAATGGCAGCGTCGTAGGCGGACATGATGCTTTCCCGTGAGGCAAACGCCGAAACAAGCATCATGAGCGTTGAGCGCGGTACATGGAAGTTTGTCACCATGGCATCCACCACATGAAAGGTTGATCCGGGCATAAGGTAGAGGTTGGTTGTGGCATTTTCACGCGCAACCAGATCTCCTGTTTTCGTAATGCGAGCAGAACCTGAAGCGTCCTCGAAATATCTTGCGGTAATTGCCGGATTTGAGGCGCATGCGTCACCGTCCCAGGCACTTTCAAGCGAGCGTACACTCGTCGTACCTATGGCAATTACGCGATGTCCCTCTGCCTTTGTGGTGCGTATGGCATCGATAACCCCTTGTGAAACGTGATATCGCTCGGTATGGATGACATGCTGTGTGGGATCGTCTTCTTCCACAAGACGAAACGTATCGATACCCACCTCAAGCTCGACGGATTCCCACATAATGCCATGCGTTTTGATGTCTTCTATAAGCTCGGGAGTAAAGTGAAGTCCCGCCGTTGGAGCTGCTGCGGAATGTTCGTCTTGCATCGCATAGACTGTTTGGTATTTTTCTGGATCGCCTTCATAATCGGTAATGTAGGGTGGCAGCGGCACATGACCCGCAGCGTGAATGGCCTCATCAAGCGTCTGAGTTCCGGGGGCTTCAAAACGCACAAGGCGTCCTCCCTTACTGCCCTCCACAAAATCAACGATCTCACCGCACAAAACCACCGGCGACGTTAGGGGTGCGTGGAGTCCTCCTGCACGATATTCAATAATCGCTCCAGGTTTCAGACGTTTCCCTGGGCTTACCAGACACTCCCAAAGATGCCCCAAAGGATCAAGGTCTTCTCGCCGTTTAAGCAAAAGCGTTTCCGAGACTCCTCCCGTTTCACGCTTTCTGCCCACGAGACGCGCCGGCATAACACGGGTCTTGTTTGCAACAATCAAATCACCGGGGTCAAGGTACTCCACGATGTCCCTGAAATGCCGATGCTCTATAGAGCCGTCGTCTCTATACAACACCAAAAGCCTGCACGAATCACGCGGCTCTGCCGGTGTCTGAGCGATCAATTCATCAGGTAAATCATAATCAAAATCATCAGTACGCATGCTTTTTAGCAGCCTTTCTTACGTCACGCGCCTCTTGGCGCTCAAGAGTTGCCTCGGCAGCCGAAAACCGGCAACCACAATAGTTTTGTCGATACATTCCCAATTCGCGAGACTCTTTTGTTGCCTCAGCATAATACGGACGAAAATCACGCCAAACCGGCGTAAGCCCATAGGAATGAGCAATGCTCACAAGTTCGTCTCCGCACACATCAAAGAGCTGATAGGGCGAGACGGCCAATGTTGTTGATATGAAAGAAAAACCTCGCTCACGTGCCACACGACAACTCTCCTTGAGTCGAATCGCATAGCAAGCTCCACAGCGCCTCTCTCGATCAAACGCTGCAGGAGCAACCGAGCGCTCCCAGCTCTCGCGAGGATCTCCCGCAACAATAACTTCAACATGAGCCACCTCTTGTGCCCATGTAAGCAGCGTCTTAAGGCGATGCTCATGCTCTTCAATCGGTTGAATGTTAGGATTTGTCCAGCAAATGGTTGGCTCAAAGCCCTCTTCTCTCAAAAGCTTAAGCGGCTCGAGCGAGCACGGTCCGCAACACGCATGAAGTAAAAGAGGCGTACCGGGCAAAATAGAGCCGAAACGCATGTCGTCTTCCGGCGCGATATGTATGGTCGATTCCTTGTTAAGCACGGGGTGTGGCCTTCTTTTGAGATGTCACTTTCTTTTGGGACGTTGCTTTCTTTTGAGACGCAGTCTTCTTTGGGGATGGAGCCTTCTTTTTCTTTGTGGAGCTCTTCTCGATACGCTGAATGATGAGCACGTATAAGGCACAACTTGAAACGGCAACAAGAAGCGTCAGGACACTTGCCTCAAGTCCGTACGCACCGCCGGAAAGAATCTGCGGTCCTTGCGGAGTTGACAGCAAAATTGAAGAGATGCCGGTATATCCACAGATGCGCATACCAAAGAGAAGCGTCGGCACTATGTACCAGATAAAATGAACGCCTGCGCCAAACCAAACACTATCGGAATACTCAAATAACAACCCAAAGAGCACGCCAAACGCAAAAAGCGAGCAGAGCGCAAGCGGCTCAATGTCTGCGTTAATGCCGTGGAGAAGGACAAACAGGAAGGCCTGTACAAAAATACCTATCCACGGATTTTTAGTTGCGGCAATAGTGCCGTTTTGCACATACCCTCTAAAGAGAACTTCCTCAGCAACGCTTTGTATTAAAAATCCAAGAACGACACATGCGGCATACCATAAGGGATATCCCTCATCAATGCCAAGCGAAAACCCATCACAGAGAAAAATAAGGCCGATTGAGACCACGACAAGCACGACTCCGAGAGAAACCCCGGAGAAAAATGAATGCCATCCACCCGTGTGAAAGCCGAGTGCTTCTTTTGTGCGCCCATTGATGCGTGCGTTCCATAGCATTACGAGCACAAGAACACAGAGAAACGAGATAAATTGAAGATATAGGCGATATTCCGAAGGAATATAAAGCATTCCAATAGCATACGCAGCGATAGGTATGGCGATCATAAGAAGCCCAACGGCTGCCGGGGAAAACGGATATTTTGGTGGCTTAGCTTCCGTAAAGTCAAAACTATTTACCAGCGATTTTTTTGCCATCGTGCTCCCCCGCTAATATGTGTATATCTTCGACCTACCCTAGCATCTTACGCCTAAGTATAGTATCGACTTCTTTTGATTGTGCGAATACCTTATACCACGCAACATAAAATGGCAGCGCAAAAGCGACTGATTTGTGAAATAATTTTACTGTATCTACCGATTCTTTATGCATCTCTGCACACGTTTAAACTGCGAGGTTTTCATGACAGATAGCACGAACGTTTCTTGCCGTCCACACTTTCCCAAACGAGCCGTTATCACCGGAGGTATGCCATACGGCAACAAAAACCTGCACTTTGGACATATTGCAGGCGTCTTTGTTCCGGCAGATTTTTTTGCACGCTTCCTCCGCGATCGCCTGGGCAAAGAAAACGTACTGTTTGTCTCCGGAACCGACTGCTATGGTTCTCCTATCGCAGAGGGCTATCGTAAAAAGGTTGAACAAGAAGCATATAAGGGAACGATTCTTGACTACGTAACGTCCAACCACACACTGCAAAAGCGTGCTCTTGACGCGTATGGAATCTCACTGGACTTTTACGGAGGCTCTGCGCTTGAGCCTTCGCTTCCCATCCATGAAGAAATGGCCGATGCAATCATGCACCGCCTCTATGAGAAAGGCACGCTTACCAAACGCTCCACAAAGCAGTTTTACGATACAAAAGCACACACCTTCTTAAACGGACGCCAGGTTATCGGACGCTGTCCCATTAAAGGCTGTAAATCCGATAAGGCCTATGCCGAGGAGTGTGAACTCGGACATCAATTTGACCCGGAAGAACTCATTGCTCCCATCTCGCAGCTTACGGGAACAAAGCCGGAACTCAGACCGGCACCAAGCTGGTACTTTGACTTGTCAAAATATCAGCAGTTTTTACGCGACCTTACCGACCGCTGGGAGAAAGACCCGCAGGTTAGAAATGTTGTAACCGGCACAATTCGCGAGACCCTTGTTGCTCCTATGATGTATATCCAGGAGAAGTTCCGCGAGGCCTTTGATGCCGTCTGCGACAGGCTTCCCGCATATAAGCTCATCGAAGCCGAGAAGAGCGGTCAATCTTTTACCCTTGTCTTTAAAAACTGGGAAGACCGCGATTGTGCGCGCGACATTCTTGACGCCGAGGGGATTCGTTTCCGTACGGGCAAAACCCTTCTTCCCTATCGCATGACCGGAAATATTTCATGGGGCCTTAAAGCTCCCGATCTTGAAGATCTGAAAGACCTCACCATTTGGGTATGGACCGAGAGCCTCTGGGCGCCCATTACCTTTACCCGCGCCCGTCTCGATGCGGATGCCACATCCGGTGAGCATCGCTACGCCAGCGACGACTGGCATGATTGGTGGTGCAGCGACGACGCTCAGGTTTATCAGTTCATTGGCCAAGACAATATCTTTTTCTACTGCGTTGTCCAAAACCCCCTATGGGATGCTCTTGACTGGGGTCTTACCACCGATATTCCGGTAGCAAACTACCACATCCTCTTCATGAACAAAAAAGCTTCAAGCTCAGGAGCCATTAAGCCTCCCATGGCCGAAGAACTCCTGGACTTCTACACTCCCGAGCAGCTCCGCGCACATTGGCTCTCTCTAGGCCTTGACCAGCGTGCGGTGTCCTTCTCGCCAAAAGCCTTTGACACCTCCGTCTCAAAGCCCGGCAAAGACGGTGCTCCCGATCTCCTTACGAAGGACGATCCCAGAGTTGTAGATCCGGCACTGAAAGAATCGGCATTTCTCACGAACATTTTTAACCGCTTGGCTCGTAGCTGCTTTTATGGTGCCGCAAACGCCTGCTCCGGACATCTTCCCACGGTTGATCCTCACCAGGATGTTATTGATGCATGTATCAAGACCACGCTTGTCTTCGAGCGCATGGCGCACGATTTTGATGCACACGGTGCTCTCGGTGCCGTTGAAGAGTTCGCCCGCGCGGAAAACAAGCGCTGGGACGAGGCTTCAAAAGCTGCAAAAGGAAACGATGTTGCCTACGAACAGGCTCTTGCGGACGCATTTTGCGTATTACGCACCGTAACCCTTTTGATGCATCCGGCAGTACCCGCAGGTTGCGAGCGTATCGCTCAGGCCATGAACTTCTCGCCTGAAGTGTTCTTCTCGTGGGAACATGCCATGGAAGGGCCCAAGCAGCTTGCCCGGATACTTGGGGAAGATGCTCAAACGCATATGATTGAGGAGCTCCCACCCCGCTTTGATTTCTTCAAAGCGCATCCTAGCCAGCAGAAAAAGAAATAGTGATGGAGACCGTATCCCTTCCTCCCGTATATCGCCCACGGCCGTACCAAAAGCCAACCGCTCCCCTTGTCAAGCGGCACAATACGTCTATGCCTGACGGAGCGTCCATTGCGAGCTTTATATATTCGGGGAGCGAGAAGGACCTCTTTTCGCACACTCCCATCCTTATGCTTCATGGGAACGGAGAAGAGCATGGCATTTTTGGCCGCGTTATCGATGCGACGGTGGATAGAGGATACGACGTTGTTGCAATGGATTCCCGCGATCAAGGCGAAAGCACCCGCGGCTCCGGTGCGTTTACCTACGAACGTATGACCGCAGATGCCGCGGCCGTGCTGGACGATCTGGGTATCGCCAGCGCACACGTTCTTGGATTTTCTGACGGAGGCATCGAAGGTTTGCTCCTTGCTCGCGACTATGCCAATAAGGTTGCAAGTCTTACCGCAATTGGAGCCAACCTCATTCCGGAAGGCGCCGGAGACATTTCTTGGATTCCTGAATACGTGGCAGCTCAGAGGCATTGGGCACAATGCGGATACGAAGGTGCAACCCTTGAGGACGGCTATCCGGTTCCAAGCCCGCATGAAGCGGCAAAAATAGCGGAACACATTGAACTTATGTACACGGAGCCACAAATACCGGCTGAATCTCTCTCTTCCATCAAGTGTCCCACTACCATTATGGCAGGTGAATATGACGACATTCTTGCCTCGGAAACACTGAGAATCGCTCAGGCCATACCACACGCTCATCTTCTCTTTGTACCCGGCATGCCTCATAATCTGCCCAAGGCCAATGCGGAATCTGTCGTGCGTGTCCTTCTCTCCACAATTAAAAGAAAAAAGAATTTTGCCTGATTATTCCCTTATATACGTGGTAAAAATAGAAAACACTTCTTTTTTTGACATAAAAATGCACAGAGTTCAAACGAAGGGAGATATTTTATGTCAGACATCCTGACATCAGA
>OLQM01004818.1_pt1 | contig 9992 bp, 6 predicted proteins | sample 1673161 | NCBI WGS metagenome assembly OLQM01 (sample SAMEA3136761, study PRJEB25190) | human gut metagenome | reverse complement strand
CGCCGCATGGCGGCTCAGACAGTGTGTCATTTTTCTCATAACGCAGATTTTTGCCGGCTAAGAATATCTAAGTATCCTGCAAATGCACACAAAACAAACTATTTTTTTGCGCTGGTTATTGGCTGTTTTGATTAACGGATTTTTTATGCCGGACAGTTTACAGCGCGCCGTCGGAACGGACGTTGTCGTAGTTCAGCACACCGGCAAAGAACGCCAGCGCCAGACCCTGACCCCAGCCCTGGATCCAATCGCGGCTGATGCCGCGGTAGCCGTCGGCGTCCTTCATGACTGCCGTCCCGCCCGAAACATTCAGCACGCGGCCATCGGGGCTGACATTGGCCAGCATGCCGGGAATGGCCTTGTTGATGTACTTGATGTGCAGGGGATTGCCCTTGGTGATCATGGCAGCGGCGATGCCTGCGCTGGCGCTGACCTCCTCATAGGATGCGGCATCGTCCACAATGGTGCGCCACAGACCGTTTTCGGTCTGGTACAGCTTGAGCGCGGCAAGCTGGTCGTTCAGGCTGCCGACCACATCCAAAAACTTGGGGTACAGGTAGCACTGCGGCAGCCGCACGCCGACCTGCGCCATCGTGTAGGCCGCCCACGCATTGGCGCGCCCCCACTTGATGCCCGACATGTGGTCGCCGGTAATATTGTTGTAGCCGTGGTAGTACAGCCCGCTTTCGGGGTCCTGCAGGTACTTGATGTGCCAGTAATATTGGTTCAGCGCATCGTCGATGAGCTGGTCATCTTTCAGCAGCACACCCATGCGCAGCAGGAAGAAGCCCGCCATAAACAGCGTATCGGCCCAGGCCTGCTCGGGGAAGTCGTTGTTGACCGAGACGGTGTGCTGCAGAACATGATCGCCGAAGCGCAGCGCCTCTTTTTCCAGATACTCGACCTTGCTTTTGGCGATGTCCAGATACTTTTCATCGCCGGTATGCTCATACAGGGTGATCAGGCAGTGCCCCATCGAGCAGGTGTTGACCGTCCAGCTCGGCAGGCCCAGCTCAATATACTCGTCCACGCGGTCCTTGACCAGCTGCAGGTAGCGCTCGTTTTTGGTGACTTCGTACGCCTCGCAGATGCCGTAGTAGGCGACACCGCAGGGCCAGTCCCACGTCATATCCATCCGCATCGTGCGGTCCACGATCTTGTCGATCGTGCTCTCGATTTGGGCCTTATCAAAAATCAGGTTTGCCATGGTTCTCTCCTTTTTACAGCGGGGTGATCTGCCCGGCGGCGGCGCGGACGGTCTGTCCGTCCACATACAGCCAGCAGTCACGACAGCTTGGGTTGTATACGCGGTCTGCATCGGCAGAAAATTCCAGCCGTGCGCAGGACTGCCGATAGTCATAAATCTCGATATTGGTGGCGTACCAGATATCCGCCTGCCCGCCAAGACGGCGGCAAAAATCCTCCAGCAGGGTCCAGCCGTTGTTTTCGTCCAGCTCATAGCTATGCCCCCAGACGTACAAAAGCATCGGCTTTCGCCGCCCCGTGCGGGACAGAAACTTTTCGCCATGGTACGCAAGATCGTTGAAAATATGGCAGGTCGGGTCCCAGTGCAGCCAATCCTGCGGGAAGTCGAACCGCCCGGTGTCCTGTGTGGTGCGGGCGTAGCGGATGCCCAGCGCGGGCAGCATGGCAGCTACGGCAGCGTTTACCTCGCCGTAGGGGTAGGCAAAGCCTCGCACGGGGGCCTGCGTGTGATGCTCCAGCGCCCGGCGATCCTCCAACACCTGCTGTGCGGACAGCGGCAGCGGGGTGGCGGTCATACCGGGGTGGCGCACACCGTGGGCGGCGATCTCATGCCCGGCGTACAGCGGTGCATATTCGCACAAAGGGATGCGGTTTTCACCTTGCTCGCCGGAGTTCAGGTTGAACGTTGCCTTGATGCCGCAGCGGTTCAGCAGCGCTATCAGGCGGCGGTCCTGCACGCGCCCGTCGTCAAAGCTCAGGGTCAGAGCCTTAAACCGTCCGCCGGGCAAAATGGGGTAAATCAGCTTCATACCAGCACCACTGTCTTTCCGGCGGGGATCTCATAGTGGCGGCCGTCCACCTCGACCCAGATGGACTGGGCGTTGGGGTTACAGACCTTATCGCCCGCGGCGGTGTACTGCAGGCGGGCGGCATCGGCCATGTAGTCCACGATCTCGATGTTGGTGGCGTACCAGGTGTCCTCGCGCCCGCCGGCCAGCTGGCAGAACTGCTCCATCAACGCCCAGTCCTCCTCGGTGCGGAACTCAAAGCTGTGGCCCCAGACATACATCATGTAGAGATACTGCGTCTTGTACAGCTCAACAAAGCGCTTGCCGTCCTCCAGCAGGTTGTGGGTGTGGTGGCAGGTGGCTTTCCATGTCATAAAATCGTGGGGCATCGCAAAGTCGTGGGTGTCACCCACCACGCGGGCGTAGCGGATGCCCAGCGCGGGCAGCAGGGCGGCAATCTCCGGTGTCCAGCTGCCGTTGGGGTAGGCAAGGCCGCGCACGGGGTAGCCCATGACGCCCTCAAGCTGCATACGGTCAGCCAGCACCTGCCGGGCGGTCTGATCCAGCGGGCTGCGGGAGATGGTGGGGTGGTGGTAGGTGTGACAGGCGACCTCATGGCCCTTATACAGCTCGACCCACTCGCTCTCCGGGATGCGCTCGGGGCGGGGCAGGCCGCCGTTCAGGTTAAAGGTGCCCCGGATGCCGTAGCGGTTGAACAGCTCGACAAGGCGGCGGTCCTCCAAACGGCCGTCATCATAGCTCATCGTCAGCACCTTATGCTTGCCGCCGGGGAAGCAGGTGTAAATGACCTTCGGTTCGGTGTAGTTCATAAACAAAACCTTCTTTTTTGTCAAAATTTATTTGAAATTCGCCCGCAGCACATCCAGTGCCGGGGTGGTATCCTGCAAAAACTGCTGCACAAAAGCCTGTGCCGTGCGGCAGGCGCCGGCGTTTTGCTGGTGGGCGTTGTCCTGCTTTGCGCCCACCCACATATAGCGGGCCTTGCAGCGCTCAGCGCCAAAGGCGGTGTTGGCGGCGGCGGTAGCGGCGCCAAGGTCGATAAATGGCGCGCCGACCTCGGCGGCAAAGGCGCGCATCGCCTCGCGGTAGGCGGCAAACGAGGGGTGGCAGACACCGGCCTCGTCAAACTCGCGCATCGCCACGGGGGAGGCAAAGATGCACACTGCGCCGTGGTTGCGGGCAGCGTCCCAGAAGGGGCGCAGGCTCTCGCCGAAGGCATCCGCCGGGACATAGCGCTCGGCTTTGCTGTGGTTGGCATCGTTATGCCCAAAGCTGACCACCAGCAGATCACCGGGGCGGATATGCGCGGCAATGTCGTCCAACCGCCCCTCCTCGCGGAAGGTCTTGCTGCTGCGGCCCGCCATGGCGCAGTTGTCAATGACAAGGCCCGGCAGCTCGTAGCGCATCTCCTGCGGGAAGGGGCAGTCCGCGCGGTGGGCAGTTTGACATACAGCGTCACCGTGCGCCAGCGTGTGGAGCATCTCGCCCCAGCCTGTCACCGGCTTGTCCTCGGGGGCGTAGCTTTGCATAATGGAATCGCCCGCCATCCAGAGGGTAGGCTTGGCGTTCAGCTGCGGCAGCACATTGGCAAAATCCATGTCGCCTGCATAATAGAAGGACGGGTAGCACGGCTGGTTGTAGCAGTTGTTCTGCCATGCCACGCCGCAGCGGTACTGCGCATCGTGCATCAGGGTAAACAGCTTGTGGGGGGTAAGATCGGTGGTGGTGTAGATGCGGATGGCGGTGTCGTCCGCCGTGCGCACCAGCAGCTCCTCGCGGAAATCACCCAGCACATCGGCCACCAGACAGGGGTTGCCCTTGGTGCCGTTGTTGGTGGCGGTGCCCGCGGGCTGCAGCATGACGCCGTGGGTCAGATCGTTAATGACGCCGTATTGATCGCCGTGCAGATAGTCCGCACCATCGGTGATCTGGGTCGAAAGATCGCCTGCCCAGTAGATCTTCATGTTGGTGCCGGGGGTGGGCAGCTCCAGCGTGCGCCCGTTTACATCGTACACATCCTTGACCCAGACCTGCAGGCCGCGGGTGTTCGGGTCGATCTTGCCGATCATGCAGCGGCCCAGATCCTCCTCGGCATATTCGCCAAAGCGGACATCGCCGGTCTCGGCATCGCGCAGTGCCCAGCCGTAGGGGGCGCGCTCGCCCTCCTCATAAACATTGAAGATCTCCAGACCGGGGCTGTCAGGGTCGATGTCGGCCACATGCATCGCATCGCCGTGGCCGAACTTGGCGCGGGTTCTGCCGTCCGGCAGGGTGCCGTATTTGGAGTAGAGCAGGCTTCCGTCATGGTCGATGGCTGCTGCGCCGTACACAATTTCCATGCAGCCGTCCCCATCAATGTCAGCAGTCGAAATACTGTGGTTGCCCTGCCCGGCCAGAATGCCGTACACAGGGTCGGTGCCGACAGCGAGATGGCAGCCGCTGTCGTTGAAGGGGTTCGCCATCGGCACAAAGCCGGAGTCGATACCCCATACCTTGTGAAAGTGATTCTCAAAAAAGTCGTAGGCCGCCAGCGTGGCGCGGGTGTAGTAACCGCGGCAGGCGATCAGATAGGGGCGCTCGCCGTCCAGATAAGCCACCCCGGCGTTAAAGCGGTCCACGCGGTTGCACGGCTCGATGCGGGGCATTGCATAATCGCCCCACAAAAGGCCGTCATCCACGCGGGGGTAGGGGTAGTCGATCGTGTCCAGCTCGGCACCGTCCCCGCCGAACATCGTCAGGTACTCGGGGCCGTCAAAGACAAAGCCCTCGAATTTTCGCAGCTCGTTTTTGGGGCTGCGGCTCGGCGCGTACACATCAAGGAAATAGTCGGCCAGCGCAAGGGCATCAGCCTCGCACAGGGGGTAGGCGTACTGCGGCGCAAGGCCGAAGCACTGCTCCACCGTGGCGGGCCAGCGGCCGTTTACGACCTCGGGGTGGGTGTGCCAGCGGCGGAACACCTCGGCCATATGCAGACGGTAATCCTGCGCCGAGCAGACGTAGTTGTCCGCGTGGCTGTACCCGGCGTCCAGATCCTTCTGCGGCATCGTGATATACCGGCGGGACAGCACGGTGCCGTCCGGTGCAAAGCGGGTCATCACAGTGCCGGGCGCGGTCTTGACAGCCATCTCGGCCCTGCCGTCGCCGTTGAAATCGTACACCATAAACTGGGTGTAGTGCGCCCCGGCGCGGATATTCTGTCCCATATCCAGCCGCCAGACCAGCGTGCCGTCCAGCTTATAGCAGTCGATAAAGCACCGCCCGGTGTAGCCCTTGATCGACACATCGTGGGAATTGTCAGGATCCCACTTTACAAAATACTCGTACTCGCCGTCATTGTCAATATCACCCACACTCATATCGTTGGCATGGTAGGCAAAAGGCTCCCCGGCCGGGGTCACGCCGTCCGCCGGCTTTTGAAGCGGAAGCTCATAGTACCCCTTCTGCCACGGCTTTACACCCCTGCAGGCGGGTCCTTCTACGCCGTTTACCAGCGGGGCCACGGCGTAGCTATCCCCGCTTGTGCCCTGCGCGTCAAGATAGTTTGTGCTGTCGGTCACGGTGGCCAGCCTGACCCCGTTTTTATAGAGCACAAAGTCGGTGCCGGTCAGGCCGGTGGCGTTGTGGCCGGTGACCTCGCTTTTAAAGAGCCGCCAGCTGATAAACACACCGGTGTTTGCCGTGACAGCCACCAGTCCGCGGGACAGCGCCTCCAGCTGCTGCTGCAGCACGCGGCCCACGGGGGTCTGCACGGGTGTGCTTTCCTCCAGCAGGGCTCCGTTTTCTGCCAGCGCCTGCACCTTGATGTAATAGGGGATATGCGTCGAGCGGCAGAAGGTGAAAAGGCTTTCCCCGCTCTCGCCTGCCGTTTTGAACCGCACGGTCTCGCCAGGGCGGTCGCTCCACAAAATGCGGTAGCGGGCGGCCCCGGCCACCGGCTGCCAGCTAAGGGTGGTTTGGGCAGCCGTCTGGCTGCGCACAGAGATTTGCATGGACTTTCCCTCCATCATAAAAGAGCGCCGCAACATCCGCTGCGGCGCTCACATTCAATTAGGCTTTATCTGCTGCGTACAGGGCGTTGACTTCCTCAATGACCTGCGTGCCGCCGCGGGCATTCCACTGGTCGAAGGCAGCCTGCAGACCGGCCTCGTCGATCTGGCCGCAGATATACTGGGTGCGGGCGTCGTCCAGAATTTGGACAAGGTCGTTGCCGCACTCGGCGTAGGTGTCGGACTGGGTCAGGTAGCCCAGCGCGGGGTTGAACACGGCATACTGCACGTTGTTGGCAATGCTCTCCTCGTAAGCCAGCTGATAGTCAGCCTTTTCCAGCTGGTAATCGGGGTTCTGCTCGGTCAGGTAGGGGACATAGGGCACAGCCTGATTCAAACCTGCATTCGGGCAGTTGGTGGTGTCGTACTTGCCGTTGGGAACGACCTTGCCGTCGGCGTTGATGTCATAGCAGATGTCCTTCAGGCCGTAGTCGGCCAGCGCCATCATTTCGGGGTCGCACATCTTGTCAAGGAAGTGCAGGCAGGCCTTGACATCCTCCTCGGTCTTGGCGCCGGACTTGGTGATGAGGTAGAAGCCGTTGTAGCCGGTGGTGGCAAGGGTGTGGCCGTTGATGGGGCCGACAGAGGTCATGGTGGCGATTTTGGAGGCATCGTTTACATCGGCAATGGCATTGTCCTCAAAGTATTTCCAGATGCGCTTGGTGCCGTCCATCGTGTCGACAAAGACGCCGGTGACGCCCTTCTGGCTGTCGACCTGGAAGTTGGCAGTGTCTACGGTTGCCCAGTCGGGGCGAACCAGACCGTCGGCGTAGATTTTGCGCATCCAGTCAAGGGCTTCCTTATACTCAGCGGTCTGGTGTACGGGAACCAGCTTGCCGTCCTGCTCGACCCAGCCGTTGCCGCAGCCGAACCATGTCTGGATAATATCCCACGGGCCGGTGTATTTGCACATTTCCAGACCGTAGGTGTCGTTCGCACCGTTGCCGTCCGGATCGTCATAGGTGAACTTATAGAGCATGTCATAGACATCCTCGACCGTCTTGGGGGCCTCGGTGATGCCCACGGCCTCGGCCCAGTCGGTGCGGTAGCCCAGACCGTTGCGGCCGATGGCGCGGGAGCGGGGGATGCCGATGATCTGGCCGTCCACGGTCAGGCCCTTCAGAACATCGGGGCTGATCTGGGACAGGTTGGGGTATGCCTCGCTGTCCTGCAGGTATTCGGTCAGATCCCAGAAGGCGCCGCGCTTGGCAGCATCGGCTGCGTTGGCGTTCTGGTCCAGCGTCTTGGTGGCGGTCAGGATCATCGGCATGTTATCCTTGTCCATCAGGGTCAGGCCGAACTTCTCGCTGTAGGTGTCGTTGGCCTCGGTGCGCCACTCGACATGGGTGCCGGTGTAGGCCTCGTACTTGGCGATGACCTCATCGGAATGTTCATTGCTCAGCACATGGCCGGTGAAGTCGGGGATCATAAAGCTGACGGTGGGGGTGCCGGAGGCAGCGCTATCCGCAGAGGAAGCAGCGCTGGAAGCGGAGGTGCTGTCGGAGGCGGAGCCGCCGCAGCCTGCGAGCATGGCGGCGGACATCGCCAGCGCCATAGAGAGGGCAAGTGCCTTTTTCATTTTCGTTTTTCTCCTTTTTTTATAAAAGTGGTTGTATTGCTTGGTATCAGCCCTTGACCGAGCCGACCATGACACCTTGGGTAAAGAACTTCTGCACAAACGGATAGATGCAGAGGATCGGCAGGGTGGACAGCACCGTGGTGGCCATCTTGACAGCCTTGATGGGCGGCATACCGGCCGCGCCCCAGTCAAAGGTGGAATCCTCAGCTACCTGTGTGGTCAGGAACACCAGACGCCGCAGCACGATGGTGATGACCTCCATGTCGGAGTTGTTGATGTACAACATCGCATTGAAGTAGCTGTTCCAGTGGCTGACCGCGTAGAACAGGCTGACCGAGGCCAGCACCGGCGCGGACAGCGGCAGGATGATGCGCACGAAGGTGATCAGATCGTTGGAGCCGTCAATGATGGCGGCCTCCTCCAGCTCCATGGGGATGCCCTGAAAGTAGTTCTTGATGATGATCATGTTGAAGGCGCTCATCGCCGTGGGCAGCCAGAGCGCCCAGTAGGTGTTGCCCAGATGCAGCACATTGACCACCATAATGTAGGCGGGGACCATGCCGCCGGTGAACAGCATCGTGACGATGACCATATTGATAAAGCCGTTGCGGCCCTTGAGGTAGGGGCGGGACAGCGGGTAGGCGATCGTGCAGGAGACGAACATATTGATCAGCGTGCCGATCACGGTGACGATCACCGAATTTTTCAGTCCGCGGAACACATCGCCCTGCTTGAGGATGTACTGATAGGCGTTCAGCGATACATCCTGCGGGATCAGGAAGAAGGGACGCTCGGTCAGCTCGCGCTCGGTCGCAAAGGAGCCGGCCACCACATAGATGAAGGGCAGCACACAGGCCAGCGCCACCAGCGCAATGATGACATACAAAAGAACCTGTACAGCCTGATCGCCGGGGGTGCGGGCTTCCAGCGTGCCGGTGGCGCGCACCTCGTCTTTCTTATGGGTAAAGGGCATTGTCATTGTAGCACAGCTCCCTTCTTTAGTACAGGCCGGACTCGCCGAACAGCTTGGCGATCTTATTGGCGGTAACGACCATCAGCATACTGATGGTGGACTTGAACAGGCCGGTGGCGGTTGCCAGCGAGTACTGGCCGCCCGTGATGCCCTTGGTGTAGACATAGGTGTCAAACACATCGGAGGCTGCGCGGTTCATCGAGTTCTGCATCAGGAAGATCTGCTCGTAGCTGGTGTTCAGAAGCTGGCCGACCTTCATGATCAGCATCAGGACAATGGTGCCGCGGATGGCGGGCAGCGTGACATGCCACATCAGCTGCCAACGGCCTGCGCCGTCGATCTTGGCAGCCTCATACAACTGCACATCCACGCTGGACAGCGCCGCCAGATAGATGATGGTGCCGTAGCCGGTCTCCTTCCAGATATTCTGGCCGACGATCAGCGCGGGAAAGAGCTTGGGGTCGCTGAGCAGGTCGGGCGCATTCGCGCCGAAGATCTGGGTCAGCACATGGTAGATGGCGCCGTCCGTGGTGGAGAACATCTGGAAAGTCAGCGCCGCCACAATGACGATGGAGACAAAGTGGGGGATGTAGACCAACGTCTGCGCTGTGCGCTTGAACCATTTGCAGCGCAGCTCATTTAAAATCAGCGCCAGAATGATGGGGGCCGGGAAGGCGAAGAAAAGGTTGGCCAGCGAGATAGACAGCGTATTGCGGAACAGCGTCCAGAAGTCCGGGCCGGTGAAGAGCTTTTTAAAGTACTTCAGCCCGACAAAGGGGCTGCCGAACACAGATTCCAGAATCGTGTCACCGTTGAAAGGGCTGAAATCGGTAAATGCCATATACAGGCCCGTCATCGGCAGGTAATTGAAGATGATCATGTAGAGCAGCGCCGGCAGCATCATGATATATAACCAGTAGTGCTGCATGAACGCCTTGCGCCATGTGTTGTGGCCCAGCTGTTTCTGGGCGCGGGCATTGGCCTTGCTCTGCTTGACCGCAGCGGTTTGTGCCATAAGCGTTTCCTCCTTGCTTTGTGTTCTCATCAGCCGGCGGCCGCGATGCTTTGGTCAGGATCGCGGGCCCTCGTCATCCGGCGGCGGCTGTTTCGTTGCTTCCATTGTATCCCCTGCTCTGCGGATTTGGCTACAATCAAAAACATGCGAAAATTTTCATTATATTTCACGATGCAGCGCAATTATCCATGCGGATGACACACAAAACAATCCTTATATCTACCGGCACTATCGTTTGCTGTTTCGGGTTGAAATTGTGAATATTTTATACATGATGCCTGCCTGTTTTGTGCATTTTGACAAATGGCGTTTTTAGGGCAATACCGCATAATTCTAAGTGCCGATACGGCGAGCGAGGTGCGGC
>OLQM01004807.1_pt1 | contig 10013 bp, 10 predicted proteins | sample 1673161 | NCBI WGS metagenome assembly OLQM01 (sample SAMEA3136761, study PRJEB25190) | human gut metagenome | reverse complement strand
GCCGACAACGCAGGCGGAGACAACAAAGGCGACCTCAGCGCGCGGCGCGGAAACGCGCCCCCTGCTTATGGACACAGCACCGCCCTGTGAACAGGTCCACGGAGAGCAGGTCAATGGTGGTGCTGCCCCCCGCCTCTCCCCGGAGGGACAGGGCGGAACTGACGGTCTCCACCGCTTCCGCCGGGTCCATGCCCGCCCGGAGAAATCGCTCAATCAGCTTGGCCGCCTGGGCGCTCTCCTGCTTCGCCCCCGGGCCGGACCCCATACCGTCGCAGAGGAGGAGAAACAGCATCCCGTCCTCCCGCCGGAACCAGATGCCGGTGTCTCCGCTCACCGGCTCCCCCTGTCTGGGGGCCCCGGCCAGGGCGGCGGTGGCCCGAAAGGGCTCTGCCTGGGCAAACAAAATTCGGTTGTTTTCCTCCTCTCCCTCCCGCAGAGGCGTACCCAAAATCTCCGCCAGCTCCCGGCGGGCCGACCGGGTTTTGAGCTCCTCCGCGGCGGGAACCTCCACCCGGAGACGGCCCTCCTTGTCATAATATACCACCCCGCCGGAGAGATTCATGCTCCGCAGAAACCCGTCCAATTTTTCCTGCCGGGGCAGGTCGGGGGTCAGCCCTGTGGAGAGCTCCGTGGCCGCGCTGCGCATGAACTTGTCCAGCCGGGCATACTGACTGCACAGGGCGGACCGGGTCTGCCAAGTCCGCCGGAGGGCCTGCCGCCGGCGGAGAAAGGCGGTTAGCTGGCGGTTTACCTCCCCCAACAGCTCCGGGAAATGGACACAGCGGGCGCTAAACTGCCCGGAAAAGTCCGTGGCCAATGCCCGGCCCCGTTCCAGAATGGGGCCGGTGGCATCGTTGAATGCCCGCCGCGTGTCTTGGTACTCCTTCTGCCAGCAGGTGGTGCGCAGCACACATTTGGCGCACACCTTGTCCGCCGTACTGGTAAAAATTTCCGCTGGATTCTCCGTATTGGCGCTCTCGGGATGGAGGGTCTCCTGCACCGTATCATACAGGGCATGGAAGGCCGAGGCCATCTCCCCCATTTTACGGGAAATTGCCTGCCGGCTGCTCTCCAGGTCCGGTCCCCGCCCTGCCCCCGGGGCGGCTGGAAGGGCCTGTTCCTTCTTCGGGCGGACGGGCAGCACCAAGAAGACAATGGCCCCCACCACCGCCTCCATGGGCAGGCCCACATGGAGGCCCCCGTCCCAGCTCCACAGCACCGCCACAAAGCAGGTCAGCACGTAGACCAGCGCGGCCACGATCTTTCGGGTTCCCTTGCACAGCCCGCAGGCCAGGCCCGCCAGGGCAAAAACCATACTGTAATAGGGCTGCTCTCCAGAGGCCAGGTCCAGGGCCACCCCGGCACAGGCCCCGGCCAGAACCCCTTCCCCCACGCCCTTGCGGGCCGCGAGGTCGATACCTTTGACCGAAATGCCGTAACCTTCGGTATAGCGGTCGGGAATGTAGAACATCAGGTTTTTATGCCCGATCTGGCGCAGGAACTTGTACACCAGTGCAACGGCCGTACAGCCGTCCACGTCGTAGTCGCCGTAAACCATGATCTTCTCATTGTTACGAACGGCCTGCTCGACCCGCTCGACCGCCTTGTCCATGTCCTTCATCAGGAACGGGTCGTGGAGGTCGGCGAGACTGGGTTTAAAGAACTTGTCCGCCTTTTCTACGGTGTCTATGCCTCTCTGTACGAGCAGGTTCGCCAGCACGGGAGAAATCCTGAGCACGGCAGCGAGCTTCGCCACCGCCTCGGAATCGCCCTGCGGTTTCACTACCCATCGTTTTTCTATAGGCATACGATTTACTATTTATATATTCTAACATTTAATATCTCACTTAAAAATTTGACAACGAGCGACTTTACTTCGCCCATCGGGGCCTTGCGACCCGTTTCCCGTTCGATCGAGGTCACTCCCCGGTCGGTAAACCCGCAGGGGTTGATGCGCGTGAACCACCCGAGGTTGGTTGTGACATTCAGCGCGAACCCGTGCATGGTGATATAACGTGACGACCGGACGCCTATTGCGCAAATCTTGCGCGGCACCTTTCCGAATGCGCGGTCACCGACGCCGATTTCGCTATCGCAGGTTCCTGCCTCGTTGCGGTTTTCGCCGCTGTCGCCGCTTTTGCCGCCGACGCTTTTGTTGCCGCAGTTACCGCCGATGTTGCAGTTGCCGCCGCCGTTATCTCCGCGGCAGGCGGTTGTCCGGCTCCCTGTTTCCCCGCCGATTCCGGGGCCGATCCAGACCCCCGAGGCGCCTGCCATGCGGCCGGCGGTGATGCCGTATACCGCCACGGTACGGATGACGGCCTCTTCCAGTGCCCCGATGTAGTCCCTCAGCCCGATGCCCAGACATTCGAGGTCGAGGATCGGATAGCAGACCAGCTGCCCCGGGCCGTGGAAAGTGATGTCGCCCCCTCTGTCGATGTGAAAGAACTGTGCGCCCATCGCTTCGAGCGCTTCGCGGCCTATCAGCAGGTTTTCGGCATGGCCGCTTTTGCCGAGTGTGTATACCGGCGGGTGTTCCACCAAAAGGATCGTGCCTGCGCTGGCGGAGCCATCTCCGGTGACGCCTGACGGTTCGACGCCCTCTGCTGCGGATACGCTGCCCGTTGGGGATTCCGGCTCTTTGCCGGGTTGCGTTCCCGCCTTGCTGGGCATTGCCTCTGCCGATCGCTGTGCCGGCTCCCGCGCGGATGCCTTACTTGCTTCCGCAGTGTCGGCGTTTGCCGCCAGGGGTGCCGCCGCCTGTTTCGTTGCGCCTTTGCAGGCTGCCTTGCGGGCTACCAGGGCGTCGAACAAGCCCTGCTGCAATTCCCAGCAGGTTTTGTAGTCCATCAGTCCGAGATCCCGGCAGGAGGCTTCCATCGCTACAAACTTTTGACGCTCTTCAGGGCCTCTTCCGCCATGTACGACGAGCGGACTAACGGTGCGCTCGCGCAGTAGCTGAAGCCCATTTCCAGCGCTTTCAGTCTGTACCATTCGAATTTTTCAGGAGTGATATACGCCGCAACGGGGTAGTGCTCCAGAGTGGGACGAAGGTACTGACCGAGTGTTACGATCCCCACGCCTGCGTCGCGCAGGTCGTGCAGGGTTTGTAATACTTCATCATCGCTCTCGCCAAGTCCGACCATCAGTCCGCTTTTCGTTGCGACGCCCTGTGCACTGAGGTAGCGCAGGGTTTCCAGGCTCGTACGGTACTTTGCCTTGGAACGCACCACCGGGGTCAGCCGCTCGACGGTTTCGATGTTGTGCCCGATTATATCGGGCTTCGACGCGACGACCACGTCCAGCGGGGCGGGCTGTGCGTTGAAATCGGGAATAAGGAGCTCAATTACGGCGTCGGGATTCTGTGTGCGGATGGCGCGAACGGTTTGGGCCCAGTGTGCGGCACCGCCGTCCGGCAGGTCGTCACGCGTCACAGAAGTAACGACGACATACCTCAGTTTCATCAGTGCGACGCTTTCGGCGACCCGTCGGGGTTCCTCGGCGTCGGGGGCAAGGGGGTGTCCTGTTTTCGTTGCACAGAAGCGACAGCCTCGGGTGCAGATGTCTCCCAGGATCATGAAGGTCGCGGTTCTGCGGCTCCAGCATTCGGCCTTGTTCGGACACATGCCGCTGCTGCAAATCGTATGCAACGCATGTTTGTCGACTATTTGCTGTACCTCGGCATATTCCGGGGTGCGGTGGAGCCGGATCTTCAACCATCCTGGTTTTTTCAGTACATCTACCTTGTCATAAAACTTCGGCATTTAAGTTCATTATTTTCCAATTGATGCAAAAATACGAAAAAATAATTGATAATTCCTATGAATGCCCTATTTTCTTTCGGCACCCCGCCTCTGGTATGCCTCTTCGCGGGTTTGCCTTCTCCGGGCTGTTTTCGGGCTGTTTCCGGGGGAGCGCCTGCGGCGGCCTGCGTGGCATCCAATTAAAAAAATAAAAAATGCGGCCCTGAAAACCGCAATTATTCAATATCGAATGCTGTCGGGTGGCTTTTCCGGACAGAGAAAGGGGTTTGCTGCCTGGCAGTAGCAAACCCCTCTGGTTAGGTTAGTTAGGTTAATGAGAGTGGGAGAATCCCACGTTTTGTTATACAAAGATAAACTGAAATTCACAATTCACCAAATCTTTTATAACATTTTTTCAAACTAACCTAAAAAAATCTGTTAAATTATAATTAAAAAATTTAAAATAATAGCCGATTTATAAGTTTTTGATTAAAGCGCTTCGCGTATTTCCGCGTTCTGCACCGTTTCGGGCTGCTTCTCCGGGGCGATCGAAGTGATGTGGCGGTTGCGGTAAGCGGCCGGCGTCATCTGGTATTCCTTTTTGAAAAGTTTAATAAAATGCGACGTGTTGGGGAACGTGCAGGCGTTGCCGATCTCCGAAATGGATTTCGAAGTCGAGATCAGCAGCAGACGCGAGTGCATCAGCCGCTGGCGGATGTACCATTTGTGGGGCGGCATCTGGAAATGACGGCGGAACTCCTTCTTGAACGAAGTGAGCGAACGGTTCGTCAGTTTCGAAAGCTCCTCGATGGAGATGTCTTTGAAGATATGGTCGTAGACGATCTGCTCGAAATTCTCTTTCGCGGCGTCCACGTTGCTCAGCAGCTTGCTTTTGATGCAGCAGTCTTCGTGCGAGGCGATCAGATAGATCAATTCGGTCATCTTGATGTTCTCGGCCGTCTCGTCGCGGTGGAAGTCTTCGTCGCGCAGGTAGTTGTTAGTATTGACGAAAAAGTTGCGGATCGAATTCCATGCGGGCATGGCGACGTGCGTGCGGTTGCGGCAGTTTTCACACGAATGTTCGTTCGAAATGTTCAGTCCGTAGGTGATGTTCAGGTGCATCAGGATACGCTGGAGGTCCGCCGGCGTATAGTAAAAGAGCACTTGTTCGAAGGGCTGGCCGTTTTCCGGGAAGTTCTCGATGTAGTGATGCCCTATGCCGAGGTAGAATACGTCTCCGCGTGTGAGCGTCTGGCGCTTATCGCCTTCGTAGATGTACTTCGTACCGCGAAGGATGTAACCGATTGCATAGCGCGAGAGCGCCTGAGACTGGATTCCGTTGTGAAGTGCTTCGACATACTTCACGATCATCGGCTGCTGAGCCGACGAATTCAATGAATTCTTCATACTAAATCGTATTTTAAGTTTCTGCGAACAATAAGTTGCGTCACTTTTGTTCAACTCCAAATATACAATTTAATATTTATTTAGTAAAAGAATTAATACGCTAAAAAGACACATTAAGGCAAATAGAGCTGTTTGGACTATATTTGTGGCTAAATAGATTATTGCAAAGCTGCAATGTAGACCGAAGTGGCCAACAGAATGAGGTAGACGGGCAGTGCGATTCTGCGGTCTATCCGCACGAAAAGCACCGGGAAAAGCAGGGCGGCGGGAACCGCCGTCAGGGTGAATGCTTCGGGAGTGACCGACGGGGTGCAGAGCAGGGCGAGAGTCATCGCCAGTATACCTATATTAAAGATAAGGATAAAACGCGGCTTGGTTCCGGCGGCATAAATGTCCGAAAGAAAGAAAAAGAGCGCCGTCAGGGCGAGTGCCGCAATGATGCAAAGCATGACGAGCGACGGGAGCGGAAGGGCCGTGAAAATCCATAGCGGAACGCCCGATACGACCGCGTCGGCCAGTGCCGTGACCGGAGCCGTGAATTCTTCTCCCGCGCCCCAGCTGACGTAGCAGGCGGTCAGCACGGGCAGTATCAGACCGGCGGCGGCGACGACGACTTCGCGGAACGTACGTCTGAAAAGCAGTATCGCCAGCGGAAGGATCAGCACCAGCGGCGTTGCAGGGGCATAGACCAGCGGCAGCAATCCCAGATAGAGGGAGGCGCGGAAAATGGCATCGAAACCGTAGCCGTTGCAGTAGGAGCGGCAGTAGTTCTTGGCGGTGAGCGCCAGCAGCATCGAGGCGGCGAATGCCGTCAGGTAGTTTCCGCCCGAAACGATGCCGCAGGCGACGACGGCGTAGAGCGGAATCGGCAGACATGTGCTGACTCCATAGAGGTTGTAGCGGATGGCGATCCGCCCCGTGCACATTCCCGTGAAGAGGATCATGAATCCCGCGGCCAGACGCGCCCACACCGGATATGCGGCCTGAAATCGGGCCAGCGCTCCGCCCAGCAGGGGCATTGTCTCCGGCGCGCCGGCGGATACGCCGTTTCCCGCCCCGCCCCACATGGCCGTGACTGCGAGTGCGAAGAGGGTGACGAAGGCCGGGACCAGCGGTTGTCGGGCGATATCTATCTTCATGCGGCGATTTCTGCTTTCGGCAAAAATACGGAAAAAAGCGGTACGGGACTAAATAATTGCTAACTTTGTTGTAGCCGGAATCCTGCGGAGGGTGTTTCTTTTCGAGTCTTGCGTATGGTTGCGGCCCGTTTGCAAGAGCAACACGGCATGTTTCGGCTGTTCGGCTGTTTAGTTGTTCAGTTGTTCGGTTGTTCAGTTGTTCGGCTGCTCAGCTGTTCAGTTGCTCGGCCGCTCGGCGGAATCGGTGGGACGGCCGCGGGACGGATCGACGTCTCCGGAGATGCCGGTTGCATTCCGGCGGTTCTGTCCGGAATCGGGTTCCGACTCGCTTTCCGGACCAGCTTTCCGGGCCTGTTTTGGGATCTGCTTCCGGGCCTGCTTCGCGATCTGCTTCGGGACTGCTTCAGGATCTGCTTCGCGATCTGCTTTCGGACCAGCTTTCCGGGCCAGCTTTCCGGACTTGCTTCCGGGGCTGCTTTCCGGATGCAGGTGCTATTTTGTTTGATTGTGGAATGCGAAGTGTGGTTCCGATCCGGCCGCAGGATTCGTCTGCGCAATTTTTGCCGCAGCAGCTCCCGGCGGCGGGCGTGTAATAGTTTGTTGCCGGTTTTCCTTGATTTGCGTCGGGTGCCGATGATTTAATATTTTTGGCTATGCTTGAAAATTGCTTTCAATACGATCTTCCCGAAGCGGGATGCGACGAGGCCGGGCGGGGGTGTCTCGCCGGGCCGGTTTTTGCCGCGGCCGTGATGCTGCCGCCCGATTTCCACGATCCCCTGCTCAACGATTCGAAGCAGATGACCGAGCGCAACCGCGAGAAGCTTCGGGTGATTATCGAACGCGAAGCCGTGGCATGGGCCGTCGAGGCGGTCTCCGCCGAGCGGATCGACGAGATCAACATCCTGAATGCGTCGTTCGAGGGAATGTCGCTGGCCGCGGCGCGGCTCGATCCCGCTCCCGGCTTTCTGGCCATCGACGGCAACCGCTTCCGGACTCGGCTCGAACTGCCTTACCGCTGCATCGTCAAAGGCGACGGCAAGTATGCCGACATCGCCGCCGCTTCGGTGCTGGCCAAAACGCACCGCGACGAGTATATGCTGCGTCTGGCCGAGGAGTTTCCCCAGTACGGCTGGCGGAAGAACAAAGGTTATCCGACACGCGAACACCGCCTTGCGATCCGCGAATACGGTCTCACTCCCCATCACCGGCTGACCTTCAACCACGAGATCGACCAGCTGGAGCTGCCGTTTTGAGCCGGTCGCGCAACGTTCGTACTTGAAACGCCGAAATCCCCCGTTATAAGACAAAACAAAAAGAGCTGAAGTCTTTACTTCAGCTCTTTTTCAAATACTCTCCTTGGATTAGTATCCCAGCGACTTGGAAGCGGCGTAGGAGACTTTCAGTGCGTTGGCACGGCGAAGCTCCTGCTTCACGTCGGTTACGATACCCATTTTCGTGGTCTGGTCGGCCTTGAGGCAGATGGTCATCGAAGCACGGTCGGCCTCGCTGAGCTTATCGCGCTCTGCAGCGACGAAGTCCAGAATATCCTTGGTCGTTTTGTACGAGTCGTTCAGCTGGATACGGGGTGCAGTACCGAATTTGGCCTGCATCGCCAGCGAAGGCTGTCCGATGTGGATGTAGCTGACGAGCGATTTCTTCTCCAGCTTCTGTACCTCGGTAGCCTCAGGGAGTTTGTATCTCACGAGCAGTTCCTGATCGCGCATGGTCGTCGATACCATAAAGAAGAAGAGGATCATGAAGATCACGTCAGGAAGCGATGCGGTCGAGATAGGGGGCAAACCTTTGTTGCCCTTCTTTTTCATTACTGCCATAGCTTACTTCTTTATATTACGGGGTTCTGCCTCCGAGATCTTCAGCGGAACTGCCTTGGATATTGCGTTACGGTCCTCCTCAGGAAGATCGGCGAATTTTGCGCCGAATTTCCGCATGGCGACTTCATCGCGGACCTCGTTGAATGCGCGGGTCAGCTCGTTCTGCACCATGATATACGACTGGTAGCCGGTATCACGTGTAGTCTGGAGCGAAACGACGCCTTGGCTTTCGGGATACATCCACTTGCTGCCGTCGCTCAATTCGATCTCCTTCTCCACCTTCTCAGGAAGGTTTTCGTCGTCCATCGGATTGAGAATGAATTCTTTCGTCCTGTTCTTGAGCTGGTGCAGGTCGATAATCTCCTGCTTGCCGGAGGGACCAGCCATGATGTTGCCGCTGCCCGATATGAGCACGAGGAAGAGGTTGCGTTCCTTGACCTTGATGTCCTCCTGTTGTTTCTCATCGGGGGGCATCGGCGGGAGCATACGCACCAGACCGGTATCGACATTCATGGTTGTGGCCACCAGGAAGAAAATCAGCAGCAGGAAGGCGATATCGGCCATCGAGCCGGCATTGATTTCCTGTATTTTCCTTTTATCTGTTGCCATTGTTGTTCACTCCATTATTTGAAAGCGCCCCAGATTTCGGTTACTACGGCCGTCAGGAAAGCGGCGACGAAAGCAACGTACGTCACGAGAATGCTCGTTTCGGTAATTACGGTTTCACCGTGGCCGAAGAAACCATTGGTCTGGAGATCGACGATGTTCACCGTGTGGCCGGCAGCGTAGAAGTACGATACGCCGACGACGATGATTATCAGCGCCAGAGAGAGTATGGTTCCCTTGATGCCTGCCGGGTTCTGAATCATTCCGAAGATGGCGCAGAACAGGGCTGCGGCGATAGCGAACACGAAGAGGAAGTATCCCCATACGAGGTTCAGGCTGATCGCAGCATCCGAGCCGCCCGTAGCGATCGCGTATACCAGAAGTACCACGGTGATCGCCATCAGAATGCCCAGCAATATGTTCAATATCTTTTTCATAATTGCTTTTTAACTCTTTAAATCGTTGGGATTATTTCTTGCTGTATGCCGTCAGGATATCCATCAGCGTGATGGACGAATCCTCCATATCGTTCACGAGCGAATCGATCTTCGAAACGATATAGTTGTAGAACAGCTGAAGAATAACCGCAGCGATCAGACCCATGAGGGTCGTCAACAGGGCGACCTTGATACCGCCGGCAACCAGCGTCGGGGAGATGTCGCCCGCAGCCTGGATGGCGTCGAATGCGTCGATCATGCCGACGACGGTACCCATGAATCCCAACATCGGCGACAGTGCGATGAACAGACCGATCCACGTCAGGCCCGACTCCATCTGGCCCGTCTGAACCGAACCGTAGGATACGATCGACTTCTCGACGGCGTCGAGGCCCTGGTTGTAACGCAGAAGACCCTGATAGTAGATCGAAGCGATCGGGCCGCGGGTGTTGCGCGCAACCTCCATGGCAGCGTCGATGCCGCCGTTTTTGAGCGCCTCTTCGATCTGTGCGATGAATTTCTTCGAGTTGATCGTCGAGAGCGACAGGTAGAGAATACGCTCGATGGCGACAGCCAGACCGATGATCAGGAAGATCAGGATCGGGAGCATCCAGGCCCAACCGCCTTCGAGGAACTTCTGCATCATCACGTGGTGCATCGACTCGCCTGCGATCGTGGCTTCGGCGTCGACATCGGCGACGGTCGTCGTTTCGGCAACGGCTGCCTGCTCGGTTGCAGCTGCCTGCTCGGTTGCGGCTCCTTCGTTTGCGTTGTCCTGAGCGAAGGCATCAACAGTGCCAAGCGAGAACATGGCCACTGACAGAATCAAAAAAAGTTTTTTCATACGAT
>OLQM01004806.1_pt1 | contig 10015 bp, 11 predicted proteins | sample 1673161 | NCBI WGS metagenome assembly OLQM01 (sample SAMEA3136761, study PRJEB25190) | human gut metagenome | reverse complement strand
CAGTCAAAAGACTGGATGGAAAAAGGGGTGCCTGTCCCAAGAGAAACTGCAGCGCACTGGTACAATTACTGTTCATTGGAATATCTCTCTCCAGTCTATGAAGTAATGCATCAGGAACTGCTGGCAAGAGAGATCCTCCATGCAGACGAGGTACCCTGTCAGGTGCTTCATGAAGAGGGAAAAACTGCCACTTCAAAATCCTATATGTGGATCTACCTGAGCGGGACTGATGGAAAACCACCGATCATCCTGTATGATTACAGACCCGGATGGAGCGGGGATTATCCGATAAAATTTCTCCATGGTTTCACTGGGTGCGCAGCCGTCTGCCGCTGCACCGCACTCCTTCCTGTTATTTGGTCAGTTTCTTTGCGATCCAGCCGGACAGCGCATTGATGACAATGACCATCACCAGCAGGACAACCGCTGTGGCGTATGCCGGTCCCATATACTGTCCCTCACAGAGCAGCTGGTACATATGCACAGCAAGGGTACGGCAGGAGCGGAACGGCCCTGTACATACTGTGGTAGCAGTGCCGGCGGTGTACATCAGTGCGGCAGTTTCGCCCACAATACGTCCCACTGCCAGAATGATTCCGGCGAGGATTCCCGGCATTGCGCTGGGCAGGATGATGCGGAAGATCGTCCGCAGACGTCCTGCGCCAAGTCCGAAGCTGCCCTCCCGGAAAGAGTCCGGCACGCTGAGCAGTGCCTCTTCCGTGGTACGCATAATCAGCGGCAGCACCATCAGTGCCAGTGTAATGGCACCGCCCAGCAGCGAGAAGCCGAAGTTGCATGCCACCACGAACATCAGGAAGCCGAACAAACCGAAGACAATGGAAGGAATGCCCTGCAATGTTTCCGTTGTCATGCGGATGACCTTGACCAGCTTGTTGCCGCGCTTGGCGTACTCCACCAGATAGATAGCGGAGAACACACCGATGGGCACGGCGATCATCAGGGTTACCACTGTCATCAGCAGCGTGTTGATGATGGCAGGCATCATGGAGCTGTTCTCCGTGGTATATTTCCACGCAAAGAGGGAGAGATGCATGTTCGGGATGCCTTTGTACAGGATGTATGCAATCAGACACAGCAGTACCCCCACAGTAATGACTGCTGCCAGAAGTGTCAGCGCCAACAGCAGCAGGGAGAGAGGCTGATGCCGGTACTCCGCCAGCTTTTGTTTCATGGTGCGGTGATTGATGCCCATTTCTTTTGTCTTTGTCATGACTGCTCCTTCCGTTTTACCAGCGAGAAGCAAACATTGATCAGCAGGATAAAGACGAACAGAACCACACCCGTTGCAATCAATGCATCACGGTGCAGACCCTCTGCATAGCCCATTTCCATGACAATATTTGCCGTCATCGTCCGCACGCCGGCGAACAGGCTCTTGGGCAATACCGGCTGGTTTCCGGCGATCATGACAACTGCCATGGTCTCGCCAATGGCTCTGCCGATGCCCAGAATGATGCCTGCCATAATGCCCGACTTTGCTGCCGGAAGCGTGGCAAAATAAACGCTTCTCTCATGGGTTGCTCCCAGTGCCAGCGAGCCCTCATAATAGCTCTGGGGCACAGCACGGAGGGAGGATTCCGAGATCTCGATGATGGTGGGGAGAATCATAATGCCCAGCAGGATGCCGGCGGTCAGTACGTTTTTTCCCGTTCCCACCAGCTGCTGCATGATCGGTACGATCACGACCAGCCCGAAAAAGCCATAGACAATGGAGGGAATGCCTGCCAGCAGAGAAATCGCCGGCTTCAGAATCTTATAGAGTTTTCTCGGACAGAACTTTGCCATAAATACGGCGCAGAACAATCCGATCGGCACGCCGACCAGAATGGCGATTCCTGTGACATAGATGCTGCCGATGATCATGGGGAAGATCCCGTATTGTCCCTCCGTCGGTTTCCATGTCATACCGCCCAGAAATTTCAGCGGCCCGATCTCAACGATTGCCGGAAACCCGTTTGCGAACAGAAAGATGCAAATCAGTGCAACGGCAACGATGGAGATACATGCAGCGATCAGGAACACAACCTGCATGATTTTTTCACGATATTTTTTCATGTACGTCGTCCTCTCGACAAGCGTTTCATTTATTTGTTCAGTTCATCCCAGCTTGTAACTTCACCCACATAGATCTGGCGAATCTGGTCCAGTGTCAGGTCTTCAATGGTGTTTTCCTTGTTGACGATGACTGCAATGCCGTCCATTGCAATGACAGTTGCCTCCACGCCCTGCGAAGTTTCGCTGTCCTTCAGCTCTCTGGATGCCATACCGATGTCACAGATGCCCTGTACGGCAGAGGTAACGCCGGTGGTAGAGTCGCTCTGCTGTACGTCTACAGTCACATTGGTGTTGATCTTTTCGTATGCTTCTTTCAGCTTGGTCATGACCGGTGTTACAGAGGAAGAACCTGCAACAGTTACCTTACCGCTGACATCGGCTGCCTCATACGTGCCGGAGCTAACCGGAATGTAGTCCGCATCTTCGACCACTGCCTGACCGTCATCACTCATGATAAAGTTGATGAAGTCCTGTGCAGCATCGCTGATACCGTCGGTCTTGGTGACGATGTTAAACGGACGAGAAATGGAATAGCTGCTGTTGGAGACGTTCTCCGGTGTTGCCTCTACGCCGTCCACCTTGACTGCCTTTACGGAGTCATCCAGCGAACCCATGGAAACATAGCCGATGGCTGCGGAGTTGCCGGCAACGGTGGTCAGCATAACGGCAGTGCTGTTGGTAACCTCTGCGCTAGAAACAGTGTTGTCCTTGTCGTCTGCGACGATACCGCACAGCTCAGTGAATGCGCCTCTGGTACCGGAACCGTCTTCACGGGTGATGACGCTGATCGCACCATTTGCGCCGCCTGCGCCACAACCAGTCATAGCACTTGCCAGCATGCCCAGTGCTGCGATACCTGCGATCATCTGAATCCTCTTTTTCATTTTACAAAACTCCATTTCTTTCCCGATGCGGGAAATCCTGAGCGCTTTTTCACGCTTTCACACAATTTATTTCCTCTGTTCCAATGAACAATCTCATTATACCAGCTGCCTGTAAAATCTATCACCTTGCTTATGTTAAATCTAGTTTAAATGTTAAATCTGGAAAAATACGAATTTACAAAGCGAAAAGTCCACGCAATTTCGTCTGTTTTTTCTCGTCTCGTACTTTTCAATCTGTTAACACAGGAAAGTGTCTGTCCCTCATTCTCCCCTGTTTTTACAAACGCTTGCATTTTCGGGGGAAGTGTGATATACTGAGAGCAAATCGAAAAGGAGGAATTCCATCATGAATTTTACAGGACTCGCAAAGAAACGCTGCTCGATCCGTTCCTATCAGGACAAAGCCATCGAGCCGGAAAAGCTTCAGGCAATTCTGGAGGCAGGACGCCTTGCGCCCACAGGCAAGAATCACCAGCCTCAGCGTCTGCTGGTTATCCAGTCTGCGGAGGGACTGGAAAAGGTCGCAAAAGCAATGCACAATGCCAATGCCTACACTGCCAAGACCGTTATCATCGCCTGCGCCGATGTGGATGACTGCTGGATTCGCAGCTTCGACGGACACCGCATTGAGGAGATCGATCTCTCCATTGTCACTACTTATATGATGATGGAGGCAACAGAACAGGGACTCGGCTCTCTTTGGGTGGAGCGTTTTGATCCGGAAATCGTGCGGGAGGAATTCCACCTGCCGGAGAACTATGCGCCGGTTTCCATGCTGTGTCTGGGTTATGCCAATCCAGAGGCAGTCAAGTCGCCGGAGCGCTATGACACGGAGCGCAAACCGCTGACAGAAACCGTATTCTACGAGAGCTTCTAATCATGTCACAAGTTGCAACCGATCTTGCCGGAAAACACTGCACCATCTTTTCCGCAGATGCGCCGGCATGTGTGCTCATCCAGCCAACCGGCACACACGAGCTTGCCGGTCTTGCGGAAGAGGCAGCGCAGATTCAGCAGCATGCGCCGTGTGACGTGACGCTGGTGTCCTTTCCGGTAACGGACTGGAACCGTGAGCTGTCCCCGTGGAGCGCAAGACAGGCGTTCGGCAGCGAACCTTTCGGCGGAAACGCCGGAGAAACGCTGCGGTGGATTCTGGAGGAACTGCTGCCGGCGCTCGCTCTGCCGAAAACCATGCCGTGTGTGCTGGGCGGTTATTCTCTGGCGGGATTATTTAGCCTCTGGGCAGCCTACCAGACGAATGCCTTTCGGGCAGTGGCTGCCTGCTCCCCCTCCGTGTGGTTCGATGACTGGGACACCTACATCGCAGCGCATGAGCCAAAGACTTCCCACGTCTACCTCAGCCTTGGCAACAAGGAACACAAGACCAGAAATCCGCTGCTGCGCACCGGAAAAGCACGAATCCTAGCACAGGCAGAACGCCTGACGCAGTGCGGGGTAAATACCACGCTGGAGTGGAACTCCGGCAATCACTTTCAGGACAATGCTGCCCGCACTGCCAAGGGATTTCTGTGGTGCGCAGAGCAACTTGCCGGACAGGAGAAACCGTATGCTTGAAATTTATCATCCGCCCCATGTGGCACGAGAAGAAGCAGCACGCAAAATGCTGTGGCGTGTGCTGCTCTCTTTTGCAGCACTTGCCGTTTCGATGATCCCGTTTTTCTTTCAGCTTACAAAGGATTCTGAACAAAATCGAGATGCCGTATACAAAACCACCTCTACGGAAACAGAACTGTGTCTGATTTTGGTGCTGGCAGTGGCTTTGGCGGTGATCTTCTACCTCTCTGTCACAGGGATTCGGCTCTCTGGAAAAATCCGAGCGCAGTTCAAGGAATGGGCGTTCTATCGAGGAACACTCTACCATATCTCCGCAAGGATTCCCGGTGCCGGCGCTCAGAATCGTGTTTCCAGTGCCATTGCCAGACAGGAACAGCTGCTGTCTGTACTGCATCAGCCGGACACGCTGGCAAAACTTCTGGATGGCACGCTTTCCGTGAATGGTATCCGCATCACGCCGGTAACAGAAGTCACAAACATCCGGAAAACAAAGCACACTGTACACGTACTTTTTCACGGCAAGCACGCAAAGATCTCCAAGGAGATCTCGAATTATGATTCTCTCATGAAACATCTGCGCTCGCTGTGTATCGACTAAACATAAAAAGGCCGTCCTCGGAAAACACATCCGATGACGGTCTTTTTGCATCTCACGATTTTGCAATGTTCCGGCGTATCAGCTGGCAAAGCGCCGGAATCCCGTACATGCCCGTCCAGATCAGTGCCATCAGTACGGGCAGCCCAATGCGGTAGTTGCCGAACTCCCGCCCGAACCAGATCAAAGGCGAACCGCTGGTCGGCCACGACAGAAAGAAAAAGTTTGTGTGAAACCGGTGATTCACCCACACAATGGGAATACACGCTGCTGCCACCATAGTGAAGCAAAAGGGCAGCCGTTTCCAATCGGGACGAAGTGTCCCACGTGCCAGAAAAATCACCGGCACTGCTACCAGAAGCCCGTGAATCACAAAGCTATGGATGCTGAAAAAGTTCCAGAGGGGCAGCGGAAACCAGTTGGGAAACAGCAGTGCCAGACACGCCCCCGGCAGGGAAAGACTGTATAGCAATTCCAACAGCAGCGGATGCGGTTTCCAGACAGCAGCAAACTCCAGAAAGACGGAGAGTCCGCACAAATCCAGCGGCAGATACGCCGCCCGAAACTGTCCCGTTGATAGAAGAACTGCTACCTTGAGCACCTCCAGCCCCAGCATTCCCCAGCCGATTCCCTGTAACAATCGGCGGCAGGTATCCTCACAAATGCGGCGGCAGACCCACGCCAGCAGAACAATTCCGGCGCAAATCCCAAGGAGCCAGCAGAGATGCGTTCTATCATACAGCGAAAATCCCAGATCATCCGGAATCCGTTCCAATGTCAGCCAAAAATAAGACATGCTCCCACCACCTTTTCTCTGCTCTCAGTATACGCCATTTCCGAAAAAAATGCAAGTCCATCCGCAAAACCCGACAAAAAAGCTGCCCCAAACGGGACAGCTCTTTTCATTTGGTCAGGATTCCAGCAGCCCTGCTGCCCGCAAATTCGCAAGCAGTGTGTTGAATTGCTCCATGTAAAACTCTGAGTGCATTTCATGCTCGTCGACATTATCGACAGAAACAGGTCGGAAGGTTCCCAGTCCAACGTGGAGGGTGAGGTAGACCAATTTTACGCCTTTAGCTTCAATCTTTTGAAGTAACTCAGGTGTGAAATGGAGGCCAGCTGTTGGAGCAGCGGCAGAGCCATTTTCCTTGGCATAGACTGTTTGGTAACGGTCGCGGTCTTCCAATTTTTCATGGATATAAGGTGGCAATGGCATCTCGCCCAAACTTTCCAAGACCTCAAGGAAGATACCGTCGTAGCTAAATTCTACGATTCGACCACCGTGATCTAGTTCCTCAGTGACAGTGGCAGTCAAGCGACCATCACCAAAACTGACTTTAGCACCTACTTTAAGGCGTTTCGCTGGCTTAGCCAAAACTTCCCATTGATCACCTTGGGTATTTTTCAAAAGGAGAAATTCCACGTGGCCGTGTGTATCATTTTTTTCACCGTAGAGGCGGGCAGGAAGCACGCGCGTATTGTTCATGACCAAGGCATCTCCAGGGTTAAGCTGGTCGATGATGTGGTCGAAGTGGGTGTCAGTCATTTCCTTGGTTACAGGATCAATGACTAAGAGTTTAGAGGCGTCACGTTGTTCCAATGGGGTTTGGGCAATTAGTTCTTCTGGTAGTTCAAAATCAAAATCGTTTGTATTCATTTCTTTCCTCGTTTAAAAATTTTCAGCCTTTTTATTATAGCACGATATAGGGCGACCGTCATTAAAGGAGTCGAGTGAAAGCGCTTGACAAAAAGGTTAAAAAAAGAGATAATAAATAAAAATGGTATATACCAATATCGAGGTGAATAGAATGAAAAAGATTTTAGTTAAAAATCAAGTTGAGGGAGGCCAAGTTGCCTTTGATCTTCTTAAAGAGAGCCTTGCAGCGGGTGCTCAAACATTGGGATTGGCGACAGGTAGTTCCCCTATCGCCCTTTACCAAGAGATGGTTGAGAGTGATGTGGATTTTTCGGAACTTTACAGCGTCAATTTGGATGAATACGTCGGACTAGCACCAGACCATGAGCAGAGCTACCATGCCTTTATGAAAGCTCAACTCTTTGATGCCAAGCCATTTAAAGAGAGCTTCTTGCCTGACGGCATGGCTGAGGACTTGGAGCAGGCGGCTAAGGATTACGATGATGTCTTGGCACACCATGCTATTGACCTGCAAATCCTAGGAATCGGAAGTAATGGGCATATTGGTTTTAATGAGCCAGGTACGCCTTTTGATAGTCAAACCCATGTGGTCGACTTGACTGACAGCACCATTGAAGCCAATAGCCGTTTCTTTGCCAGTCGAGACCAAGTTCCTACAAAGGCTATTTCAATGGGGATTGCCTCCATTATGGCTGCCAAGAAAATCATTTTGTTTGCCTATGGTGACAAGAAGGCAGATGCCATTTTCAAGATGGTCAAGGGTCCAGTAACAGAGGAAGTACCGGCCAGTGTCTTGCAACATCATCCAGATGTGACTCTTATCTTAGATGAGGCTGCTGCTGCGAAATTGTAGGAGAAAACATGAGTCGAGCAGATGCGAGTTAGGTAATCAGAAAGTTATAGAAAAAAACAGGTTGAGCTAGTGCTACTCAACCTGTTTATTAATGAATAAATATAATATAGATTTTGACCTCAAATATTTACGTTACCTAATTATTACTCATTTTTCATCAATTACCTAAAGTTCTTTAGTCGGAATAGTCCCTATTTTTATTGGTAATAAAATCTCTATTTGATATTGTCCATCTTTTATAAAGCGTTTGATATTACCTTGATATTCTTTAACAAGAGCATCGATATTTCGCAAGCCCCAGCCATCTTTTTGACGAGACTTACGAGTAGATTTTTCTTTCTCATCAAAATTATTTCTAATATTGATAAAAAGATTTTGTTGAAAGTATCGGATATTAATTGATAAGCTTCTTTCTTTATTTGGTAGTCTGAGACAAGCTGCAATACTATTGTCTAGGCAGTTTCCTAATATAACAGCTAAAATATCTGGTTGAATAGATAATTCTTGTGGTACAAAGCAATCAATTTCCATTTCTATCTCATCTTTTAAATGATGTAGTTTTTGATTAAGTAAAAAATTAATAGTTTGATTTTTAGAGTAGAAAGTTTGTTCACCTACTATACTATCTGTTAATGAATAAAGATAATCTTTTGCCTCTTCAGGATTTTTCTCTAAAAGCGATAAAAGAGTCAAATGTTTATTTTTTAAGTCATGCCGAAGGCTTTGGAGACGTTGATACTCTTCTTGAGATTGTTGTATTTCTCGAACTTGAAACTGTAGCTGTTCTTTTTCCAATTGATTTTGGTAATATTGCTGCTGTTGACGAGCAAGGTACAGATTAAAATAAAGAGAGGAGAGCGTCAATACAATGAGAGATGAGAGAGAAATGATTGACAGGTAATCTGCTCCAAATACCCCTCCTTGAATGGCAGATATTGTAAAAGCAAAGAAAATAGATAAAAGAGGCACGATAAACTGATAAAGCCAGTTTCCCTTAGAAGTAGCAATACGAAGCCTTTGATGGGACAGAAGAAGCTTTCGTAAAATAAGAGTTATTCCTGTAGATAAGAAGAAACTTATTCCGAGATACAAACTAATGGCTTCTAAATTTTTTGATAGTTCCCCTAAAGGTAAAATTAGTTGGATTCCTTGGTTTAGGACAGCCCCTGCTAACAAACTTAGACTAGTTTGTAAAAGAATCCAGAAGGAAGACTGGCGAATAGGATAATCAAAATTGAGGCCGATTAGATAGTATTCTAAAATGTTTAGAAGGAGATTACTGACCAAAAAAACACGACTCTCAGAGAATAGGAACACGAGTTCCCCATGAAAAATCAATATGAAAAAAAGGGCTACTAAAGGCTTCTTTTTCATATTGATTTTAGACAATGGTCTATAAAATAACATACTTGCTAGAAATAAATCGTACAAGATACTGATTATTCGTAATCCTACTAACATTAAAAATGCCTTTCACTTAGATAGCTGTAATACTTTTCTTTAAAAGAAAACTGAAACTTTCTACTAATTGGGAGTAGGTGTTCTTCAGTCCCATTTAGTAAAATAGTAACTGTTTTTGAATCAAAGTCTTTGATGTATTTGGGGTTTAAAATATAGGAAGCATGAATTTGAATAAAATAATTAGGGAGTTTTTCCAAAATCTCTTTTGTTTTTAGTAGAGACTTGTAGGTACCTGTCTTTGTGTATATAAATACTGAACGTTTATCTTTCTCAAAAAATACAATATCGCTTGAAGGAACAGAGTAATTGTGTTTACCAAATGAGAAGGTGAAAAGTGCTTGGCCTATATCCAAAAAACGCAAAATACGATCCAATACTTTCGTTAACTTTTGAGATTCTATCGGTTTTACGATATAGTCAAAAGTCTGAACTTCGAAGACTTGCTCCATATAATCACGATAACTTGTCACAAAAATAATAGGAATGAAAGGATTAAATTTTCTAATCTTCTGTGCTATGTCAATTCCATTGATTCCTGGCATATTAATATCCAAAAAGACACAGTGGATGTCTGGCGTCAGCTGATTTAACAGTTTTTGTGGATTTGTATAAAGTTTTGTTTCTAGAGGAAATTTATCATAAGAAAGTAAATAATGTTCTAATTGGCTAGCATCTCTATCAGAGTCATCACAAATAGCAACTTTTAACATTGAAAACCTCCTCACTCATTTCTGTATGTTAATTATAACGTTAAAATGGTCAATTATGACATAATCATAAGACTCTCTTAAGGTTATTATACAATAACCCTATCAAAAATGAAGTATGCTGGGAAATCTTTTCTCAATACGGAGAAATAAAATTATGACTTTTGAAACGCTCACTATTGAAAATTTAACAAAATCATTTGATAA
>OLQM01004795.1_pt1 | contig 10038 bp, 7 predicted proteins | sample 1673161 | NCBI WGS metagenome assembly OLQM01 (sample SAMEA3136761, study PRJEB25190) | human gut metagenome | reverse complement strand
TTAGGCAAATATAAATAAAATCCTAAACTTCTCATCCTATTTATCAATTATTTATTCATTGACTTATGAAAACTAATAAAAAAGTTTTTTTCATGGTCCTGCTCATGCTATGTCTTCATCTGAGCTCATTTGCACAGCATATCAGTATGCAGTTGAAGAACGTGACTGTAAAACAGGCCATTGAAACCATACAGAAGCAAAATGGATATTCATTTACATTTGCGGCAAGCGATCTGAATACCCAGAAGATTATTACGGTAACAGCAAGGAACCTACCCATAGAGAAGGTAGTGGAACAGATTTTAATAGGACAAAATGTTAGTTATACAGTTCAAGGTAAAGACATCATTATAAAAAAGAAAAGTAACCAAGCCACACAACAGAAGAAAAAAAGTACAATCAGCGGAATCATCACAGACAATTACGGGGAACCGATCATCGGTGCCAATATCAAAGAAAAAATGGTACAAATGGGACTATCTCCGATATTGACGGAAAGTTTCAGCTCACTGTTGACGAAGGTAGCAGCGTACAAATATCTTACCTGGGATATCTGACGCAGGAGGTGAATACCAGGAACAAAACGCATCTGGCTATCTCAATGAAAGAAGACGCGCAGGCATTGGATGAAGTTGTCGTTGTGGGGTACGGAACGATGAAGAAAAGAGACTTGACTGGTGCTATTTCTTCTATCAAAATGGATGAAACTCCCGTGCAGACCTTCACGACAGTCAGCCATGCGTTAGCCGGAAAAGCAGCAGGTCTGCAAGTAGTGCAGACGAGTGCACAGGTAGGCGGTGGCAGTAGTTTCAATATACGTGGCGCAGCCTCCGTCGGAGCCGGGAACGATCCGCTTATCATCATCGACGGTTTTCCTGTTTCTTCCAGTTCTACGCTTGGTTCGGGCAATCGTTACGAAGCGGGACAAACCGATAATATCCTCGAATCTATCAATCCGAATGACATTGAGTCGATAGAGGTTCTGAAAGACGCCAGTTCTACCGCCATCTACGGTGCAAGAGCCGGACACGGTGTGATTATCGTTACTACCAAACGGGGAAAAGAAGGAAAAGCAAGCGTCAACTATTCCGCCAATGTTTCTGTGCAAAGAATGAAAAACTCATTCAAGATGTTGAACGGACAGGACTATATGTATCAGACCAACCGATATTATCACGAGCTATGGTTGAAAGAAAAAGGGGAAGGTATTTACGAGGATTATATGATACCGAATGATGATGCGGCGGACTTTAAACCCAGATACTCGAACGACCAGATACTCAATGCACCGACAGTTCCATGGTTTGATGAAATCACACGCACCGGACTTATGCACCAGCACAATATTTCTATAAACGGAGGAACGGAAAAGACAAAATATATGGCTTCTATCAACTACCTCAACCACTCCGGTGTAGTGAAAAATAATGACATGGAGCGCTTCACTGCAAAAATAAATCTGGACCAGCAGATTTCCAAGTACGTAAAGGCCGGATTGTCTTTCAATATTAGCCGTAATAACTACGATAATGTACCTTTGGGAAACGGCGAGAATGAAAATTCCGGTATCATTACTGCTGCTGTTGCTTTCAACCCGACTGTTCCCGTCAGAGATGAAAAAGGAAATTATTCGACCAATCCTCAGATGCCTCAACTCCCGAACCCGGTGTCTCTCCTCGAAATTAATGATAAAACTGTAAAGGAACGATTGTTGGGTTCGGCTTATATAGAAGTGGAACCCATCAAGGGACTAAAACTAAAAGCCAATTTGGGTATCGACCGAAAATATCAGAAACGAAAAACTTATCTTCCGAAAACCACTCAATACGGGGCGGCAGTCAACGGTCAGGCATATTTAGCCCAGGAAGATAACAACGACTATTTAATGGATCTGACAGCCAATTATCAAAAAATATTTGGTGAACATAGTTTCAATGTTCTTTTCGGTTATTCCTATCAGAAGTTCAACACCGAAGGAATGAGTGCAGGTAATCAAGATTTTATCAATGATTCATTCCTATACAATAATCTGGGAGCAGGAAACTATAGTCGACCGCCGGTAGGTTCGTACGCTTCGGTAAGCAGCTTGAGTTCTTACTTCGGACGTTTCAATTATTCGTGGAAAGAAAAATACCTGCTCACTGCCACCATTCGTGCCGACGGCGCCTCCAACTTTGCCAAAGGACATCAATGGGGTTATTTCCCTTCCGTATCCGCCGGCTGGCGCTTCTCCGAAGAAAAATTTATCAAGAGCTCTTCCTCTGACTTTCTTTCGAATGGTAAACTACGCTTAAGTTGGGGACAAACCGGTAATTATAATGTAGGCAACGGAGCTCTCGACTATTATGGAGCAGACCCGTGGTATGGCAGCCAATTCGGTGATTCACAGCACGTAGGTATCTATGTATCACAATTAGGTAACCCGAACCTGACATGGGAAACGACAACCGAATTTAATATCGGTCTGGACTTGGGATTTTTCAACAATCGGATTAACCTGACTGCCGAATATTTCCAGCGTACGATCTCCGATTTGCTGGTGAAGAACAAAACGATTCCCCATTATAATGAAGTGAAAACCATTGCAGCCAACATTGGTTCGACTCAAAGTAACGGTGTAGAACTGACTCTGAACACGCAAAATATACAGACTAAACAGTTTACATGGAGTACTGATTTAACTTTCTCAACGTATAACGACCGTTGGAAAGAACGAGATCCGAACTGGAAACCTGCTGCCTATCAGAAGGAACAAGACCCGATTCGCGGAGTCTTTGCCTATGTAGCCGACGGACTGTTACAACCTGGTGAGGAAGCCCCCGCCCACCAGCCGCAACTTCTTCCCGGACAAGTGAAACTCAAGAATATAAATGGAGATGATAAACTGAATGAGGAAGATATGGTCTTAATCGGACGCAATGACCCCAAATTCATTTTCGGTTTCAACAACAATTTTTCTTATAAGAATTTCGACCTTAATATATATATGTATGGACAGGTAGGTAAAATTGCCGGAGCAAACAGTTATTACGACGCCTGGGGATCTTACGGAAACCGCATCAAACTGGGACAGAATGTACCTGTCTCTTTCAAGGATGCCTGGAGTTCGGACAACCAGACAAGTACACGCCCCAGCTTCATCGAGTCGGCTTATGGTACCGGTGATCTGTTCCTCCAGAAAATTTCATTCCTGCGTATCAGAAATATCACATTAGGCTACACCGTACCAATCAGTAAAAGTATCTGTAACCGACTGCGAGTATATGCTGACGTCAACAATCCATGTGTATGGACCAACTGGAAAGGCCAAGATCCGGAAACGGACAGTAACACGAATGCATATCCCAACGTCACTAGTTTTAGTATCGGAGTAGATATTTCATTCTAAATAAACCTAAAAAGAATTGAACATGAAAAGAATTACAAAACTTATATATCTTGCTCTCGGAAGCTGCCTCATCGCAGGAATAAACGCTTCGTGTGAACTCGTCTCCGAGAACTATGGTGATATCAATACCAGTATCTTCCCCCAAACGGCAGAAGACGCTGACGCTATCACAACGTCTGCCGCATACGCCACCTTTAAAAATAGTGGCTATGGAGGTCTGTTCAATATAGCAACAGGCATACAAATCGTTAGCGACGAAGCAAGCGATTACGGAATGTGCAACTGGGGTTGGGACCACATCAACTATGCCAACTGGAACACCCTCAAGATATCCGGTTCCGGTAGCTGGCTGACTGTTGAGAGCTACGCCTATGTAAACGATATCAGTAAAATGACTCTGACTATCGACCGGTTGAACGATATTGAAATGGACGATGCCCTCAAACAGCAATACATCGCCGAACTTCGTATGGGCAGGGGGTGGCTGGCATACCTTCTCTATGATTTCTACGGTCCAATCCCCATTGCCGACCTGGAAACACTCAAGAATCCTATGGCTGAGAAAATTCTCCCCCGACTCAGCGAGGAAGAAATGCAGACATATATCGAGACTGAACTTACAGAAGCAAGCAAAGTACTGCCTGCCAACTACAAAAAGGGAGATAAGAACTATGGTCGTTTTACAGCCGGATTGGCACATACTGTTTTGCTAAAACTCTATATGCTGACCAAGCAATGGGACAAGGCGGAAGCAGAGGGACGCGAACTGATGAAACCTGAATATGGTTTCGAACTTGTGCCCGAATACAAAGATATATTCACGCTGGCAAATGAGAAGAACCCGGAAATTATCTGGGCTTGCCAATGTGCCAAAGGATATCAGGAACACAAATGGCAACCTCATGTATTACCCAACGACTATAATTTCACTTCTTATCTAGATAAAATGACCAAATGGAACGGATATAAAATCTCATGGGATTTTATGCAGACCTTTGATCCGGCAGACAGACGTTTGCTGACGATTGCATACGAATATACCAGTAAAGACGGAGTGGTACATAATGAAAAGAATGACAGACCGGATCCTTCCGCTCAATTATATTTAGGAGCAGTTCCATTGAAATATGAATTTGATCCGGATTGTACGGGAGAAGATTCACAAATAGACTGGATTATCTACCGGTATGCCGATGTGCTCACTTTGACAGCAGAGGCTATTGTACGCAACAAGAATGCCGTAACGCAGGAAGCTGTTAATTTGCTTAATGAAGTGCGTACCCGATCGCTTCCGGGCAAAGGATACAGCCTACAAGATTTGAACAGTGTGGACAAATTTCTGAAAGCTGTATTGGACGAAAGAGGTTGGGAGTTATATTTCGAAGGAAACCGCCGCCAAGACCTGATCCGCTATGGATTATTTGTGGAAGCTATCAAAAAGAAGGCTCAATCAATGGGTAAACAAACGCTTGTGGATGAAGACCGTTACCGCTTCCCTATTCCACAAGATATTATTGATGAAGGTAAGGGAATAATCAAACAGAACCCCGGTTATTAATCACTGAAAAGAAAAAAACATGAAAAAGTTAATTTATAGCATCATCGGGCTACTAATGTTCGCCGGTTGCGAAGATAATTATAAGACCAATATCACAATTCCAATGTCGGGCATATATCTGAGTTCTCCCGCCGAAGGAGCAACTATGGACTTAAACGATGAAAGTAAAGATTCATACGAATTTACTTGGGATAAGGCTTCGGAACAAGGTTCCGTACTGATATTCAGCACTACCAAGGACCTTGTGAAACAAGTTACCGTAGAAGCAGGGACAGGAAAAAATTGCAATATATCAACACTGGTTATCAACCAATTACTTTCCAAGTTAGATATTAAATCCGGAAATGAAAGACTCATTTACTGGACTGTAAAAGATAAAAATAACCAGACTGCCGCCGCATCAGAAGTTCGTACGCTACAAGCCAGACGAATGAAAAGTATCTTGCTTGCTCCTGAAGATATGTCGACAGCCACTTTGTTGGCAGACGCTACACAAACCAAAATAAAATTTGAATGGGATGCTTCAGGAATCGGTAATGATACAGAGTGTACGGTACTTCTTTCTTTAGATCCGGAAATGGACAACTTCGTAGAACTGCCGACCAAAGGAACAGGAAATATATCGATTACCCACGAAGAAATGGAACAGACAATCGAAAAACTGTCTATCAAGCGTTACCGGACCAATACTATTTATTGGAATGTACGTAACAATGCAGATCAGTCACTTATTTCGCGTGTCGCCAACACATTATACACAAACGACATGATGCGTTTGGTTGACAAACGTGGAGATGAGACGATCACTTATCCCGTAGTCCGCGTGACATTCTCCGACGGAACTTCGCAAGTGTGGACAGCCCAAAATCTGAATACAACCAGATATCCGGACGGCACGGAAATCGAAGCCGAATATTACAGATATGCTCCCGAATCCCTTGGAGAAGACTGGATCAAAGCAATCGGTACCTATTACAGTTTCGTAATCCGCGACCGAATTATACCCGAAGGTTGGAGAATACCAACAGAAGTCGAATGGAATTATTTATTCTCTGAAGCCGGAAAGAATGGCGGGTATAATGTTCTTAAAGATCCTGTCTATTATTATAAAGATCCTACCGGTCAGGAACATTTGAATGAATGGGGACTGAGCTTTACTTCAGCAGGTACATGGAACTTGGATAGGGACGCAATCGAACTGGCTCAGGAAAAATTCTACTTTATGGCCGCCGACTTGGGCGATCCTGCAACCTGGAACGATCCCTGGCGAGCTTTAATCCATGACAACAGCGAAACATTATGGGTATCCTGGGCTAAAGGAACCGTCATACGCTATATCTATGCAGAATAACTAATAAAACATGAATCATTATGAAAAGATATTACTTTCAAATATTACTGGCGTGTTGTCTGACGCTATTTGCTGGATGTTCCGATTCCGATTCGGAATCCGGTCAGAACGGCATACCCAAAGGTTCAAAAGCTATTGACCTGCAACAAGACAGAAGTGGTCTGCTACGTAATCCCTGCATGGGTTGGGGACTTTATGACGATGCAGTCGGCAATGTAGCCAACGCAGAAGAGTATTGGGCTGCACAAGATGAAGCTGCACGCAACTATGCATCTTTCTTCTATATACGCTGGCGTTGGTCGGAAATGGAACCGGAGGAAGGAAAATATGCCTGGATCTACGACGAGAACTATAAAAAGCTGATTCAAGGAGCGCTCGACCGGGGATTGAAGTTATGTTTCCGTATCTATGACAACGGACAGGACAACATCCGCCAAGGTACTCCCGAATATGTCCGTGCCGCAGGTGCCCAAGGATACGAAGTCGAAGGACAAAATAACGCCAAACTATGGACTCCTTATGCCGACGACCCTATCTTTCAGCAGAAATATGAAAAGTTTGTCGCAGCATTCGCCAAAGAGTATGATAACCCGGATATCGTAGATTTTATCGACGGGCACTCTTTAGGCTGGTGGGGCGAAGGCTCACATATCAAGTACCTGAATTCTGACAAGAAGAAAGAGACTTTCAACTGGTTTACAACGATGTATTCCAAGAACTTCAAGAATATCATTCTGGTATTACCTTATAATAGCGAAATCGGATTCAATACGGAAAAAGAAATCGCTATCGACCAAAAAGGGTATGGATTGCGCAGAGACGGTCTGGGAAGTATGTGGTTTACTGAAAATGACGAGAAAGTAGCGAACGAGATGTATGGAAAAGTTTTAATGGTGGGCGAATGTGCTTACTGGGGAGGATATACGGCTGCTTACGAACCTTTCAAAAATGACACAAAATATTCCTTCAAATCATGGAAGGATGTATATAATCAGAGTTTCGACCATGCCCAGACTTATCATTTCAATACACTCGACCTAAGGACGATTACCGAAACAAAGGGCTGGACGGGACTGGCACCGGAACTTGTCCGCAAATTTGTTCTGAACGGCGGATACAGGGTATATCCTACTTATGTAATCATGCCTTATGAAGCCTCAGCAGGCCAAACCGTATCTATCTCCCACTCATGGAGAAACACCGGATATGGTTACTTGCCGAATAACATGAAGAATTGGAACTATAAGTACAAACCGGCCTTTGCCTTGTTCGACGAGAGCGGCAAACTGGTAAAATCATGGATTGACGAGGATGCCGAACCTTCGCAATGGTTGTCTAACCAACGGAAAAACTATACTTACGAGGTTTCCCTCGACGGTATTTCCAGAGGCAATTACCAATGGGCGGTAGCTATTGTCGACAAGACCAAAGATAACCAACCAGGTATCAATATCGGTATCAAAGATAAGGAGAAGAAGGATGGGTGGACATTTATCAGTGAAATGACTATTAAATAAATGAACCGATAAAGCATGAAACATATACATTTATATCTATTTGCACTTATCTCCGTGATCCTTACAAGCTGCTCACACGCCTGTCAAAAGGTAGAGTTGCAGGAAGACACCGTATCATTGCTTCGCAACCCTTGTATGGGTTGGGGAGTATATGATGACGCTAATGATGAAGTACAAAACGCGAATATTTACTGGGCTGCCCAAGATGAGGCAGCCCGTCAATACGCTTCTTTCTTTTATGTACGTTGGAGGTGGTCGGACATGGAACCGGAAGAAGGCAAATACGCCTGGCTGTATGATGAAAATTACAAAAAACTGATACAGGGTGCCTTAGACCGTGGATTGAAACTCTGTTTCCGTATTTACAACAACGGACAGGATAACCTGCGTGCCGGAACTCCTGACTACGTACGCCGTGCCGGAGCAAAAGGATATACCGTAAAAGGATTGAAAGGTGATCTTTGGACACCTTATCCGGATGATCCGATTTTTCAGGAAAAACTGGAAAAGTTTGTCGAAGCCTTTGCCAAGGAATATGATAATCCGGATATTGTAGACTTTGTAGACGGATATAGTCTTGGTTGGTGGGGAGAATGTCACCATGTGATCCTGCAAGACCAAAACAAATTCGAGCAAGTGTTCGACTGGTTCACAACCCTCTATTCCACTCACTTCAAAAATGTGCTTCTTACGCTCCCCTTCGGCAGCCCAATCGGTTTCGACACCGAAAAACGAATTGCAATTGACGGAAAAGGATATGGCATGAGACGAGACGGATTGGGAAGCATGTGGTTCAGTGATGAAGAAAGGAGGATCGTCGCGGATATGTATGGAAAGACACTTCTTGTCGGAGAATCCTGTTACTGGGGATGTTCCACCGATGATTGCACTCCATTCACCTCGGATACACGTTATCGGATGAATACATGGAGAGATGTATACAAACAGACCTTCCAACACGCCATTGAAGGACATTTCAATACGTTGGATTTAAGAGAGCTCCCCGAAACAAAAGGGTGGACCGAACGGGCAAATGATCTGGTAGAAAAGTTTATTATCCAAGGAGGATACCGGATATATCCATGCAGCGTATCATTGCCAGTCCGTGCCAAAGCCAAATCGACAGTCCTCATTTCACACGAATGGAAAAATACAGGAAATGGTTATCTACCTAACAATATACCCAACTGGAATTATAAATATAAACCGGCTTTTGCATTGTTTGACCTACAAGGGAATCTAGTGCAAACATGGGTAGACGACAACGCAGAACCTTCGGACTGGTTGCATAACACAGTGCATTCTTATACTTATCCGGTTACTTTCACGGATATTCCGAAAGGTACTTATCAATGGGCTGTAGCTATCATCGACCAAACAAAAGACCAACAGCCGGGAATTAAACTGGCAATCAAAGACAAGCAAGAAAAAAAAGGCTGGTTTCTACTTAATGAGATCGTTATTCAATAAAAAACAATTATATGAAAAATTACAAATTTTCTAAAGAAATAAATGGATTATTCTCACCGCAGTGAGAATAAATTCTTATCGCTATGAGAAAAAGTTCTCACCACAATGAGAATTTTTTCTCATCACGGTGAGAATACTTTGAGAATTATTTCATCTTATAAACCAATGTTCCTCCCTTGACAATATCTTCATGAGAGATAGTATTCTTCGTATAAGGTTCACCATTCAAAGTAATGCTATCCACATACTTATGCTCTTTCGACAGGTTCTCTGCGATAATAGTAAAAGTCTTGCCACCAGCCAAATGCAATACCATTTCAGGCAACTGGGGCGCCCCGAATACATACTCGCCACTCACCGGATTCACCGGATAAAATCCCATTGCACTCAACATATACCATGCAGACATCTGACCACAATCGTCATTTCCGCAAAGTCCGTCAGGTTTGTTTCGGTATTGAGTATCGAAAATCTCACGGATTAACTCTTGTGTACGCTCCGGACGACCAGCTAATACATATAAATAAGTTACGTGATGACTCGGTTCGTTGCCGTGAGCATATTGTCCGATCAATCCTGTTACATCAGCCAGACCTTCACCTTCCAAAGTAACGGTAAACAAAGAATCCAATTTATTCAGGAAAGGTTTTTCACCACCAAAGAGCCGGATTAATCCCGGGACGTCATGTTGCACGTGCCAGTCTGACAATGTAGTCAATTGACGGATTAAGCGTTACGGTGTAAATCATTTTTT
>OLQM01004793.1_pt1 | contig 10040 bp, 8 predicted proteins | sample 1673161 | NCBI WGS metagenome assembly OLQM01 (sample SAMEA3136761, study PRJEB25190) | human gut metagenome | reverse complement strand
CCGAAGCAGTTTCTGGTCATCATCAGGCAGAGTTGGAAAGATCTTCCGGAGTTTGCGTGCATCCGGCCGGCAGCGCGCTCCATAAACAGCGCCTTGCCGTGGGCGGGGCACATCTCCGCGCAGGAGCCGCAGCCCGTGCAGTCCTCAGCGGACACGGCAATCAGGAAGCGCTTGCCGGGGGCACTCTTGCAATCCACCGTGGTCAGGCCCTGGGCATCCTCCGGCTTGAGGATAAAGGGACGAATGACCGCATGGGGGCAGACGGTGGAGCACCAGTTGCACTGGGTGCAGTTCTCCGCATGCCACACGGGGATATCCACCGCGATGCCGCGCTTTTCAAAGGCGGCCGTGCCGGAGGGCACTTTGCCGGTGACATAGGGCAGGAAAGCGGAGACAGGCAGCGCGTCGCCCTCCAGGTTGTTGGTGGGAATCAGGATATTGCGGACATAGGTGTCCTGCTCGGCGTTGACGGTGTTGAGCTGCAGCACCGGCTTCTCGCCATCCTGGGCGTTGGCCCAGCTGGCGGGGACGGAAACCTCCTTGGCAGCGGTCTGTCCAGCCAGAACCGCGGCCACGTTCATGTCCACGATGTTCTGTCCCTTGGCACCGTAGTCATTGATGATGCCCTGCTTCATATACTCGATGGCATCCTCTGCGGGAATGAGGTCGGCCAGTTTGAAGTAAGCGGACTGGATGATGGTGTTGATCCGCCCCTTCAGGCCGATCTTCCGGGCGATATTCACCGCGTCACAGGTATAGAACTTGATCTGCTTCTGGGCAATGGCCCGCTTGATCTCCGCAGGCAGACGGGCCTCCAGCTCCTCCCCTTCCCAGTCGCAGTTGAGCAGGAAGATGCCGCCGGGCTTCACATCCCGGACCATGTCATACTTGCCAATGTAGGCGGGGTTGCCGCAGACCACGCAGTCGGCAGCGCCCACATAGTAAGAGGAGCGGATGGGCTTGTCACCAAACCGCAGATGGCTGATGGTCAGGCCGCCGGACTTTTTGGAGTCGTACTGGAAATAGGCCTGCACATACTTGTCCGTGTGGTCGCCGATGATCTTGGAGGTGTTCTTGGAGGCGCCCCCCAGACCGTCCGAGCCGATGCCCCAGAACTTGACGGAAGCCTGGGTGGGATCGTCCGGCAGGGCAAACTCGCACCGGTCAATGGACAGGTTGGTCACGTCGTCCAGGATGCTGACGGTAAAGTGGTTGTGGCCGCCCTTGGCCAGATGCTGGAAGACAGAATACATGTCAGCGGGGGTGGTGTCCTTGGAGGACAGGCCATAGCGGCCGCCGATCACCCGGATGTCCGTGCGGCCGGCGTCGCTGAGCACCGCCGCCACATCCAGGTACAGGGGCTCGCCAAAGGCACCGGGCTCCTTGGTGCGGTCCAGAACCGCCAGACGCTGAACGGTCTCCGGCAGTTCAGAGAGCATGTGCTTGGCGGAGAAGGGGCGGAAGAGGTGGACCTCCAGCACGCCTACCTTCTTGCCCTGGGCGGTCATGACATCCACAACCTCCTCCAGGGTACCGCAGACAGAGCCCATGGCCACAATCACATCGGTGGCGTCCGGGGCGCCGTAATAGTTGAAGGGCTTATAATTGGTGCCGATGGCGGCATTGACCTTGTTCATGTTCTCCACCACCACGTCCACCAGGTGGTTGTAGGCGGTGTTGGAGGCCTCTCTGTGCTGGAAGAAGGTCTCCGGGGGCTCATTGGAGCCGCGGTGGTAGGGATGATGGGGCAGGTTCGCCTGGGCATGGAAGCGGTCAATGGCATCCCAGTCCACCATCCCCTTCAGGGTCTCATAGTCCCAGGTCCGCAGCTTCTGAATCTCGTGGGAGGTGCGGAAGCCGTCGAAGAAGTTGATAAAGCCCATGCTGGCCTGGATGGCGGACAGGTGCGCCACCGGCGCCAGGTCCATCACCTCCTGGGGGGTGCCGGAGGCCAGCATCGCCATGCCGGTGCCCCGGCAGGCCATGACATCCTGGTGATCCCCGAAGATGGACAGGGCGTGGGTGGTCAGGGTCCGCGCCGCCACATGGAAGACCCCGGGCAGCCCCTCGCCCGCAATCTTGTACAGATTGGGGATCATGAGCAGCAGGCCCTGGGAGGCGGTAAAGGTGGTGGTCAGCGCGCCGGTGGACAGGGAGCCATGGACCGCGCCTGCGGCGCCGGCCTCGGACTCCATTTCCACGATATTGACGCGGTGTCCAAAAATGTTTCTGCGGTCTTGGTTGGCCCATTCGTCCACATGCTCCGCCATAGGAGAGGAGGGCGTAATGGGGTAAATGGCAGCGACTTCTGTAAACGCATACGCCACGTGGCCGGCGGCCGCGTTGGCGTCCATACTCTTAAAGGGTCTGGTATCTCTCATTTCGCTGCGCCTCCTTTCTGTGCTGCCATGGCACGAACCTGAACATAGGTAAACTCCGGCATCTCCCGGGCGGTGATGACACCGTTGGGGCAGACATAGGAGCAGATGTTGCAGTCTTCACACCGGTCGGGTTCAATAACAGCACGGCCGTCCTCCAAGTGGATCAGCCCATCCGGGCAGTTGTCCACGCAGTCGCCGCAACCGATACAGCCCACCCAGCACAGCTGTTTGCGGACCTCGGGGTCGTCTTTGGAGGCGCAGGGCACCATCTTGGCGCCCTTGTAGGGCACGATGACGGGCAGTTCCTGGGGGCAGACATGGACGCAGGCAGTACAGCCCACGCATTTGTCGGGGTTGACCTTGGCCGTACCCTGGACAATCTCCAGTGCGTCAAAGCGGCAGGCCTTCACGCAGTCGCCAAAGCCGGCGCAGCCATAGTTGCAGTGGCCATCCAGCGCCATCTTCACCGCCTCACGGCAGGAGGTGGCCCCCGCCTTGGCATAGACCTCATGGTTATGCCAGCCGCCGCGGCAGCGGACAAAGGAGACCGTGGACTTCATACGGGCGAAACTATTTGAGTTAGAGCTCGAAAAGCAAGCTGAACTTAAAGAACAGATTGGAGGTACCTACCAAGCAATTGAGTGGGGGAGTCAAATTCGTTCCTATGTATTCCATCCATATAATCTTGTTAAGGATCATCGTACTAGTGTAGAAACTGGTAATGTTCAAGCTGTTATGGATGGCAACTTAGACCCATTTATCGAAGGTTTCTTAAAAAAAGAGGCTAACTTAACAATTTAGGAGATACTATGAAAAAGTTTTTACTATTCCTATTAGTGCTAATTATTGCTCTTGTAGTGGCATCCCAATTTTTATTACCATCTTTTATTGGCTCTCGTATTGAAAGTCAATTAAATGAAACATTGAAACCAACGGCTCAAACAGTAAATGTTGAGGCTCAACCTGCTTTCAAAATTTTATATGGTGAGGTGGATCGTGTTTATGGCACTTTGGAGAATATTAAACTGGGTAAATTGAATTTTGCTAGCTTCCGATTTAATGCTAAACAAATTCTTGTTAATCCAATTTCTTTATTAGTTAGTCAACAAATTGATATCGTTAGTGTCGGGAATGCTAGTATTGATGGGACTATTAATAAAGCTGATTTAGCGACTTTCTTAAGTAATGAAGCAGGTAGTGATATTCAAGACGTACAAGTTGACATTAGTAAAGATAATATCAGCCTAACCGGTAAAATGAATGTAGGCATGGTGTTTAAAGGGGATGTTAAATTAGATGGGAATTTAGAGTTAAAGGGCAATACATTATTGTTTTCACCTAAAAAGTTCACCATAAATGGTGCTACAATTCCTGGTATGACATCTAATGTGTTAGAAAGTACTCAAATTTATGACTTTAACAATTTTCCAATTCCTGTAAAAGCGGAAAGTTTAACTGTTGATAATGGTGAAATTCTCATTAAAGTTAAACCTGTACTCAACTAGAAAGGATTTGTCGTGAATCATCGGAACGCACAAAAAAGTAAGTACTCATGGATTCTTATACTTTGTATTATTATAGGTCTTTTATCTTCCTTATACTTAGTATTTGAACGCCATCAGATTGAGAAATCTCAAAATCATATTGAAAATATTGTAGACTATGATGCAGTTTTACGAGCCAGCGCCTTTGAAAAGCGTAGTCAACAAGAAGCTTTTGATGCATTACATAATGCTGGTGTGACTGCTTTTGCTATTTATGATCGCACGTTAGAAAAAGCAAAAGATGCGGGCCAAGTTAAAGTATTAAGCTCTGAAGAGATGGACTCTGTTCGTGTTAATGGCGCTGCGATTAAACCTGGGGCGACTTATGTGGCATTAATTTCAGGTAAAGAAGGTTATTATAAAGAAATTCGAGAGGATTTATACCACCGTATTGGCAAGGACAAGGTGAAAGAGCTTAATACAAGTATTGGTCCTGTTCTTGAATTGTATGGTGCAACAGCAGATAGCTATGCAAAGATGAATCTTGGTATTTCAAAGTTGCAAGCACAAGAGGTTGCAGATCGTGGTTTCAATGTTATCGTTCGTCCAACAAACTATAGAAACGTAACATCTGAAGATATTCAATATGTATTTAAACGACTTGAAGGCATTCCTCATGTAACAGGGATGATTTTTGCTGGTAAAGAAGCTCTAGGTGCACCTAATTTAACGGATGAAACATTAGCATTACTAAATAAAAACCATATTCCACTAGTTGGTATCGAAGCTGTAAATCAGTTGCAGTATGAGCCACAACAAGGTTTCTTGGAAATGGCGGCCAAAAATAATTATAGTGTAGGTCGTGTGTATACTATCGCTAAAGAGGAGTTAAAGAAAATTACCCCTGAAGAAGCGGCACAACGCTTTTACATTAGTGATATAGAGCGAAATATTCGTTTTAACTTGTTTCCGATGTATGAAACAGGTATAAATAATGAAACTGTATTACAGACTACAATCAACTATATTAATATAGCTACAGAGAAATTGGCTGTGAAAGGTTATGAATTTGGTCCAGCGGATATTTATCCTGCTTATACACCAAATCCATTATTAGTAGTTATTACAATGATCGGGGCTATAGCACTTTTTGTATATGTTCTACAAATGATGTTACCAATGTCTAAGCATACGCAACTTGTGGCCTTTTTTGGCATTTCTTTGGCATCCATTGTTGTATTTATTCTTACAAGTGGTACCTTAATTACTCAAATATGGGCTCTATCTAGTGCTATTATGGCTCCTGTAGGTGCTATGATACGCTTGATGGAAGAGTGGCGCCGTTATGATGGTGCACGTCCATTAGGTGCCATTAAGTCTACAATTCTTGCCTTATTATACCTTGTAATTGCTGCATTATTTGCTGCTATTGGCGGAATGTATATCGCATCTTTATTGGGCAATACGAAATTCTTTATGGAGTTTGCTCTCTTTAGAGGTGTTAAGTTGACCTTTGTTCTGCCAATTATTTTAGTTATTATTGCGTACCTTCAACGATTCCCATTGTGGAACGGCCGCATGATTAATTCCAAAGAAGAAGCGAAAACATTTGTAGTGGAATTCTTAACTATGGATGTTAAATTATATGTATTCTTTATAATAGCAGCACTTGGTGGTGCAGTATGGGTATTTGTTGGCCGTAGTGGACACACTGCAGGTGTTCCTGTACCAGGCTTTGAACTTATGCTACGTCGTTTTCTTGAAAATACAATGTATGCGAGACCGCGTGAAAAAGAGTTCATTATTGGTCATCCTGCTTTAATGTTAGCTACCTTTGCGTTCATGCGTAAGTGGCCTACAGTAATTCATTTCTTGTTAACTCTAGCTGGTGTTATTGGCATTGCTTCGATGGTTGAAACCTTCTGTCATCTTAGAACGCCAGTGTTCATGTCCATCATGCGTGGTTATGATGGTTTGTTAATTGGCGCCCTTTTTGGAGTGCTTCTTATCATCGCAGTACGGTTTATGATGTACGTAACACAATGGTTCCAAGCTAGGGAGGTTGACCATGAGTAATATTGTTATCTCTGGTTATTATGGCTTTGGTAATGCTGGTGATGAGGCCATGCTTTGTGCTATTATCGATGCTATTCGTAAAGAAGAGGCTGATGCACATATTACTGTAATTTCTGGTAATCCTAAAGAGACTAGTAAAAAGCATAATATTAATGCTGTAGGTACATTTTCTGCATTGGGTATCTTAAAAGCAATTGCTCATTCGGATCTTGTTATTAGTGGTGGTGGTAGTTTATTACAAGATGCTACTAGTATTCGCAATACTTACTATTACTTAAGTATTATGGCGTTAGCAAAGTTGCTTGGGAAAAAAGTAATGCTATACTCCCAAGGTATTGGTCCTTTAAATCGTTCATCAACACGTCGTGCCGTTGGATTTGTATTGCGTTTTGTAGATACTATTACAGTTAGAGATTCTATTTCAAAGGATGAACTAGTTTCTTTGGGAATTGAAGATGTAGAAGTTACTGCAGATGCGGTATTGGCCATGCAACCAGCAGATCTTTCAATTGGCTCTCATATTCTGAAAGGGTATATATCTAAAATATCTGAAGCAGATGAACAACGTAAACGAATTGGTGTGGCGGTTCGTAGTTGGAAAGAGGATACAGAGTATAGAGAATCCTTAGCTAATGTATTGAGCAGATTACAAGAACAAGATAATGTGGAAATTATCTTTATTCCTATGTCACATCCTGAGGATACAAAAGAGGCTAAGATCATTGCCAGCTATATGCCGAATGGCGCTATTGTGCTAGAAGGTCCGTTCTCTACAGAGCAACAAGTGTCATTATCTGGAAATGTGGACCTCATGATTGGTATACGTCTTCACGCTTTAGTTTTTAGTTCTTTAATGGGAAAACCAGTTATTGGTATTTCCTATGATCCTAAAATTACAAGCTTTTTACATATGATTGGTCAAGAGCCTATTGGCACAATGACTCATTTGCGTGAAGAAGCCTTATATCAATGGTGTCATAAATTGTTGAATTCTCGTGAGGAGTATCAAGCATCTTATGATCGCATTGAATCATTGCGTGTAGATTCCCAACGCAATGCAGAAATTGCTATTTCATTACTTAAAGATTATTAATATATTGGATTTTATCCAGAAAGTGAGGTCTCTATGGCTACATTAACACAAGATGTTAAACAATTAGTTCAAGAGAAGGCAAAAGCTATTCGCGTTGGTATTGTACAGTCTGTAACGGCAGCGAAATCCGGTCACCCAGGTGGTTCATTATCCATCGCCGATGTGATGGCCTTGTTGTACTATGTTGAGATGAATGTAGATCCAGCAAATCCAAAAGCTCCTAATAGAGATCGTTTTGTCCTTTCTAAAGGTCATGCAGCGCCTGCACTATACGCTACATTGGCTGAAAAAGGTTATTTCCCTAAAGAAGAACTCTTGAACTTACGTAAAATTAATCATATGTTACAAGGCCATCCTGATATGAAACACACACCAGGTGTAGATATGTCTACAGGTTCTTTAGGACAAGGCATTTCTGCGGCTTGTGGTATGGCATTGGCAGGCAAAATTGATAATGCAGATTACCGTGTATACTCTATTCTTGGTGATGGTGAGCTTGAAGAAGGTCAAGTGTGGGAAGCTGCAATGTTTGCTGGCTTTTATAAACTGAATAATTTGACAGCTTTTGTCGATTTTAACGGTCTTCAAATTGATGGTGATATTACTAAAGTTCTTTCTCCATTACCAATTCCAGAAAAGTTCAAAGCTTTCAATTGGAATGTTATTGAAGTTAATGGTCATGACCTTGATGAGCTTCATAATGCTATTGAAACTGCGAAAGCTTTCACAGAAGGCCCAACATGTATTATCATGCATACTGTAAAGGGTAAAGGCGTTGAAGAGATGGAAGGTCAAGCAGGCTGGCATGGTAAAGCACCAAGTGAAGAGCAAGGTGTAGCCTTTGTTAATGAAATTATGGGGGTGCAATAATGGGTAAAGCAACACGTGAAGCATATGGTAATGCGCTAGCTCGCATTGGTAAAGAGAATACTAATATTATCGTACTAGATGCGGATTTATCCAAATCTACTAAAACAGACACATTTAAAGCTGTGTGCCCAGAACGTTTCTTTAACGTAGGTATTGCAGAGCAAAACTTGATTTCTGTTGGTGCTGGACTTGCAGCGGCAGGTAAGATTCCATTTGTATCATCTTTCTCCATGTTTGCTACAGGACGTGCATTTGAACAAATTCGCAATGCTGTATGCTATCCTAAATTAAACGTGAAAGTATGTGCTACACATGCGGGCATTACTGTTGGTGAGGATGGTGCAACGCACCAAAGCTTAGAGGATATTTCCTGTATGCGTACATTGCCAAATATGACTGTAGTGGTACCTGCTGATGAGCGTGAAACAGAGGCTGTTATCGAATGGGCTGCATCTTATAACGGCCCAGTATACGTTCGTTTGGGGCGTGCTGGTGTAGATGATGTAACAACAGAAGGCTACTCATTTGTGCCAGGTAAATCTACTATTTTGGTAGATGGTTCTGATGCTACAATTATTGCTTGTGGTGCATTAGTTGGACCTGCTGTAGAGGCATCTAAAACTTTATCTGAATCTAATATATCTGCACGTGTTATTAATATGGCATCTATTAAACCTATTGATGCTGAAGCAATTATAAAAGCCGCTGCGGAAACTGGTGCTATCGTTACAGCTGAAGAACATAATATTATTGGTGGCCTCGGTTCTGCTGTATCTGAAGTAGTAGTATCTAATAAGCCTGTACCTATGGAATTCGTTGGTGTCCAAGATACATTTGGGGAGAGTGGAACACCAAAAGAACTAATGGCAAAGTATGGCTTAACTGCCAATGATATTGTAGAAGCCGTAAAACGTGTAATCGCTCGTAAATAATCAAAGGGGATCCCATGATTGAATTTAAGAATGTTAGTAAAGTCTATGATAATGGTTCTGTTGCATTAGACGATGTGTGTTTAACCATTAACGATGGTGAATTTGTTCTCGTTTGTGGTCACAGTGGTGCAGGGAAATCAACATTATTTAAGTTATTAACACATGAGGTAGTGCCAGATGCTGGTACTGTCATTGTTGATGACTTTGATGTTACGCGTATGAAGCGCAGTAAAATTCCTAAATTGCGGAGAAAGCTTGGCGTTGTATTCCAAGACTTCCGATTATTGCCTAATAAAACGGTAGCAGAGAATATTGCTTTTGCTCTTGAAGTTATTGAAGAAAAACCAAAAATCATTAAAGAAAAGGTGAGTCATGTATTAGACCTTGTTGGTTTATCTGAGAAGGCTAATGACTTACCAGAGGATCTTTCTGGCGGGGAACAACAACGTGTTGCTATTGCGCGTGCAATTGTTAATCGCCCAACAGTATTAATTGCTGATGAACCTACTGGTAACCTTGATCCTGATACTAGTAAGGATATTGTTGAATTGTTTAAGCATATTAACAATTTCGGCACTACCGTTATTATGGTTACCCATAATATGGATCTTGTTTCATACTTGAATAAACGCGTTATTCGTTTAAAAGACGGCCGTGTTCAAAGTGATAATATGAGAGGTGCAGAAATTAATGAAGCCTAGAACGATAAAATACTATTTTAAAGAAGCACTGAAGTCTATGAAACGTAATGGACTTATGACATTAGCGTCCATTTCTACAGTGGCTTTATCCTTATTTATGCTCGGTGTATTCCTTTGTGGTGTCATTAATTTGAATAACATGGCATCCAGTCTAGAAAATCAAGTACAGTTAAGTATTTACTTAAAGGATGGTTTAACAACTGATCAAATTATGGCAGTAGGAAAGCAAATTAAGGCTATACCTAACTTAAAGCATTTAGAATTTGTTAATAAAGAGCAAGCTATGAAGGAGTTCAAAGAACGCCTTGGTGATCAGCAACAATTGGTGAATGCTTTAGGTGATGTAAATCCGTTGCCTAACTCATATGTGTTAACCTTTGATAATCCTAGCGATGTAAAAGCAACTGCAAAATTAGCTACGACATTCCAAGGCGTAGAAAGTACACACTATGGTCAAGATATTGTAGAAGAGCTTTTCCGCATTACGCAAGTAATTCGTATTG
>OLQM01004787.1_pt1 | contig 10052 bp, 6 predicted proteins | sample 1673161 | NCBI WGS metagenome assembly OLQM01 (sample SAMEA3136761, study PRJEB25190) | human gut metagenome | reverse complement strand
TCGACGATGAAAATCATGTGCTGCTATCTTCTCTTGATGAAACGGTAATTCAACACGGTGCGGAGTTTAACTTGGGATTGCACAAATATCAGGGAAACAACTTTAGTCCTAACGGACACAAGTATATCCGCGAGTTTGATTGTGAGCATATCCCGGCAACAACTTACCGTGTCGGAGGTGTTATCCTCCGCAAAGAAAAAATCTTTGTACATCATGAAAATAGAATCCTGATTCGTTATACTTTGCTGGATGCGCATTCGGCTACGACTTTGCGCTTCCGCCCGTTCCTCGCTTTCAGGAGTGTACGTGAGTACACACATGAAAATGCGCAGGCAAACCGCGAGTATCAACTTGTGGAAAATGGTATTAAAACCTGTATGTATCCCGGATATCCGGAACTATATATGCAGTTGAATAAAAAGTGTGAGTTTCATTTCATGCCTGACTGGTATCGGGGTATTGAATACCCGAAAGAACAAGAGCGTGGGTATGACTTCAATGAAGACCTTTATGTTCCCGGTTATTTTGAGGTGGATATAAAGAAGGGGGAGAGCATCGTATTCTCTGCCGGAACTTCAGAAGTGACTCCCCGTAGATTGAAACAAACATTTGAGGCTGAAGTGCTTGATCGTACCCCTCGTGATAGCTTTTACCATTGTCTGAAGAATTCCGCTCATCAGTTCCATAACCAGCAGGAAGACGAACATTATATTCTTGCCGGTTATCCGTGGTTTAAATGTCGTGCACGTGATATGTTCATTGCCCTGCCGGGACTGACGCTTGCGCTCGATGAGGTCGATCAGTTTGAGGATGTGATGAAAACGGCGGAAAAGGCAATTCGCAATTTTATAAATGAAGAACCAGTAGGCTACAAGATTTATGAAATGGAGCATCCTGACGTTTTGCTTTGGGCTGTCTGGGCTTTGCAGCAATATGCAAAAGAAACTTCCCGTGAGCAATGTCGTCAGAAATACGGAGAACTTCTGAAAGATATAATGGAGTTTATTCGTCAGCGGAAACATGAGAATCTTTTCTTGCATGATAATGGATTACTTTTTGCCAACGGTACGGATAAGGCGATTACATGGATGAATTCTACAGTGAACGGACATCCGGTGATTCCTCGTACGGGGTATATTGTTGAATTTAATGCGTTGTGGTATAATGCGTTGCGTTTTATAGCTGATTTGTTGCGCGAAGGAGGAGACGTATACTTGGCGGATGAACTCGATGCGCAGGCAGAAGTAACCGGAAAGTCTTTTGTCGAGGTATTCCGTAACGAATATGGTTATCTGCTTGATTATGTAGACGGTAATATGATGGATTGGAGTGTACGTCCTAACATGATATTTACCGTAGCGTTTGATTATTCTCCTTTGGATCGTGCACAAAAGAAACAGGTGCTTGATATTGTGACCAAAGAGTTGCTCACTCCGAAAGGAATTCGTTCGTTGAGTCCGAAGAGTGGCGGATATAATCCGAACTATGTAGGTCCGCAGATACAACGCGATTATGCTTATCATCAGGGAACGGCTTGGCCTTGGTTGATGGGATTCTATCTGGAAGCTTATCTTCGAATTTATAAGATGAGCGGATTGTCATTCGTTGAACGCCAACTGATTAGTTATGATGACGAAATGACAAGCCACTGTGTTGGTTCCATTCCCGAGCTATTCGATGGGAACCCGCCTTTCAAAGGACGCGGCGCAGTATCGTTTGCGATGAATGTAGCAGAAATACTGCGTGTCTTAAAGCTACTGTCTAAGTATTATTAAAAAAGGAGGAACGAAGATGAAAGTTTTAATGTTTGGATGGGAATTCCCTCCCAAAATATATGGTGGTCTTGCGGTTGCTTCTTATGGAATAACTAAAGGATTGAGTCTGCAAGGTGATATGGAGACGATTTTCTGTATGCCTAAACCGAGCGGTGAAGAAGAAAAGTTCTTGAAAATAATCGGTATGAATCAAGTACCCATCGTGTGGCGTGATGTCAACTACGACTACTTGAAATCCCGTTTGTTGGAAATGACACCGGAAGAATATTACTCTTTCCGCGATCATATTTATGCCGATTTTTCTTATATGCATGTTAATGATTTGGGGTGTATGGAGTTTGCTGGTGGTTATCCCGGGAACTTGCACGAAGAAATTAATAATTTCTCGATCATTGCCGGAGTAGTAGCCCGTCAGCAGGAGTTTGATATCATTCATGCGCATGACTGGCTGACTTACCCTGCCGGAGTACATGCTAAAATGGTTAGCGGAAAGCCGCTTTGCATCCATGTGCATGCTACGGATTTTGACCGTTCTCGTGGCAAAGTCAATCCTACTGTTTATTCGATTGAGAAGAATGGTATGGATCATGCCGATTGTATCATGTGCGTATCCGAGCTTACTCGTCGCACTGTTATTAACGAGTATCATCAGGACCCCAGGAAGGTATTTGCCATGCATAATGCTGTTTATCCATTGTCGCAGGAACTGCTGGATATTCCACGTCCCGATCACTCAAAAGAAAAGGTGGTCACTTTCCTTGGACGTATTACGATGCAGAAAGGACCGGAATATTTTGTAGAAGCTGCTGCGCTTGTGTTGCGTCGTACTCGTAATATTCGTTTCGTCATGGCTGGCTCGGGCGATATGTTGAATGCCATGATTAACCTGGTGGCCGAACGTGGTATTGCTGACCGGTTCCATTTCCCGGGTTTTATGAAAGGTAAGCAGGTATATGAGGTTTATAAGAACAGCGATGTATTTGTCATGCCGTCTGTCTCTGAACCTTTCGGCATTGCTCCATTGGAGGCCATGCAGTGTGGAACACCTTCCATTATTTCTAAGCAGTCGGGGTGTGGCGAGATTCTTGATAAGGTGATAAAAACTGACTACTGGGATATTCATGCAATGGCTGACGCTATCCATTCTCTTTGTACTAATCCGTCTCTTTTCGAATACCTCAAGGAAGAGGGAAAGAAGGAAGTAGATGGGATTACTTGGGAGAAAGTTGGCTTGAGAATCCGTGCTCTCTATGAGGCTGTGTTAAGAAACTATGGTAAATAACAAAACAATAAATAAAAATGAGAACTATCTGTCTTTATTTTGAAATACATCAAATTATCCATTTGAAACGTTATCGTTTCTTCGATATTGGTAATGACCATTACTATTATGATGATTATGCCAACGAAACGGGTATGAATGAGGTCGCTGAACGTTCGTATATTCCTGCTCTCAATACATTGATTGAAATGGCGAAAAATTCGGGTGGTGCTTTTAAAGTAGCGCTTTCTATCTCGGGAGTAGCCTTGGAACAATTGGAAATTCATGCTCCGGCAGTCATTGATTTATTGCATCAGTTGAATGACACTGGTTGTTGTGAATTCTTATGTGAGCCTTATTCACATGGCTTGTCTTCACTAGCCAACGAGGATTGCTTCCGCGAAGAAGTACTTCGTCAACGTGATAAGATGAAACAAATGTTTGGTAAAGAACCGAAAGTGTTCCGTAATTCTAGTCTGATTTATTCTGATGAAATAGGTGGGTTGGTAGCTTCTATGGGCTTCAAGGGAATGTTGACGGAAGGTGCTAAACATGTATTGGGTTGGAAGAGCCCGCATTATGTTTATCACTGTAATCAGGCTCCAAGTCTTAAGCTCTTGTTGCGGGATTTCAAACTCTCTGACGACATCAGTTTACGTTTCTCTAATTCTGATTGGGCGGAATATCCTTTGTTTGCCGATAAATATATTAATTGGATTGATGTATTGCCGCAAGAAGAGCAAGTTATTAATATCTTTATGGAATTGAGTTCGCTTGGTATGGCTCAACCATTATCCTCTAATATTCTTGAATTCTTAAAAGCGTTGCCGGAATGTGCAAAGGCTAAGGGGATTACTTTCTCTACACCGACTGAAATTGTAACGAAGCTGAAATCAGTATCACAACTCGATGTTGCATATCCGATGTCGTGGGTGGATGAAGAGAGAGATACTAGTTGTTGGTTGGGTAATGTCATGCAACGCGAGGCTTTTAATAAACTGTATAGTGTAGCTGAACGTGTTCATTTATGTGACGACCGTCGTATCAAACAGGATTGGGATTATTTGCAGGCTAGCAATAACTTCCGTTTTATGACAACGAAGAATAATGGTATGTGGTTGAATCGTGGAATCTATGATTCTCCTTATGATGCTTTCACTAACTATATGAATATTTTGGGTGACTTTATCAAACGGGTAGATGCACTATATCCTGCCGATGTAGACAGTGAAGAATTAAATTCTTTGTTGACTACAATTAAGAACCAGGGAGATGAGATTACAGAGTTGGAGAAAGAAGTGGCTAAATTGCAGGCAAAAGTGGAGGCTGCAAAGAAAGCAACTGTTAAGAAGGCTGCTGATGCTAAAGAACCGACAGTAAAAGAAAAAGCTGTTGCTAAATCAAAATCTGCTGCAAAGAAAGCTGAAGTTAAGAAAGCTGCTGCGGAGCCGAAGAAGGCTACAGGTAAAGCAAAAAAGGCTACTGCTAAGTAGAAGAATAAGAAATTATTATTTATTATATTGGAACCGTGAGTGAGATAAAATCAAACTCACGGCTTTTTTGTGTGGATTAAGTCGAGACCTTTGTTGGCGGATATTCTTCTGCAAGATAGTAACACCATCCGATAAAATAGTAACGCTATTTGATAACGATACCGTTAATACCCCAAGCATATACCGTTATTATTATGAAATTATTCTATCTGACTTTTCTATCAATATCTTATAAAACAACAGCGCAGATTACTCAATGTAACCTGCGCTGTTGTTTTATAAGATTTCAACTATTTCCTATTTTGATTTTGTTCCAAAGTTTGTAGAAACAACTTCAAGTTTCAATTTGTATTTATCTTGTTCCTCTTTAGGTAAAGAAGCATTTGTGGAATTTGTACCTCCCTTTAAGCGCGCATAGCCAGGTTTCAGGTCATGTTGTATGCTAATAACATTGCTCGAAGAACCATAATAGCTATTACTTGAGGAAGCATCTGTGGTTACAAGTACTGGAATAAGTATGAATTTGTTCCAATCACTATATTTTTCCCATTCTTCAATATCATGAACCACTTGAGTGTCTGTTTCACCTTCGGAGTTAGTTATTTGGAGAGTTATCGTCCCACCATTCTTGAGTTTCTTTTCTGCTTCTTCTCGTTCTCCATCTGCTAAACAATCATTAATCATTTGAGTAATGTTGTTGAATGTATATTGAGTAAAACTAGTAGTAGGATTAAATAGAGATGAAGTTATACCATCACTAAGTTGATTATCTTTAAAGAAACTATCTTTATATTTTTTACGTATTAATAGAACATTCTTGGGAGTAGACATGCCAAACTTCTTATCACTGGTTTCATTATAGATAGGAATTCCTAATTTAACCGCATTCAAAGTATCTCCTTGGAGCTTTTCTGCTATTTGACTAACAGGAAGAGTTAACTGCGTAAAGATGCCAGCTGGACTTTTTAAGTAAGTCCATTCGGGGTTATTTATACAATTTTGAATAGCCGCTTTGTCATTTTGTAGCTGATTTGCTTGAATGACTTCTCGGGTAGTAGTAAAGGTACGGTACCCATAATAAGTGGAGTCTTTATATTCTGTATCTCCCTCTTCTAATACTTTCTTTTTCAATTTAACACCTGTAAGTGTGTCAACTGCATAGCATTTATATACTACATTCATTTGGGCTTGGTTTATGTAAAGTACTGTGCCATCACCATAATCACTCTTTACGTAAATGCCTTTGAATATTTCTCTGAATGTTTTATCATCAAAGTTAATGCCAAATTCGTTAGCTTTTTGTATAATCTTTGTGCCTATTTCTATTGCAGCATCCTGCTTAAAAGAAACGTGCACGCTAGGGACATATGTGCTGAGTTTACGGATAGAATCTTTAACAGATAAATCAACTGCTGTATAGGCCTTAGTTCCCAATAGATTTTTAGGATTGTAAAATTTTTCAGGCTCAATATCTGTATAATATGCATTCTCCTGATTGAGCTCTTCTTCAGCTTCTCCTAATTCATAAACACTTAAACGACATGCTGTTAATGAATCTCCAAAGTAACTGCTATACCATAGATAAAGTTCGATGGTATGAATGTTACCTATGAGTTTTCTATTTGGATCATTTTCATTATCTGTATTGTATATTGGTTTCACGTCGTCGCCCAGTCCTTCTTTATCTACCATTACGCGGGTAGCTTTTTTCTTTTCGTCCAAAGCAGTACCATCATATACTCCGGGGAATGTCATTCCAGTCGGACAGTTGAGCTCTGCCAAGAACCCCGCCTGATAAGTTCCGAAAGTTTCATCTGTGAACTTCCCTACATAACCGACATTGGTCATTGCATATATCTTACCGGCATGAACGGATTCGGTAGTTACATCAAATGTAGATAGCTTTCCATTGATATTTTGGTCGCTTCCCGGAAACATTCCCAATCCCAGTCCGGCAGTGTTGTCATCACAACCCCAAAAGGTGATTGCCAGTAAAGCTATTAAGGCGTATTTTGTTTTCATGATCGTCGTATCTTGATTTTTTTTTATTCTTCTTCGTTTGCAGTCGCATCCCATACCTGATCGTAGAACTCGTTGCAGGCATCTGCATAGTTTTCCGGGTTCTGGTAGTCAAGCACCAGTTTGCCAGATTGGCGGGCGTATTCAATAATAGACTCGTCTACTTTTTCGCTGTTTTGTATGACTCCATCCGAATAATCAACGGCGAGTTTGCACAGAGCAGCATAGTCTACCGGCTCTTTCAAATCACCTAAATCTTTTTTGGAAATACCTTTCAGCATCAATTTGGCTGCGAAATCGTCGCTAAGCGTACTCTTGAAATCATCTTCATAAACAGAGAATACCACTTTAGCGTCGCGGAAAGAAGGTTCGTCTTTATAGGCTTTCTTAATATAAAGAGGAGCTAAAGCTGTCATCCAGCCATGACAGTGAATGACATCAGGACACCAGCGAAGTTTTTTCACTGTTTCCAATACACCGCGTGCATAGAAAACGGCACGGCTATCGTTATCATCATATTCTATACCATTTTCATCCGTTGTCTGCATACGATTCTGGAAATAATCATCGTTATCGATGAAATATACCTGCATGCGTGCGGATTGGATAGAAGCAACTTTTATAATCAAGGGGTGGTCAGTATCATCGATAATCAGGTTCATACCAGAGAGGCGGATCACTTCGTGCAGTTGATTTCTGCGCTCATTGATATTTCCCCATTTAGGCATAAAGGTTCTGATTTCACGGCCTTTTTCTTGTATCGCCTGTGGAAGGTTTCTACCTATATTGGCCATTTCGGATTCTGAAACGTAAGGTGTAATCTCTTGAGTAATAAATAAAACTTTATTCGCCTTTGTCATAATAACAATAGTTCACTATAATATTCTGCAAAGATACGAAAAAAAAGACACATTAAATAAGATATTCTTTCTTTATGTGGCAAATATTAGTTTATTTTGCAGAGTTTTTGCAAACGAGTAAAACATAAACCAATTGACGAAAATGAAAGTAGTGCACACTATCAAGGACTTACAGGCAGAATTGGCTGTCCTAAGAGCCCAAGGTAAAAAGGTGGGACTGGTTCCTACAATGGGTGCTTTACATGCGGGACATGCATCTCTGGTAAAGCGCAGCGTAAGTGAGAATGGTGTAACTGTTGTGAGTGTTTTTGTGAATCCCACACAGTTTAACGATAAAAACGACTTGGAGAAATATCCGCGTACATTGGATGCAGATTGCCGTTTGTTGGAAGAATGCGGGGCGGATTTCGCTTTTGCTCCTTCAGTTAGCGAAATGTATCCGGAACCGGATACCCGTCAATTTAGCTATGCACCATTGGATACGGTGATGGAAGGTGCTTTCCGTCCAGGACATTTTAACGGTGTTTGCCAAATTGTTAGCAAGCTGTTTGATGCTGTACAGCCGGATCGTGCATATTTCGGAGAGAAAGACTTCCAGCAGTTAGCAATTATTCGTGAGATGGTTCGACAATTGAAATATAACCTTGAAATTGTAGGTTGTTCAATTGTACGTGAGGAAGACGGACTGGCATTGAGTAGCCGGAACAAACGTTTATCTGCAGAAGAACGTGAAAATGCTTTAAATATTTCTCGCACCTTATTTAAAAGTCGTAACTTTGCAGCCACTCATACAGTGAGCGAGACGCAAAAGATGGTTGAAGATGCGATTGAAGCCGCTCCGGGTTTGCATATGGAGTATTTTGAGATCGTAGACGGAAACACATTGCAGAAAATTAGTAATTGGGAAGATACTTCCTATGTAGTGGGCAACCCTAATTAACTGGGGAATGCGTCTCAATTATGCAAGACGTGTGTTGAATAATCTTCAATTGATTGATACTTGGTCTGATAATCAAAGATTTGTTGATAATTCTTTAGAGTTGCGTTACATTGATTCTGCTGAGCCATGGGTTGATAAGGGTTCAGCTATGGAATTGATTAAGAGTTTCTCTCACGACGATACTAAATTTGAGTTAAATCTTGGTCGTTTGGACCGTATGGTTTATGTTTGGTATCAGACACGATTGACCAACCCAGCATCAGATTCTAATAATCCTACCAATAAAGTTGACCTTCATGCAGATGTTGAGTCAAAAACATATACTTCTGAAGTACGTTTGGTTGGAGGCCTTGGAAATGTCGGCGGTGAACAAGAAGTACGTTTCAATCTTGAATTAGCCAAAGAGTTGGCAGGTAGAGCCTTGAAAGATAAGGAATTCACCTTCAAATTGGTTGATATGACAGATAATAAGATGGTTGATCTTGGTGAAACAACCAATGATGCCAATGGTAAAATTGTCTTCTCAAATCTTGTTCTTAACCAACCTGGTACCTACCACTATCGTGTGACAGAAGTTCCTGGTAATGATAGTGACGTCGTTTATGATAAGCTTCAAGCTGATGTGACTGTCCAAGTGGCTAGAGAAACCACAGATGGCCGAGAAAAATTAGTGGCCAAAGTGGTTTATCCAGGTGACGTTATCTTCAACAATAAATTGGTCACACCAGCCAAAGCTAAGATTCAATTTAGCAAGGAATTGAGCAAGTCAGGTGTAAATCAAGCTTTGACTGCTAATGAATTCCAATTTGTCCTCAAGGATGAAAAAGGTAATGTTGTTCAAACTGTAGGTAATACAGCAGATGGTCGTGTTGCCTTTAGTAACCTTAGCTTTGAAAAACCAGGTACCTACACTTATACTGTTGAAGAAGTCAAAGGTAATAACGAAGACATCATCTATGATGGTATGAAAGCAACGGTATCAATTACCGTGACACGTGACGGAGAAGCCCTAGTATCAACCGTTACAAATCCAAAAGACACTATCTTCAATAACTATGTCAAAGAATTGAAACCAGCTAAAGCTAAATTCGTATTGACTAAAGTTCTTGCAGGTCGTCAACTTCAAGATGGTGAGTTTAGCTTCGTCCTCAAAGATGAAAAAGGTAATGTTGTCCAAACTGTGACTAACGATGCTAAAGGTAACATCAACTTTGACAGTATTAACTATGATAAACCAGGTGTTTATTATTACACTGTCGAAGAAGTCAAAGGTTACGAATCTAATGTGGTTTATGACAGCATGGTAGCTAAACTTAAAGTGACGGTTACTAAGAGTGTTGGTGATAAGGAAAACTTGCTCGTAGCAGCAGTTGTCCTTCCTTTGGATACAGAATTTAACAATAGTTACATTCCACCAAAATCTCCAAAACCACAAACACCACCAACTCCAACAAGACCACCACATGTTCCACAAAAACCATCAGTGGTTTCTACAACTTCATCAGTGAACCCACAACCAGCTAAACCAGTTCAATCTTCTGTGAAATCAGGACCTCAACTTCCAGAAACTGGTCAAGCCAGTGATAAAGCCTTGCTTGCTCTTGGAGTGGCAGCAGAAGTAGCTGCAGTCATGGGTATAGCCTATAACCGTCGTCGTAAAGACATTTAAGGTGATAACTAAAAAACAGCTTGAAACTTTTGTTT
>OLQM01004786.1_pt1 | contig 10055 bp, 1 predicted proteins | sample 1673161 | NCBI WGS metagenome assembly OLQM01 (sample SAMEA3136761, study PRJEB25190) | human gut metagenome | reverse complement strand
CTCATTGATTGCTTTGCGAAGGTCTACTACGTGTTCTTCAGTAGCAGTAGGCTCTTCACTTGCTTTGTTTTTTACGGTTTCTTTGGCTGCGTACCAAATTGTTTCGTTCATCATGTGACGAAGGTCTTCGTTGTTCACATGTTCTTGATCTTGAGCCATGATATCCAAGATTGCGTCTTCCAAAGCACTTGCTTCATCGTTAGTCATAGGACCGCCGATTTCTTTTTGTCTTTGAACGACTGCATTGATTTGGTCTACCATGCCGCGTAATACATTGAATCCGTAGCTATTTACGAAACCATCTTTTTCATTGTATTTTGGCATATCAAAGAATTCGTATTCATTTTTGTTACGGTTTTCGCCGTTCCAGTTGAATGCGACTTCAAAGCCATGAACACGTCCCAAGGAATGTGTGCGGAAGTAGTCAGCATAGTTGTGTTTGTCATAGGAATGTAACCATTTTTTCTCAGCTTTTGTCATACGTTCATGGTTTTCGTATTTCACTTTAGCTTTTGCGATGTTGATCTCCGCATTTTGCCAAGCTTTCACATAGTCATGAACAGCAGACACTGTTTGTGGACTAGCCACTGGAACCAATACTACATTGCCCAATGCTGGAGCAGATACTGGATTACGTAAAATCAAATTATCGTCATATGTTGGAGCGGATTGTGCACCTACAACGCCTGTAGAAATAACAAGAGCCGCTGCACAAGCAAGTAATGTAGATTTTTTCATTCTATATTCCTCTTTTCTATCGTTAGATTATGGTGAAAGTATCTCTCACGCGTTTCACGTTCATATTTAAAAGCATTATTTTCATAAACAATAGGGAGAGGTAAGCGCTACGCTAGGTAGCGCATACCTTCATTTGTTCATTCAGTTCTTACACTCACAAATGATTACATACCAAGTTTTGCCATCATAGCAGCAATTTGAGCTTTCATTTGTTCGTTTTCAGCTTTCAAATCAGATACTTCTGTTTTTAATCCAGCGTTTTGTGCTTTAACGGAAGCCATTTCTTGTTGCATTGCATAAGCAGAGCTGATAGGGCCTTTGCGGTAACGATCTGCAACTGCAGCTTCGCTATCACGGTTGCCAACTTTCCAAGTTACACCAGCATTTGCCATCATGTGACGGGAACCACCTGCCCAAGCTAAGCCTGCATGCATCATTGTGGACTCGTTTTTGTAATGAGCAACGCCCATTGCAATAGCGGAGTTACCACGGTAGTTACCATAACCAGCCATGATTTGAGTTGGTTCTAATGGATCGTATTGGATAGGTTTCAATGCTGCAAGAGCTGCGCCTTGTGCACCTACACGACCGATTTCATCAGTTAACTCATCGAAACGAGGGCTTGCACCAGTAGACAAGTCGTATACTTTAGCGCCATCAGCACTTTCAGATTCACGAACACCTACGGAACCATCAGTAGATTTAACGATTGTACGGGAATCTTTCAATTGTTTCAAGTTAACCGCATCTGTATCGTTAGTACCTTTACCAAGGTTAGTAATTTTGTTACCACCCATGTTGAGGTTACCACCAGTTACGGAAAGGTCACCAGCGTTGAAGTTCAATGCAGGACCATTGTCGCTATTCTTGATGGAGTTGATACCTTTAAGGTCTTTGTTCAATTTAACAGTTAATGTATCGTTACCATCAGCTACTACGTTGATGTTACCAGCAGCGGATTGGAATGCAGTGGATTGAGCCGCAGTCACACCTTCACCTTGAACTTTAACAAGCGTATTCAACGCATGTTTGTTTTCAGTACCAGTGTTGTTACCTGTGAATTTCAAGCCATCATCCATAGTTGCTACTTCACGTTTGATTGGGTTGCCATCAGTATCTTTCAATGGGTTGCCATCTTTATCTTTTGGTACGTATACGATACGTTCAGATTTGTCGCCATTGTTAGCTTCTGGTTTAACAAGAGTTTTGGAACCGTGATCTGTAGAGATATCTACACCAGTACCATCTGCACCAGCAGGACCTTGAGGACCAGTCAAGCCAATGTGACCTACGCCATCTTTACCAGCGATGGATACAGCATCTTTACCATCTTTACCGATGGAAACTTTGCCGTCGATACCGTTAGCACCGTCTTTACCGGAGATGGATACACCATCTTTACCAGCTACGCCATCTTTACCAGGAACGCCAATGGAGTTCAAGCCGTTAAGATCTTTATCAAGACCGATTACAACTTTACCATCTTTAGTCATAGTTTTGATGTTGGATGCGCTGTAGTTGTCATCATCTTTAGTACCTTCGCCTACGATTTCAAGTTTTTCACCCAAGTTTTTATGGATTTCACTATTAGCACCAGTAGATTGTGTACCGAAGTTCAAACCTTTGTTGCCGATTGCATCAGCAGTGTTTTTAAGGTCAGTAACATTTACAGCACCATTCTTAGTATTGTTATCAGCTGCTGCTGCATCAATCTTATCTAAGAATGTATTACCAGCTTTATCAGCGATGGAGGAACCAACGTTGTTCAACTTAGTAGGAGCTGTAGTGGAGTCACCTGCACTATTCATGGAAGCAATTACTTCATTAGGTGCTACGACAGTACCAGAACCATCTTTAGCTGTGTTGAAAGTACCATCTGGTTGTTTGTAAACTTTAGTGCCATCTTGTTTAGTGTATACCACTGGAATTTGAGCATTGTTTACAACACCTTGGCTATTGATCTTGATGTCATATTGGTGACCTTTTGCTGCATCATAAGTTGCAGATGTAGGATCATTTTTATCAGTTACGGAGATAGTGCCATCAGAAGATTCAACAGTTGTAACTTTATCTTTCAATTGTTTAACGTTTACTGCATCTGTATCAGCTTCACCAGCTTTAACGCCTGTGATTTTCTTATCGCCAGCATTGATGCCATCTTTCTTAACAGATGGACCACCATTGATAGTCAAACCATCGTTGTTAACTTTAGTATCGCCAATTTTTACGGAACCATCTTTAGTAAGATCAATGTCTTTAGACAATTGAACTTTCAATTTACCATTGTCGTTGTTTACGCCAATGTTGTTATCAGTCAATTTAGCTTTAGCAGCACCACCAACGATATCTACAACATTGTTAAGATGTTTCTTAATAACTTTAGTTGGATCAGTTTGACCGTCGTCACCAGCGAACTTCATGCCATCATCGTGAGTTGCTACTTCATGCTCGTTACCGTCTTTGTCTTGGTATACGATACGAGTCAATTTATCACCAGGTTGGCCATCAACACCAGGAACACCATCTTTAACGGAAATCTTAGCACTTGCGCCATCTTTACCGTCAGCACCCTTAGGACCAGTCAAGCCGATAGAGCCATCTTTACCGTTGAGTACAACAGATGCGCCGTCTTTACCGTTAACACCGATCTTACCATCAACGCCGTCTTTACCATCTTTACCAACAACTACGCTGTCAGCTTTAAGGTTTTTATCAAGTTTAACGTCAATAGTTGTGTTACCATCTGCATCTTGACCGATGATAGTCTTAACGTTTTCGCCGCTGTACTCAGTATCAGCTTTATTACCTTCACCTTGGATTTTCACAGTGGAACCAAGTTTATTAGTTTTTACACCGCCAGAGTTAGCGTCGAATTTCAAGCCTTTTTCAATCAATGCGTCAGCTGTATTTTTAAGGTCTGTTACATTAACTGCACCGTTCTTAGTTTTGTTGTCAGCAGCTGCTGCATCAATTTTATCTAAGTAAGTGTTACCAGCTTGATCAGCAATAGTGGAACCTACGTTGTTCAACTTCATAGGAGTTGTTGTGGAATCACCACCATTGTTCATGGATGCAATTACATCAGCAGGTTGAACTGTAGTACCAGTACCATCAGGCTTAGTATTGAATGTAACATTACCAGTAGCAGGATCTACGATTTTGTAAAGTTTGTCGCCATCTTTATTAGTATAAACAACTGGAGTTTGAGCTTTTTCAACTACAGTTTGGTTATTGATAGTGATGTCATATTGGTGACCTTTAGCTGCATCATAACCAGGTTGACCAGCAACGTTTTTGTCTACTACTTTGATGGAACTATCGGAAGACTCAACAGTTGTAACTTTGTCTTTCAATTGTTTAACGTTTACTGCATCTGTATCAGCTTCACCAGCTTTAACGCCTGTGATTTTCTTATCGCCAGCATTGATGCCATCTTTCTTAACAGATGGACCACCATTGATAGTCAAACCATCGTTGTTAACTTTAGTATCGCCAATTTTTACGGAACCATCTTTAGTAAGATCAATGTCTTTAGACAATTGAACTTTCAATTTACCATTGTCGTTGTTTACGCCAATGTTGTTATCAGTCAATTTAGCTTTAGCAGCACCACCAACGATATCTACAACATTGTTAAGATGTTTCTTAATAACTTTAGTTGGATCAGTTTGACCGTCGTCACCAGCGAACTTCATGCCATCATCGTGAGTTGCTACTTCATGTTCGTTACCGTCTTTGTCTTGGTATACGATACGAGTCATAGTTTCACCAGGTTGACCATCAACACCAGGAACACCGTCTTTTACAGTAATGTCAGCAGTTGCATTTTTACCATCTTTACCAGCAGGGCCAGTCAAACCAATGTGACCTACACCATCTTTACCAGAGATAGATACTGCGTCTTTACCGTCTTTACCAGAGATACCAACTTTACCGTTGTTACCGTCTGTACCTGCTGCGCCTTGAGGACCAGTGATTGTTACGCCGTCTTTACCAGGTTGACCATCTTTACCGTTAACAACAACTTTATCCAAGTTAGTTAAGTCTTTGTTTAATGCATAAGTGTAAGTTTGGTTACCATCTTTACCGATTTCTTGTTTTACAGTCAAGTTTTTACCTGCACCGAAGTTTACAGTTTTGCCACTTGCTACTTCAGTTTCAGTTGCATTGGAACCGTCTTCAAGGTTACCAGTTGCATTTGTTTTGAAGCTGTAATTATTACCAGCTGCAGGAATGTTCAAGTCGGAGAAGTCGATAACTGCTTTAGTATCAGTTACAGCTTTACCATTGCCATCGTTATAAGTCAATGTAACTTTCTTAGTACCTGCATCGTATTTGTATACGTTTTCAGTACCGCTTACTACACCGCCTTTAGCTTCAGTACTACCAGCTTTAACTGCTGTAGGAGCAATGTGCAATTCAGAAGCTTTTAATGTATCATGTACAGATTTCAATTGATCTTCTGTAGCTGCTTGACCAGATACAATATTCGTAGGATCGAAAGTTTTATTAGTCAAACCACCGATATTACCAGTTTTAGCATTCAATGTGATAGGGTTAGTACCACCAACTGTTACTGTTTCGTTAGGACCGAATGTGAGTTTACCAGAACCAGCGCCATTTGTGATGGAGTTGATATCCGTTAAGTCACCTTCAACGTTGATTTTGTATGGATCAGCGTCTGTACCAGTACCAGTCTTAGTAGTATTTTTACCGTTTTCAATTTTTGCTAATTTAGCATTTACAGTGTAAGTTTTTTGACCTGTAGTTGCATCAGTTGTATCAGTAACAGTTACGTTGTCACCAGCTTCAACTTTAGAACCAAGACCAGTGATTACTTTCTTACCATCATTATTGATGTTGGAAAGATCGTTTTTAGCGATGCCAGTAATTTTAGCTTCTTCGCCAGTAACTGGTTTACCATTGCCATCAACGTAAGTCATAGTTACACTACCGTCGTTTTGTACAGCATAGCTACCAGGTTTGATGTGTTTTTCATCATCAAGATTAGCAACTTTCTTAACAGTAGTGCCACCATCAGTGCTATAAGTGATACGGTCGCCATCTTTCTTAATGGAGATGTTGTCGTTTTTGTCGCCAAGTTTAACTTCTTTAGTTGTTACGCTATCAAGATCTTTAAGGTCTTTATCAAGAGCGTATGCAACCTCTGTATTACCTGCTTTGTCGTTAGTTTGAGTAACAGTTAAGTTTTTACCAGCTTGCATTGTAACGGATTTACCGTCTGCAATGTTTTGAGCTGTGTCACCAGCATGTGTACCTTCTGTAGCAGAAACTGCACCAGATTTCAAGTTCCAAGTAGATGCTGTGCCAGCAGCTGCATTTACATGCAAGTCATATGTTACTTGGTCGCCATTTGTTGTTTTATTAATTGTTACGGAGTTGTCGTTGGAAGTAACAACTGTACGAGCTGCTTTCAATTGATCGTAGTTAACAGCATCAGTACCATTAACTGCAGGAGCTACATTAGTGATAGTTTTGTTACCAGCATCAATACCAGTTTTAGTAATGGATGGACCACCAGTGATAGTCAAACCATCGTTGTTAACTTTAGTATCACCAATTGTTAAGGAACCATTTTTAGTCAAATCAACGTCTTTGTTCAAGTCGTATTTAACTACGCCATCAGCAGCTACGGAAGCTGTTGTGTTGGAACCGTTTGTGAAGTTTAGACCTTTATCTAGTTTAACTTTTTGGTCACCAGTACCATTAGCTTTGTAAGTCAAAGGAATTTGTTTAGCTGCTTTTTCACCATCGAATTTCACTTCGTATGTAGTGTTATGCTTTGCATCATCTTTCACAGGGTTAACAGTGATAGGGTTATCTGCATCAGCTGTGTAGTTACCACCAGTAGTTGTACCACCGTTATTAACTGTTACTGCTTCACGAGCTGCATCTTTAACTGCATTACGGGAAACATTAACTTCGTATTGAGCATCTGGATCACCAGAGTTTTTACCATTACCAACAGTAACATCAGCAATGTTAGTATCGCCAGTTGTAGCTGCTTTTTTAACTACACTTTCAGTAGAAGAAGCACCAGCTGCTGGAGTATTAGCAACAGCTACTTTATAAACTGTTTTATTAGGATCAGTTGTATCTTTAGATACTGTTACATTGCTAGAACCAGGAGCTACTTCAAAGGTATGGTTCAATTTAGCTTTTGCATCATCGGACAAATCAGCTACTACATCTGTACCAGAAGCAGTTGTTTTGATGTATTGACCGTTGTTAGCACCCACAACACCGAAGCTCAAACCACCAGTTTTATTGAATTTTTGAGTATCTGTGTTACCAGTGTTACCTGCTAATTTAATTGTGTTGTTGAAGCCATCGCTTACTTTTTTCAATTGGTCTTCAGTTGCTGCACGACCGGAAACAACAGTTGGGTTAGTAATATCCCAATCTTTGTTTTGTAAGCCAGTTACATAGCCACCTTTACCATCTAAGGAAATAGGGTTGTCGCCTTCAACTTTTACAACTTGATCACCAGCGAAGGAGATTTTACCAGAACCGTCACCATTTGTAATGGAGGAGATGTCTTTCAAGTCACCTTGTACATTTACTTTATAAGGAGTAGCTGCTGTACCATCACCTGTTACAGTAGTATTTTTACCACCTTCAACTTTAGAAGGATCTGTGTTACCAGTAGCACCAGTAGAGCTTACTGTATAAATATCATGACCATCTGTTGCATCTTGAGTCTTAGCAACAGTTACGCCATTACCAGCTTTAACTTCTGTCTTAGCGGATTTCAATTGTTTTACGTTAACTGCATCAGTATCGTCTGTACCAGGAGCTACATTAGTGATTTTGCTACCACCCATGTTAAGTGGGCCGCCAGTGATGTTGATGGAGTTGCCACCAATTGTCATTTTAGGACCATTGTCAGCATTAGAAATAGATGTAATACCTTTCAAGTCGCCTTCTACATTAACTTTGTATGGATCGTCTTGAGTACCTTCACCAGTAACTTTAGTATTTTTACCATCTACAAGTTTAGTTTTAGCGTCTTTTAATTGTTTTACGTTAACTGCATCAGTATCGTTTACACCAGCTTTTACATTAGTAATGTTTTTATTACCAGCGTCGATACCAGTTTTAGTAACAGATGGACCACCAGTGATTGTTAAGCCATCGTTGTTAACTTTAGTATCACCAATTGTTAAAGAACCATCTTTAGTCAAATCAACATCCTTATTCAAGGAATATGTGAATTGTTTACCAGCTTGGTCTAATACAATGTTTTTACCAGCACTCAATGTTACAGTGTCGCCAGGGCTTACTTTTTTGGATGCTTGAGTACCTGTTACACTACCACCGTTATTGGAGGAAACTACGTTCCAACCAGATTCGTTGATTGCTTTTGCAACATTGTCAGTTGTAGCAATGCCGTTTGTAGTAGGCGCTACTGCTTTACCATTAGTATTAGTAATATCAGTACCTATTTTAGCTTTTACTGTAACACCATTTTTATCAGCAGATGTAGAAATAAATGTAGGATCATCACCTTTAATTTTCAATGTACCATCATCTAACAATACATCGCCATTGCCAGTGTCACCAGCGTATTTCAAGTTAACGCTTCTCAATTGAGCTACGTTAACAGCATCAGTATCATTAGTACCTGCAGCAAGACCTGTAATTTGACGAGTTGCATTAGCACCATCACCTACGGAAACAGCTGCCAATGTGGATGTTTGTGCAGTACCAGCTAAACCAGAATATTTATTTGTACGAGTTTCTGCAGGATTAAAGCCTTTAACACCTTTATCTACAGTTGCTTTAGACTGAGAACCAAGAGCAACGCCATCTTTTACAGATGCAACAGATTCTTGACCTAATGCAGTCGCACTTTCAGCAGTAGCATTTGCCTTAAAGCCAAGGGCAGAGGCACCTTTAGCAGTTGCTTGCGCAACACCACCTACTGCAGTAGAAGCAGTACCAGTGGAATTAGATTGCATACCAATTGCAATAGAACCTGTACCAGTGGATGTAGTTTTATAGCCTTCACCATTACCAGCAATAGCAATAGCACCAGAGCCTGTCGCTTCAGAACGAGCACCAAGGGCAACAGAAACGTTAGCAGATGCTGTTGTTTTACGACCGATTGCAACAGTATCTTCTGCTGTCGCTTTATTGTCACGACCAATAGCGATCATTGTATTACCTGCGTCACGACCACCACCTACAGTAGAATCTGCAAGGTTATCTTGACCAATGGCAATAGCACCACCAATCTTCGCATTGTTGGTAGTACCCATTGCAATAGTATCTTCTGCAATAGCATTATTACCTTTACCAATAGCAACAGAGCGAAGACCAGATGCAGTATTACGAGCACCAAGAGCAGTAGAATTAGTACCACTTGCTGTAGAACCAGCACCAACTGCTGTAGATTCAGTACCCGTTGCCTTAGCAATTGCACCAATACCAACTGCCATATGAGCATTAGCTTTTGAATAAGAACCCATTGCAAGAGCATATGAATCTTGACCACTAGTTAATGCTTCAGAATATGTACCAATAGCGATATTATCCGTATTACTAGCTTTTGCCACATTACCTACAGCAATAGTATTTCTACCAGTTGCCTGAGATCCTACGCCAATAGCAGATGCTGCAGGACCAGTTGCTATGTTTTGGTTACCAAGAGCCATAGATGAATCTTGATTCGCCACATTGTTAGCACCATAAATAACATGACCGTTACCACTACCACCAGTTGTTCTATTTTGGTAACCAACTACAATAGAGTTTTGAGTCACTCTATTAGAGCCATTTAATGTACCATCAGGTGTAATATTAACCGAGCTGCCACCCAAACCTACTTCCGCTTGTACAGGTGTACCTGCTGTAGCAGCTACCATAGCCAAACCAGCTAACACGCTAGCAAGAGCTTTTTTCTTACCACCATTGTTTTTTGCAACTTCGGAAACTACTACGTAGCACTCTTTAGTTTTGCTCCAAACAACTTTAAAGATTTTATTCATATTACTATGAACCCCTTTCTTAACTAGACACAATTACAATCCTTATAATTAAATCATTTAAATACAAAAGAACGAAAAGCCTAAATTTCCCATACCTTTACGCCTTTCTGAGTATCTTTCATATTTCTTTCATTTTGTGTCATGAACAGAATATCATATATCGAAAATGTTGTAAATAGTATTCTTCATGTTTTTATCATAAACATCAGGATTTGTTGTCAGAACCTTTATTTTGTTAAACAAAATTTAATATATGAGTGATTTTTTACTCATTTTTTTGGCGTTTTATACGTATTTTATAAAATA
>OLQM01004780.1_pt1 | contig 10066 bp, 9 predicted proteins | sample 1673161 | NCBI WGS metagenome assembly OLQM01 (sample SAMEA3136761, study PRJEB25190) | human gut metagenome | reverse complement strand
GCCTGTTCGGACACGCCCAGCACCTCGGCTAGGTCGCGCTGCTTCAGGTGGTGGGCCCTCAACAGTCTTCGGATATTGCTAATCAAATCTGCCTTCTTCGTAGAAGCTACTGAATATCTGTAATTACTACACGTCAAAAACTGAATCTGCAACCGCGACACGCCTAGTAGCTACGGAATATCCGTAGTAAATTAGTGGTTATGACAGCAACAATGACAATGCCGAACGCGATGCGTAGGCAAGATGTAGTAGCAAAGAACGTTGGTTTGATGGTGAAGGCGCGTGGGCTGAAGAAGAAGGATCTAGCGCAAGCGATGGGGATTTCCCCTCAGGCTGTTTCCACGCGGTTGCAGGGTACTGCCAATTGGACGCTAGACGAGGCTTGCGCGGCTGCCGATTTTCTCCGCGTGCCGCTGGACACACTTCTTCGCGCGTCGCTTACCGCCGGCGAGGTGCTGGGGTATGAAAAAACCGCCGCCCCGGATGATTCCGGGAACGGCGGTCAATTGGTAGCGGGGCATGGATTTGAACCATGGACCTCTGGGTTATGAGCCCAGCGAGCTACCGAGCTGCTCCACCCCGCGTCGGCTTGTCTCTCAGACAGCTCTATCTACAATAGGTGCAGATTCCAGAAAGTCAACATCGGCGTGTCGCGTCATCTTCCCGCGGTTTTAAAACGTGAATTGGCTCACGCAGCGAGGGGTTTGGGGCGGAGTCGGAGTCGGGGTAATAACGCGCCATAAATGGCCGTTATAGGAATGCCCTGAACCGTTATCCCGAATATTGACATAATAGGAACATGCCTATCAAGATCCCCAGTGGCCTGCCGGCCAGAGATATCCTCGATTCGGAGCGCATCTTCGCTCTGGAGAAGCCCGAGGCGGAGCGTCAGCGCGTCCGCCCGCTCAAACTGGTGATCCTGAACTTGATGCCTAAGAAAATCGAGACTGAAACACAGCTGCTGCGTCTGATTTCCAAGTCGCCGCTGCAGGTCGAAATCGACTTCATGAAGACCTCCACGCATGAGGCCACGCACGTTTCCGCCGATCATCTCGTCAAGTTCTACGAAAACCTCGATGCGTTCAAAGACAACTATTACGACGGTTTTGTGGTCACCGGCGCGCCTGTAGAGCATATGCCGTTCGAAGATGTGGACTACTGGGACGAGTTCAAGACGATTCTCGACTGGGCCTCCACCCATGTGTTCTCCACCATGTACCTGTGCTGGGGTGCGATGGGCGCACTGTACTACCGTTACGGCATCCACAAGGTGGATTACCCCGAGAAGATTTTCGGCGTATTCCCGCAGTACCTGCAGGATGAATACTGCTTCCTGACCAATGGCTTCGACGAGATTGATCTGCAGCCGCACTCCCGCCTCGCCGGCGTGAACGAAAACGAGGTACGTGCCAACCATGACCTTCAGATCTTGACTTGGGGGCCGCAGTCCGGCCCGGGCCTGATCGCCACGCGTGACTTCTCCGAAGTGTTCGCGCTCGGCCATTGGGAGTACGGCAAGTACACGCTCGCCGAAGAATACGAGCGCGATATGGCCAAGGGCATGACCAACGTGCCCTTCCCGAAGAACTACTTCCCGCATGACGATCCGAAGCTGGAACCGTTGTTCGCCTGGCGCGCCCACGCCAATCTGCTGTGGCGCAACTGGCTCAACTGGGTGTACCAGACCACGCCGTATGACCTGACCGAGGTGCCGCAGCTCAGGGCTGAGAAGAAGCTCGGTACTGATCGTTCGATTCGGCATGAGCCGGGCGGGCCGCGCCAGGATGATTTCAAGCCGTTTGTGCATGACGGGTATGGGGTGATTCAGGGCTGAGCCTACGATCTCCCCTCAGTCGCCTACGACGACAGCTCCCCTCGACGGGGAGCTCCTTTGCTTCTCCTTCACGGCTCGGCCCATCAGAGGGAGCTACTGTTGGAGGTTGCGTTCGTAGCGTGGACGGTTGTTCGTCCACGATGTGGACGGCTTGATGAACGTAATGCCACACATCCGCGTAATGCGACCAATAGTGCACAACGTTCGCGAAACGCCCGGGAAAACCTTGCAGCAGTAGGGATTTCAGGAGACTCGCCGGTATAATATTGACATTGTCTAGACGCAGGCAAATAATCACTCTTCAGTCATTCGGAGCCGAATGCCCAGCGCAGACTCCGTGTCCATGCCCGGCAGACTCCACACCGAGGAGACAAAAAAAGACGAAAGTAACGAGCACGTCACATTTGCCTGCCCGGTGGGTTTAAACTGACACCTGACATTGAAGAAGCAGGAGGCGTGATATGGTCGGTTCGCTCAGCGCAGGATTGCTGTTGGCTGACGAGGCAGGCGCTCATCTGCCCTCGGTTGATGACTTCCTTCCCCCGGAGATTCTGTTCCAGGGAACTCCGTTTGCCATCAACCGCATTATTTTGATTCGTATCGTGGCAACCATCGTGCTGTTGGTGGTGCTCGGCGTGACCGCAAAGCGCGCCAAGCTCATCCCCGGCCGTTGGCAGGGCGTAGTCGAGTACGGTCTCGACTTCGTGCGCGACAAGGTCGTGTATGACGTGATGGGTGAGGCCCGTGGCAAGCGCTACGTGCCGATGATCACCACCCTGTTCTTCACGATCTTCATTTTCAACCTGTGCGGCATCATTCCAGGTATGAACATGGCGGCCAACGCCACGGTGGTCATGCCGCTCGTGTTCGCTGTCTGGACACTGATCCAGTACTGGATCGCCGCCATCCGCTCGCAGGGCCTCGGCCACTATCTGCGCCACGAGCTGTTCACCCCCGGTGTGCCGTGGCCGGTCTATTTCCTGCTGGCTCCGATCAACCTGCTTGAGCTGTTGATCATCCGCCCGGCCTCCCTGACCATCCGTCTGTTCGCCAACATGGTTTCCGGCCACCTTATGGTCGCCACCTGCCTGGCGTTCGCACAGTTCTGGATGGTTGACGCGGTCAACAAGCTGCAGGGCATCCCGGTGGGTGCGCTGTGGTTCGCCGGTGGTTTCGCCATGACCTGCTTCGAGGCGTTCGTCGCCTTCCTGCAAGCCTACGTCTTCGCGATTCTTTCCACCGTGTACATCAACCTGAGCTTCCCGGAAGAGTGACGGGCGACTAACCCGCCGCTTCCGGTCCCCGGTCTGGGAAAATCGCAGACCGACCAAACCCCAAGATTTATAACGTCGCCAAGTACGTTAGAAAGGAAACACAATGGATATCATCACCCTCGCAGAGGTCGCCGGCAACCTGTCCGTCATCGGTTACGGTATCGGTACTCTTGGCCCTGGCATTGGTCTGGGCATCCTCTTCGGCAAGGCCATGGAATCCACCGCTCGTCAGCCTGAGATGTCCGGCAAGATCCAGACCATCATGTTCATCGGCCTGGCTCTGGTCGAGGTGCTGGCACTGATCGGCTTCGTCGCCGCCCTGATCATCTGATCTGCGCAGATCAACAGACGAAAACCGATTATGTCCATCACTGAAAGGAGGGCTTGATGACACAAGCAGCAAGCGGGATTGACCTGTTCATTCCTGAGGTTTATGACATCGTATGGTCGCTGATCATTCTTGTCATCGTTGCGGTGTTCTTCTACAAGTTCTTCATGCCGAAGTTCAATGCGATCTTCGACGAGCGCGCCGCCAAGATTCAGGGCAACATCGCCAAGGCGGAGCAGGCTAGGAAGGACGCCGACGAGGCCAAGGCCAAGTATGAGGCCCAGCTGAGCACCGCCCGTGTGGACGCCGCCAAGATTCGCGACGACGCCCGTGCGGAAGCGTCCCACATCATCGCCGACGCTCGTTCCCGCGCCGAGTCCGATGCGGCCCAGATCACCGCATCCGCACAGCGCTCGATCGAATCCCAGCACCAGCAGGCCATCGTCTCGCTCAAGGGCGAGGTCGGCGCACTTGCCACCGCCCTGGCCGGCAAGATCCTCGGTGCCAAGCTGGAAGACAACGACGTGCAGTCCTCGATGATCGATTCGATGATCGACGACCTGGGCGCCAAGAAGTGACCGTGACCATCCGTAACCAGAAAGGGAGGTGACCATGCGAGGAGAGGCATCACGTATTGCAGACCGCGAGTCGCGTGATTCGCTGGCCCCGAAACTGCGCGACACCCGTGAGGACGCGTGGCGGATCGGCAACGAACTGTTCACGATCACCAAGGTGCTCGATGACAGCATTCAGCTGGAGCGCGCACTGACCGACCCGTCCCGCCCGGTTGCCGACAAGGTGGCCGTCCTGAAGGAACTGCTCGGTGACAACGCGCATCCGATGACCATGGAGATCATGACTGACTTGGTCTCCCGCCGTTGGAGCCGTGCGCGCGACATCGCCAACGCAGTGGAAGACTTCGGCGTGGACGCCATGATGTACTACGCGGACGCCACTGACGCCACGCTGCAGGTATCCATCGAGCTGTCCGAGCTGCATTCCGCACTGCTGAACCTGCCGGTCGTACGCGCCAAGCTGTACGACTACCAGGCCACCAGCGAGGCCCGTGTGAAGCTGTTCCGCGAGGTGTTCTCTGGCAAGACCCTGAACAAGGTCACCATGAGGCTCGCCGAACACGCCACTTGCAACCTGCGCCGCCGCCGCTACTTGGAGACCATCCAGTGGCTGATCAACAAGTTCTCCCGCCACATGGGCGAGTCGATGGTCACCGTGACCACCGCCACCCCGCTGAAGAAGGAGCAGATCAAGCGACTGGTCGAGGTCTACTCCGCCAAGGTGGGCCGTCAGGTGCACATCAACTCGGTGGTCGACCCGACCGTGCTGGGTGGCATGCGCATCCAGGTGGGCGACGAAGTCACGGACAACACCGTGGTCGCACAGCTGCAGAACTTGCATCGCAAGGTGCAGACGGAGGCGACTCCGGCCTGACCGGCCGAGCCAATCCGTCCAACACCACACACAAGCAAAGACTTGACTGAACAATAACCAATAGAAGGAGTGATCATGGCAGAACTGACCATCGATCCCGCCTCGATTCGCAAGGCCCTCGACGACTTCGTGTCGTCGTACAAGCCGAGCGACACCCCCACCCAGGAAGTGGGCTATGTCGCCACGGCCGGTGACGGCATTGCACACGTGACGGGATTGCCTGGTTGCATGGCCAATGAGCTGCTGACGTTCGAAGACGGCACGCTCGGCCTGGCGTTCAACCTTGACGCCCGTGAGATCGGCGTGGTGATCCTCGGCGATTTCGCTGGAATTGAGGAAGGCCAGGAAGTGCGACGCACCGGCGAAGTGCTTTCCGTGCCCGTCGGCGACGGCTATCTCGGCCGCGTCGTGGACCCGCTGGGCAAGCCGCTCGACGGCCTCGGCGAGATCCAGGGCATTGAGGGTCGTCGTATCCTCGAAGCCCAGGCCCCCGACGTGATGCACCGCCACCCGGTCGACGAGCCGCTGTCCACCGGCCTCAAGGCCATCGACGCGATGACCCCGATCGGCCGCGGCCAGCGCCAGCTCATCATCGGCGACCGCCAGACCGGTAAGACCGCCATCGCGATCGATACCATCATCAACCAGAAGGCCAACTGGGAATCCGGCGACCCGAAGAAGCAGGTCCGCTGCATCTACGTGGCCATCGGCCAGAAGGGCTCCACCATCGCCTCGGTGAAGCAGAGCCTGGAAGACGCCGGCGCCATGGAGTACACCACCATCGTGGCCTCCCCGGCAGCCGATTCCGCTGGCTTCAAGTACATCGCCCCGTACACCGGCTCGGCCATCGGCCAGCACTGGATGTACAACGGCAAGCATGTGCTCATCGTCTTCGATGACTTGTCCAAGCAGGCAGAGGCCTATCGTTCGATTTCCCTGCTGCTGCGCCGCCCGCCGGGGCGTGAAGCCTACCCGGGTGATGTGTTCTACCTGCACTCCCGCCTGCTCGAACGTTGCGCCAAGGTCTCCGATGACCTGGGCGGCGGTTCGATGACGGGTCTGCCGATCGTCGAGACCAAGGCGAACGATGTGTCCGCCTACATCCCGACCAACGTGATCTCCATCACTGACGGCCAGATCTTCCTGCAGTCCGATCTGTTCAACGCCAACCAGCGCCCCGCCGTGGACGTCGGTATCTCCGTCTCTCGAGTCGGTGGCGCCGCACAGACCAAGGCTCTGAAGAAGGTCTCCGGTACGCTGAAGATCTCCCTGGCACAGTACCGTTCGCTGGAATCCTTCGCCATGTTCGCCTCCGATCTGGATGCGGCTTCCAAGGCCCAGTTGACCCGTGGTGCCCACCTGACCGAGCTGTTGAAGCAGCCGCAGTTCCACCCGTACTCGCCGGAACAGGAAGTCGTGTCCGTATGGACCGGCACCCACGGCAAGCTCGACGACCTCGACCTGAAGGACGTCCTTCCGTTCGAGCAGGGACTGCTGGACTACATCGACCACAACACCGATATCCTCAAGACCATTCGCGAGACCGAGGAATTCACCGCCGACACCGAGGCTGCCCTCGATAAGGCCGTGGACGAGTTCCGTTCGACGTTCGTCTCTTCCGCCGGCAAGCCGCTGGTCGAGAAGAAGCCGGACGTTGACAAGGCCGCGCCGGTCGATCAGGAAAAGATCGTGGCGGGAGAAAAGTAAGCCATGGGCTCGCAACTCGCATTGAAATCACGCATCCGCTCCACCGAGTCGTTGGCGAAGATCTTCAACGCTCAGGAGATGATCGCGTCTTCGCATATCGCCAAGGCCCGTGATGTGGCCCTGAACGCGAAGCCGTACACCGATGCGATTTTCGATGCCGTGCAAGCGTTGGTGGCCCACACCCATATCACGCATCCGATCGCGGTGAAGGACGAGAAGAACCCGCGCGTGGCTGTTCTCGCCCTCACCTCGGATCGTGGTATGGCCGGCCCGTACACCTCTTCGATTATCCGTGAAACGGAGTCGCTGCTGTCCCGCCTCGATGCGGCAGGCAAGCAGCCGGAGCTGTTCGTGTACGGGCGTCGCGGTTCGACGTACTACAAGTACCGTAATCGTGACATCGCGGCGACGTGGGAAGGCGACACCGACCAGCCCGGCGTGGAAATTGCTGAAACGATCTCCAACACCTTGATGGACGCCTACATGAAGCCGGCTGAGAAGGGTGGAGTTTCCGAACTCTACATCGTCTACACCGAGTTCATCAACATGGTGGTGCAGAAGGTGCGCGTGCTGCGCATGCTGCCGGTCGAAATCGTGAAAAACGAGACCAAGGTGCCCGATCCTGATGAAGAGGCACCGGCTACTGCGGATGTCGCTCCGCTGTACACTTTCGAGCCCAGCCTCGAAAAGGTACTGGATGCGATTCTGCCGAAGTACATTCAGTCCCGTATCCACGAGTGCCTGCTGACCGCGGCCGCGTCGGAAACCGCAAGCCGCCAGAACGCCATGCACACGGCAACCGACAACGCACGAAACCTGATCGACGACCTTACGCGCAAGCTCAACGCTTCCCGCCAGGCCTCGATCACCCAGGAACTTACCGAAATCATCGGCAGCGCTGACGCGCTGACCAAGAAGGAAGAGTAGGAACGCATATGGCTGACAACCAGACCACTGCGGCCGAGCCTACCAACGGTCGCGTCACCCGCGTCCAGGGCTCGGTTATCGACGTTGAATTCCCGGTGGGTCATCTGCCCGACATCTACAACGCCCTGAAAGTAACGATCGTCAACACCAGCGCCAAGGAAGAAGGCGAGGCGAAGGAGACCGAGATCACCCTCGAGGTCGAACAGCACCTCGGTGATTCCACGGTCCGTTGCGTCGCTCTGAAGCCCACCGACGGCCTGGTTCGTGGTGCCTCCGTCTCCGACACCGGCGCCCCGATCTCCGTGCCGGTCGGCGACGTGACCAAGGGCCACGTCTTCGACGTGTCCGGTAACATCCTCAACAAGAAGCCGGATGAGACCATCACCGTCTCCGAGCGTTGGCCTATCCACCGCAACCCGCCGGCCTTCGATCAGCTGGAGTCCAAGACCCAGATGTTCGAAACGGGCATCAAGGTCATCGATCTGCTGACCCCGTACGTGCAGGGCGGCAAGATCGGTCTGTTCGGTGGTGCAGGTGTGGGCAAGACCGTGCTGATTCAGGAAATGATTCAGCGCGTGGCCCAGAACCACGGTGGTGTGTCCGTGTTCGCTGGCGTCGGCGAGCGTACCCGTGAGGGTAACGATCTGATCGGCGAAATGGCCGAGGCCGGCGTGCTTGAGAAGACCGCACTGGTCTTCGGCCAGATGGATGAGCAGCCGGGTACCCGTCTGCGTGTCCCGCTGACCGCACTGACCATGGCAGAGTACTTCCGTGACGTGCAGAACCAGGACGTGCTGCTGTTCATCGACAACATCTTCCGCTTCACCCAGGCCGGTTCCGAGGTGTCCACCCTGCTGGGTCGTATGCCTTCCGCCGTGGGGTACCAGCCGAACCTGGCCGATGAGATGGGTTCCCTCCAGGAGCGCATCACCTCGACCCGTGGTCACTCGATCACCTCGTTGCAGGCCATTTACGTGCCGGCCGATGATTACACCGACCCGGCCCCGGCCACGACCTTCGCCCACTTGGATGCAACCACCGAGCTTTCTCGTGACATTGCCTCCAAGGGTATCTACCCGGCTGTGGACCCGCTGAGCTCCACCTCGCGAATCCTCGATCCGCGTTACGTGGGCCAGGCTCACTACGACTGCGCCAACCGCGTCAAGGCGATTCTGCAGCGTAACAAGGAGCTGCAGGACATCATCGCCCTGATCGGTATCGACGAGCTCGGCGAAGAGGACAAGACCACCGTGAACCGTGCTCGTAAGATCGAGCAGTTCCTCGGCCAGAACTTCTATGTGGCTGAGAAGTTCACCGGTCGCCCCGGCTCCTACGTGCCGGCCGACGAGACCATCGAAGCCTTCACCCGCATCTGCGACGGCGTGTACGACGACGTCCCGGAGCAGGCGTTCTCCGGCATCGGCGGCATCGACGACCTCGAAGAGAAGTGGCACAACATGCAGAAGGAACTGGGTGCGTGATGGCTGCGGAAAAAACCACGATGAAGGTCAACATCGTCGCCGCTGACCACCCTGTGTGGCACGGCGAGGCGACGAGCGTGACCATTCCCGCCTCTGAGGGCGGCATGGGCATCCTGCCCGACCATGAGCCTGTGCTCACGGTGATCAAGCAGGGTACGCTCACCGTGGTTGAGCCCGATGGCGATCGCCACATGTTCGAGGTGACCGACGGATTCATTTCCTTCGACTCGAACAAACTCACCGTGGCGGTCGAGCGCGGCCACGACGTCCAGTACTCCGGCACCGCCGAGTGACCTGAACCAACTCCTTAAGGGGCTCTCTGGTTTTCCAGAGAGCCCCTTTTGCTATGTATGCCATGTGTTGCGCTACAGTGGTGGCCTATGCGAGTTATTGTTGCCGACTGTTCGGCCGAGTATTCGGGCCGCCTCAACGCCTCACTGCCCCTGGCCAAGCGCGTGTTGCTGATCAAGGCCGATTCCAGCCTGTTGATTTTCTCCGAATTGGGCTCCTACAAGCCGCTGAACTGGATGACCGCGCCCTGCACGATTCGTGAGATCGACCCAGCCGCCAAATCCGCGCAACATTCCCGGGAAAGTGTCGCTGGTGGGGCTGTGGATGGTGATTCTGCGACGCATTCCCCGGAAAGTGTCGCCGCTGGTGAGCCGGAAAAGGTGCTACGTGTCAGCGCCGACAAGGGTTCGGACATTCTTGAAGTGACGCTGCAGCATATCTATTCCGACCAAACCTATGATCTGGGCGAAGATCCGGGTCTCATCAAGGATGGCGTGGAAGACCATCTGCAGCGCTATCTGGCCGAGCAAATCGAGCGTATCGGCAAGGGAGCCAAGCTGGTGCGTCGCGAATACCCGACCGCCATTGGCCCAGTGGATATTATGGCCGTGAATGCCGAGGGCGAGCATGTGGCTGTGGAAATCAAACGTCACGGCGGCATTGATGGCGTCGAGCAGCTGACTCGCTACTGCGAACTGCTCAATCGAGATCCGCTGCTGGCCCCGGTGCACGGCATCTTCGCCGCACCAAGTAGTCAGCTTCACAGGTGGGAACA
>OLQM01004778.1_pt1 | contig 10085 bp, 6 predicted proteins | sample 1673161 | NCBI WGS metagenome assembly OLQM01 (sample SAMEA3136761, study PRJEB25190) | human gut metagenome | reverse complement strand
TGCGCGAGCGGAATGTCGGTAGTAAACATAGATAACGGATTCGGGGCAGGTTATCTTGCCAGCATGATAAACCATCTTGACTGAATTATAATTACGTATAAGTACTATGAAGATAAACGAATTTTTTGCCGAACACAACAAGATCGCGCTTGCCTTTTCCGGCGGAGCCGATTCATCGTATCTGCTATACGCGGCAGTAAAATGCGGTGCGGATGTCGCACCGTATTTCGTGAAATCCCAGTTCCAGCCGGAGTTTGAGCGCGAGGACGCATACCGTCTTGCGCGCGAGCTTGGCGTCAGGCTGCATGAGATAGACGTTGATGTGCTGCATAAAATATGCCATGCCGATTATTCCGCTCAAGGAGTTCACGATACAGGACGGTAGTTACGTCCAGTGGAGCGGCAACCCGATGGACCCGATGCTGAACCTGACAGCAACCGAACGGATGCGGGCATCCGTCACACAAGACGACGGCAGCTCACGTCTGGTCACCTTCAATGTCGGTGTGGCGATCAAACAGACATTGGAGAACCTGCAACTGCAATTTATCCTCTCCGCACCGGAAGACCAATCCATGCAACAGGAACTGGACAAGATGGGCGAAGGACAACGCTCGCAGATCGCCGTTACGATGCTTGTCACAGGGATGTACCTCAACATGAGCGATGTCGGCGGCGGCGGAAAGAAACCGAGCCTCGATATGGGAGCCGCCCTGAACAGCTTCCTGCAAAGCGAGATCAACAATATCGCGGGTAGCGCCTTGAAGTCTGTGGATATCACTTTGGGCATGGAGCAGTACGACCAGAACGGCACAGGATCGGGCGGGGAGCGGACAGACTTCTCCTTCCGCTTCGCCAAGCGGTTCTACAACGACCGGATCAGTATCATACTGGGCGGACGTGTTTCGACCGGACAGGATGTCAACGCCGGACAGTCGCAGCAGTTCATCGACAACGTTTCGATCGAATACCGTCTCGACGGCAGCGGAACCCGCTACATCAAGCTCTTCCACGACAAGAACTACGAGAGTCTGCTGGAAGGCGAGATCACAGAAACCGGTGCCGGTATCGTCCTGCGCAAAAAGATGCTTCACCTCCGTGAACTCTTCATCTTTAAAAAAAACAAGCCCAAACCGGTAACGGACGACAAACAAACAGAAGAGAAAAAATGAAACACATCAAATATATTGCATATATTTCGTTATTCCTGCTTGCTTCCTGCTCTACAACGAAGAATTTGCCGGAGGGGGAAGTTTTATATACGGGAATCAAGAAGATTGAAGTGACGAATGAGGACAAAAGCAAGGAAGGGGAAGAGGCGCTGACGGAAATAGAGGCCGCTCTTGCCTATCCGCCCAATAACGCCCTGCTAGGGAGTTCGTCTATCCGTATCCCTTTGCCGTTCGGACTATGGATGTACAATGCATTCGTGAACAGAAAGGGAAAAGTGGGTAAATGGATATTCAATAAACTGGCATCCAAACCCGTCTTCATCAACACGGTCAATCCGGAAGTCCGGACAAAGGTAGCCTATAACCTGCTTCGCGAATATGGATACTTCAACGGAGCTACTTCCTACGAGGTGGAACCGGACCCCAAGAACCCCAAAAAGGCAAAGATCAGCTACAAGGTGGAGATGAACAATGCCTACACATACGACAGCATTGCTTACGTCCGGCTACGGCATCGCATCGACACACTCGTCCAGCGCAACATCGGCGACCGGCTTCTGCGCGACGGAGATAATTTCAATGTCGTACAACTCGAAGCCGAACGCCAACGCATATCTTCCCTACTCCGTAACAACGGGTATTACTATTTCCGTCCCGAATTTATCAGCTACCAGGCCGATACGATCATGAATCCCGGAAAGGTAGCGCTCCGTATCTCCACAAAGCCAGGGCTGCCACGCACCGTACTGCGCCCCTGGAAGATAGGCGACATATCGGTATTCCTGAACGGCTACAACAACGAGCCACCGACAGATTCCATCCGGTATAAAGATATGACCATCTTTTACGAAGGGAAGTTGCGTATCCGTCCGAAGGTGCTGTACGACCGGCTGAAATTCCGCCCCGGCGATCTCTATTCGCAGCAACAGCAGGAAAAGACCCAGACCGGCTTCTCCCGTCTCGGCATTTTCCGTTATTCGGAAATGCAATATATCCCCAAAGATACCGCCCGCCGTTGCGATACGTTGAACTTGCAGATCAACACCGTTTACGACCTTCCTCTGGATGGAGAACTGGAACTGAACGTGACTACCAAGAGCAATGACCAGACAGGACCGGGCGCCATTTTCAGCGTTACCAAACGGAATATATTCGGAGGAGGGGAGACATTCGGCGTCAGTATGCGCGGTTCTTACGAATGGCAGACCGGCAAACGGGTTTCGGGCAACAGCTCGGCGATCAACAGCTGGGAGTTCGGTATCAGCGGTACGCTGACTTTCCCGCGGGTACTTTTCCCCAGTTTGATAAAGCATGATACGAAATACCCTTCCAGTACCTCTTTCCGTATCTATGCGGATCAGTTGAACCGTGCCAAATTCTTCAAGATGCTGGCATTCGGCGGAAGCGCCTCGTACGAGTTCCAGCCATCGGCGACCAGCCACCATTCGGTGACGCCGTTCAAGCTGACCTACTCGCTGTTGCAGCATACGACGCATGAATTCGACTCCATCGTAGATGTCAACAAGGCGTTGGGGCGAAGCCTCGAGAACCAGTTCATCCCGTCGATGGGCTATACATACACGTATGACGATTCTCCCATCACTACCAAAAAGAACCATCTCTGGTGGCAGTCTTCCATCACACAGGCGGGCCTTATTCTCGACGGTGCCTATGCCATCGCCGGTAAGAGCTTTAACAAACGGGATAAGAAACTGTTAGGGAACCGCTTCGCCCAGTTTGCCAAACTGACGAGCGAAATACGATACAACTATTATCTCGGAAAGAAGCAACACCTGGTCGGACGCCTGATGGCCGGAGTCGCATATAGCTACGGCAATTCGATCACGACACCTTACAGCGAACAATTTTATATAGGCGGTGCCAACAGTATCCGGGCTTTCACGATCCGAAGCATCGGACCGGGCAGTTATCGCCCGACCGACTCAAAATACGGCTATTTGGATCAGACCGGTGACATCAAATTTGAAGCCAATCTGGAATACCGTTTCCCGATTTTGGGCGATCTGCACGGAGCGACTTTCCTCGATGCCGGCAACGTTTGGCTGCTACGCTACGACAAAAGCCGCCCCGGCGGACAGTTGAAATGGGGCCGTTTCCTGAAAGACCTGGCTTTAGGAACCGGTATCGGACTACGCTACGACCTGACCTTCCTCGTTATCCGCCTGGATTGGGGAATCGGCTTGCACGTACCGTACGATACGGGAAAGAAAGGCTATTACAATATTCCGGACTTCAAAGACGGCATGGGCGTCCATCTGGCAATCGGTTATCCGTTCTAAAAAACGGTTTCGGATATGCTTACCGCTTCAAGAACGGCTCTTGGAGTTTCAAGACAGTTTCTTCTACGAGGAACCCCAAGTCCCATTCTCAACAATAGAATCCGCTTACAAACGGGCTGTTATATAATCGATTATGTCCAAGCACAGATTGGTTGTCTGATCGTTCACATCCAGTTCGGGATTCAGCTCGACCAGATCCATCGACTTGATCAGATTGGTGGATAGTATATGTTCGACGAAATCCTTGAACTCGTCCGGCATCAACCCTTCGCACACGCGTGTCCCTGTACCGGGTGCAAAGCGGGGATCGATACTGTCCACGTCTATGCTGAAATGGACATTCCGTATCTTCCGTTCCTTTAGCTTCCGTTTGATATCTTCGGCAACAAAACCGATACCCTTCAGGTGGATCATGTCCATCGTATAAACGCTTAACTGCTCACGCTCGATCAAAGCCTGCTCCCCTTCATCCAGGCTCCGGGTCCCGACCAGGAAGACATTCTGCGGGTTCACCTTATTGCCGGGCGCATAGATATTGACTAATTCTTCGCTCCCCATCCCCATCAAGGCGCTAAGCGGCATCCCATGAATATTGCCGCTGGGAGAAGTCTCGCTCGTATTGATGTCGCCATGCGCATCCAACCAGATGATACCGAAATCATCAAAGCTCTTTCCCACCCCTGACGCACTGCCCAACCCTAACGAATGATCTCCGCCTATCACCAAAGGGAAAGCCCCTCCGCGCAACGTGTCGTAGACCAGCTCTGCCAGGTTATTATTGACTTCGACAATCGCATCCAGATATTTCAAGCTCCGCCCTCTGGCAAACTTATCCGCCTCCGAAACCAAAGGAACATACAGATTACCCAGATCGAAGGCCCGATGTCCGTTTTTACGGATAATCCTCATCAGGCCCCGTTCACGCAGATGGTTCGGAGCGCGCTCCACACCTTCGCGGTCACACCCTAAATTGAGAGGTACTCCTATCACATTTATCTTCATAGGCAATCAAAATTGAGCGAACGTATCTTTAATAATGCCAATAGCCTCCATCATCTGATCCCGGTCAATGACCAACGGGGGAGTGAAACGGATGATATGGTCGTGCGTTGGCTTGGCTATCAATCCTTTTTCTTTCAGTGCCAAACAGATATCCCAGGCCGCTTTTCCACCTCGCGGCTCAGTGACAACAGCATTCAAAAGTCCTTTTCCACGCACCTGGCGGATCATCGGATTGTCGATCTTCTCCATTTCACTGCGGAAAAGGATACCCATTTCGAAAGCATTCTCCGAAAGATGCTCGTCACGCACCACCTCAAGGGCAGCTATCGCTACACGGGCAGCCAACGGGTTACCGCCATAGGTGGAACCATGTTCATCCGGAGCGATCGTCAACATGATCTCATCGTCGGCAAAGACCGCCGAGACAGGAGTGACACCTCCGGATAAAGCCTTACCTAAAATCAGTATGTCAGGATGGACATTCTCATAATCACAGGCAAGCAGTTTACCGGTGCGTCCGATACCCGTCTGGATCTCATCGGCGATAAAGAGGACGTTATGTTGCCGGCAGAGGTCATAACACTTACGCAAATACCCCTCGTCGGGGACGACCACGCCAGCCTCCCCTTGTATAGGTTCCAGCAAGAAACCGACTACGTCCGGATCGTTCAATGCCTCTTCCAATTCGGCCACATTATTATATTGCACTTTGATAAAACCAGGCGTATAAGGCCCGAAGTCCGCATACGAACTGGGATCGGTACTCATAGAAATGATCGTGATCGTCCGTCCGTGAAAGTTCTCGCTGCAGACGACGACCTTCGCATGTTCAGGGGTTATCCCCTTCACCCGGTATCCCCAGCGCCGCGCCAGCTTCAGAGCCGTTTCGACCGCCTCGGCTCCGGTGTTCATCGGCAACAGTTTGTCATACCCGAAGAACTTGCAGGCAAACTCCATGTACTCTCCTAAAATATCGGCATGGAAAGCACGCGACACTAGTGTCAACTGCTGTGCCTGGTCGGTAAGTGCCTTAATGATCTTCGGATGACAATGCCCTTGGCTCAGGGCGGAATAGCCGGACAGGAAATCAAAATATCGTTTTCCTTCCACGTCCCAAACATAAACACCTTCTCCCTTCTGGAGAACGACAGGCAGGGGATGATAGTTGTGCGCACCAAACTTCCCCTCACGGGTGATGTAATCTTCCGGTCTCATCTTCATTCAGATTTAAAATTAGCAGACTGTAAGCGTTTCTTACGTCCTTGTCCCAAAGATAAGAAATAAGGCTAACATTATGTCACCCAAAAGAGTATGTTAAGAAACATACGCCAGTGTCATTCCTTTCTGTCGGCATCGGACAGATGAATGCCGGTAGTAAAAGGAGTTTCACCGCTTACGTCTGCCTCCATCAGGGATAAAGTCGGGCTCCGGAAGGTTCTATTTAAGTGACAATCGCCATGCTACTGTTGTCAAACAGCCTGCTCATAGACCTTTTGCCTTTAGTCGAAAACCTTTTCGCCCTTGGTCAAAAGCCCTTTCGACACAGGTCAAAAACCTTTTCGACTAAGGGCGAAAAGTAAAGGAGTGGTAGTAATGCTGTTAATACCTGTGTATTTGTTGATTAATTAATAATACAATATACATATTTGTAGATCACGTAACAAATAAAAAAACAGTAACTATGAAAAAGGAAAAATAAGTGCCCGGAGCTAATTCCCATCAATAAAAGCGGGCCATCCAAACTTGTTGGACAGCCCGCATTACATCTGGCGTGTGATAATATATTTGATCTTGAGAATTAAAAGGGTTTGATAAAATTATTACTTTACTACTCTTTACTATTTATTAGTCTTTAATGCTACCGGTTTGAATAAAAAGACAAAAAGGATCAACAAGACGAACGAGAACAGGGTCGAGATGGCAAAGACGACAGGCCAATCACATTTATCCCCGTCACGGAAAAGGCCGATCAGCCAGCCATTCCAAAGCGTCCCGATCAGGAAGCCGATGCCCCACACCAGGAAGAAGAGCAAACCCTGTGCCTGTGCTTTCATTTCTTTTGGAGCCACATTGTCCGTATAGACCTGGCCACCGACAAAGAAGAGGCCGAAGATCAACCCGTGTACGATAATCCCGATATAATAGAACCATTGCAGACCGGTCTCCGCACCGATATAGAACGAAGCATACCGGACCACGAGAGCGATCATACCGAAGATCAAGGTATTCTTAATCCCCGACTTTATCAGTATAGAAGTGGTGATGACCAGGAAAAACATTTCGGCCAACTGCCCGAGGTTCAGCGTCACCGTTATATTCTGCACATGCTCGTCGGCGAGAATCATCGAACCATATACATGGTACAAGTTGAACGGGATGATAGCCAAGAACGTCAGAATCATAAAAACCCGGTAATTCTTATCCTTCATCAGGGAGAAAGCGCTGAAGCCGGTTATATCCATCACCGAGATACCGGCACTCTTATCGACCGAAGGCGGGGTGTGCGGCAGTCGCAAGTTCAGAAGCGCAGCCACGAAACAGACAGCGGCGCCACAATACATCGGCAGGTTCGTATCATCGAAAGCGGATAAATGCATCACATGAAGGGCGATCACGCTGAAGATACCGGAAGCTACCCATCCTACCGAACCGAACATACGGATACGCGGAAACTGTTCCGAAGGCGTATGGCTCATGGCGATCGTACTGGTCAGGCTCTGTGTCGGCATATGGCAAAGCATGGCCAGCACGACACATGCCATAAGAGGAACAAATGATGTCTGCTGGGCAGCCAGAAGCAAAAAGGCACCTGTCAGTATATTCAATACAGCCAAGATCTTCTCTGCGGCAAAATAACGGTCGGCTATCGCGCCGATAAAAGAGGATGCCATCGCACCGATAGCCATCGCACTTAATACCAACGAGACTTGATACACTTCCAATTTAAGCGTATGGGAAAGATAAGCGGCTAAAGGAACCCACCAGACTGCACTCAGCATATACTGCATAAACATCATTGTGCAGAGTTGAACCTTCGTTCCGATTCCTTGTTTTGTAGTAAGAGTATTCATATTATTAGAATAAAAGGTTTTTTATTACCTGTGTTTCACATGGTACAAATGTATCGATTCCTCCACGGCCGGTTTGTTTGACCTTGTTGCAATCTTTTCCGTATTCATCTCATTCTCTGCCGTTATCACCCTTATTGAGATGATTTATGAAATCCGTGACACAATAAAAGGAAATCCATAATACATTTTTCAGTATCTTTCGCCCATAATAGCAAAGTCATATATGAAACATCTGAAGTTAATCTTATCCATCCTATTCATATTTTGTCTCACCCGGACATATGCAGACGACAGTAACTATCTTTTCCGCCATTATCAGGTCGAAAACGGACTCAGCGACAATATGGCCACTTGTTGCGTGCAGGACAGGAAAGGATATATCTGGATCGGGACACGCGACGGTCTGAACCGCTTCGACGGATATACGTTCAAAGTATTCCGTAACGACCCCGACGAAACCGAAACATTGGGAAGCAACTGGATCACATGCCTGGGGTGCGACATGAACGGCGACTTGTGGGTAGGGACGCTTTCGGGATTATATCAGTATGACGATGAAAAGGAATCGTTCCGGCACATTCCTTTCACAGCAGACAAAGGGATCGACATCTTCCAGTTCGACAAAGACAATAAACTATGGATACTGATGGACGGTAACCTGATCCGGTTCAATACGGAGGACAGCCAGTTCCGTATCTTCGCTCCGGAAGACAACCAAAGCTACACCACTTTTTGCATTACCCGCGAAAACAGTATCTGGATCGGGAGTTCGGACGGGTTGATTTCATTGCTGAATCCGGAAGACGAGACGATGGAGTCCTATAATGTATTCGCCCACTCATCCCCGAACACGCCACGGAAACTTTCCATGTTATATCCCTCTCCTACGACCGATCGTATTTACATCGCTTTCGAACATGATGACGTGAAGATATTCGACCCGGCTACACGCGACTACCAGGATCTAAACATTCAAAAGATCAACCAGCTTACGATCCTGATCAACAGCTTCCTCGAAAAAGACAAGGACGAATTGTGGATCGGGACAGACTCCGGATTGTTTATCTATAAGATCAACACCGGCGAGTGTACCCGTATCCGCCAGGACCCGTTGGACCCATACGCCTTATCGAGCCATTTTATCTCTGCATTCTGCCGGGACAGGGAGAACGGCATCTGGATTTGTTTCCACCAAAATGGCCTCAACTACTATTCTCCTTTCCGTCCTTTCCATGTGCATTATCCTTGGGACGGGCAGTATTCGATGAAAGGAGAAGTGATCCGCGATATCTGTACCGATATATACGGTAATATATGGGTCGGGACGGAAGATGCGGGCATCAACTGCTTGGAAAAGAAAACCGGGACATTCACCAACTACCAGCCGGTTCCGGGAGGAAACGGCTTGTCGCACACCAATATCCGAGGCTTGGCTGCATCAGGTGACCGGCTCTGGATCGGACACGTTATCCACGGCATCGACTTGATGGATATCAAGACGAGAAAGGTTATCAAGCATTACAACCTGCTGAAAGACTCGCTGACGGTAAAGAACAGCACCGTCCGCTGCATCAAAGTATTGCAGGAGGGACAAGTCTATGTCGGGACCGATGACGGTATCTATAAATATGACTTCCTGAACGACCGTTTCCTGTATGCCCCGCAATTTCCTCCTTTCGCAGTAAACTGCATCTACGAAGATCGCTTAGGAAGAATCTGGACCGGCATGTTCAACCGCAGTTTCTATTATAATCCGATCAGCAATACCGGCATGTATCTGCCGTACGACAAATTGAACACCCAACGCCACAATTTCGTTAACGACGCCTGCGAGGACAAAGACGGCAATATGTGGTTTGCTACCGTAGAAGGGGTTATCAAATACGACTTCCAAACCGGCGAATCCCTACATTACACCGTCAAAAACGGTATGCCGAGCAATGTTGCTTTCCGCATCCTACCTGACGAAAACGAAACCTTATGGATCAGTACGGCCAACGGACTGGTCAGCCTGGAAACAGGAACTGGTAAGATCACGACCTACACGGAATCCCACGGACTCATCACTCGCCAATTCAACGATAACTCCGCCTTCAAAGACAACGAAGGGACTTTCTATTTCGGTTCGGTCAAAGGCTTTATCCATTTCAAGCCATCCGAAGTAATCCCGGCAGCCGAGAAGATGAACGTCCATTTGGGAAGCCTCGAAATCCAGAATGAAGCCGGAGAGAAACGCATCATCAACTCTTCCGCCGAATCAGAGGCTAAGAAGATCACGCTGACCTACAAGCAATCCACATTCAGCATCAACTTCTCCGCACTCAACTTCATCGCCCCTAAATCCATCCAGTATGCATACAGGATGGGAAATATGGACAAGGAATGGATTCCGATCGGAGAACGCAACACGGTCTATTTCGCTGAATTACATCCGGGCGACTACACCTTCGAGGTACGGGCTGCCAACCTGTCGAACAACTGGAGCGACACTCCGACACGACTGAATATTACCGTTTTGCCCCCTTGGTGGGCATCGACTC
>OLQM01004772.1_pt1 | contig 10101 bp, 5 predicted proteins | sample 1673161 | NCBI WGS metagenome assembly OLQM01 (sample SAMEA3136761, study PRJEB25190) | human gut metagenome | reverse complement strand
CCGTGCCCGGATATATCCGGTGTATTCCCGGAAAAGTTTCTGTACTGCCTGTACATAATCTTGCTGGAACACCTCGACGGTATAACTTACATACCACTGCTCCTGCCTTTTTTCCATGAAATGATAACTTTCTAACTCCACTTCCCGGTACATGCTTTCAGATAAATCATAGAATCCGATCCGTATATGCCGCGGTCTTTCCACCTGTTCTCTTACCCGAAAGCAAAAGCTTTCTGTAGAAATCTCCGTGATCCTCACTTCTTTGTCATCGACAAATCCTGCCAGAAGTCCGAATGGAATCATCTCCACACTCTGCATCCCGCATCACCTCCCCGTCTTTGCGTCAGATATTTTTTCTGTCTCGTGACACTAAAAAAGGTCCACCGAACCTTTTTGTCGTATGCTTGGCAACTGAAAACCCCCTTAGTAACGTTCCTTTTGTTCCGTTACTAAGGGGGTTCCTTCACATCTATTCGCTGATACCTCTGTTTGTTTTAAGCGAAGAATTTGTCATAGATGCCATAACCAAAGATAAATAAGATCATCAACGGCAGGATGTAAGACAGATACACACGCATCCACTCCTGCATCTTGAAACCTTTTCCTGTATTGGCTTCTGCTTTGAAGTTTTTCCAGCCCCATCCGTAACGGCTGGTACAAAACAGCAGATATACCAGGGATCCCAATGGCAGTAAAATGTTACTTACCAGAAAATCTTCCAGGTCTAATACTGCACCGCCGAAGATGGAAAATCCATCCCAGCTCCATACATTATATCCCAGAACACATGGCAATGACAAGAGGATAATCCCAAACAGATTCACAAGACTGCTCTTTTTTCTGCTCCATCCGGTCAGTTCCATCATACAGGATATAATATTTTCAAAAACTGCCAGTACTGTAGAGAATGCCGCAAAGGTCATAAAAATAAAGAACAAACTTCCCCACAGTCTTCCCATCGGAATATGGTTGAAGATATTCGGCAGGGTGATAAAGATCAGGCTCGGTCCGGATGTCGGACTTACTCCGAAGGTAAAGCATGCCGGAAAAATGATCAGACCGGATACGATTGCCACAAATGTATCCAGAATCGCAATATTTGCAGATTCTCCAAGCAATGATCTTTCCTTTCCGATATAGCTTCCGAAGATTGCCAGGGCTCCGATACCAATGCTCAGGGTGAAAAAGGATTGTCCCAGGGCAGCGAACACGGCTTCACCGATACCCGCCTCCGCCATTTTCCCAAAATCAGGCTTCAGGTAAAACTCCAGCCCGGGACCGCCTCCCGGCAGAACCATGGAATGCACGGCCAGCACTACCATCAGCACCAGCAGACACACCATCATGACCTTTGTAATGCGCTCCACGCCCTTCTGAAGGCCCATGGCGCAGACTCCGAAGCACAGCAGGACCACAATGACCATGAACCCTCCCATCAGCGCGGGATTAGCCAGCATACTGCCGAATTCACCGGCCACTGCCTCTGAATCCAGGCCGCCGAAATCCCCCTTAAGGGTCTTAAAAAAATAAAGCATCATCCATCCGCCCACAGTCGTGTAGAACATCATCAGAATATAGTTGCCTGCCATGGCGATGTACTTGGTCAGATGCCACCTGCTTCCCTTTGGCTCCAGCAGGTCAAAGGACAGGGCCGCGCTTTTGCGGCTGGCCCTTCCCACTGCAAATTCCATGACTACGATGGGAAGTCCCAGTATCAGCAGGAACACCAGGTATACAAGCACAAAAGCGGCACCTCCGTATTCGCCTGCTATATAAGGGAACCGCCACACATTGCCCAGACCAATGGCGCATCCCGCGCTTATAAGGATGAAGCCCAGCCTGGACGAAAATTTTTCGCGTTCCATCTATATATCCCCCGTTTCGTAATATATCGCGAGTTACCGGCCTTTTCAGACAGCCGGACTCAATAAAAGAGCCCTTAATCCTAAGGACTCTTTCATATACTACCATATTATTATATAAATATCAACCTATCTCTGCCCTTTGTCATAGGGAACGCCGGAGGCCCTGGGAGCCTGGGAGTTCCTGGATGTAAATACCAGGACAATCAGGGTGGCCAGATAGGGTATCATCTTGTACACATAGCTGGGAATCCCTGTTGCCGCCAGAAACGGTATGCCGGAATAGGCTGCCGCCACCGCCTTCATGAGGCCGAAGAACAGGGATGCCCACATGATTTTTACCGGCTTCCACTGTCCGAAGATAAGAACTGCCAGGGCCAGGAATCCGTATCCTGCCACATCCGCGTTAAAATTAGTGGATGTGGGCACCACGAACACCAGCCCCCCTAAACCGCCCAGGACCCCGGATATCAGGACGCCTGCATACTGCATGCGGCAGACGTTGATGCCCGCCGCGTCTGCTGCATGGGGATGCTCCCCGCAGGAGCGCAGTCTCAGGCCGAACCTGGTCCGGTAAAGCACCAGGGTGGACAGAACCAGAATCACGATGCCCAGATACGTGGTGATGTAGGTGTTCCGGAATAACAATGGGCCGAAAAACGGGATATTGCCCAGAAGGGGAACGGATTCAATCCGGAAGGTATTGCTGAACTGAATCTGCTGCACTCCCTGGATAACCCTGGCCACAAAGATGGCAAAGGCCGGTGCAAACATGTTGAGGGCTGTTCCGCTGATGGTCTGGTTTGCCTTCATGTTGATGGACGCGTAGGCATGAAAGAAGGCAAAGACAGCTCCCGTGGCCGTGGAGATAAGGATGGCCAGTAGCAGCTGCAGCTGTCCGCTCATCCTGTCTCCTGTCATGTTCAGGAACAGGATGCCCGTAAAGGCTCCCATGGTCATGATTCCCTCCAGGGCAATGTTGACCACACCGCTCCGCTCGGAAAACATGCCGCCCAGGGCCACAATCATCAGGGGAATGGTAAACAGCATGGTCTGCTGGAATATAAAATAAATCACACTCATATCTGGCCGCCTCCTTTCTCCCGTTTTCGGTTCATCCGGGTCAGGATGGTTTTCACTATCAGGGCAAAGGCGCTGAAATAAATGATGACCGCCACAATGATGTCAATGATTTCCGTGGAGAATTCAAAAAGCTGCAGGTAAAATCCCCCGGCTGTCAGATATGCGATGAACAGCCCGGAAAACAGCACTCCGATGGGATGGCTCAGTCCCAGCAGCGCCACGGAGATGCCGGTAAAGCCTTCCGCCGCAAGCACATCCTTTATCTCAATGTGCTTGCCGGTGCCTGCCAGGTACAGAAGTCCCCCTGCCATGCCTGCTATGGCCCCTGCTATGACCATGCTCATGATGATGTTCCTTTTCTCGTTGATGCCCGCATACCTGCCGGCGTCCCGGTTAAAGCCCACCGCCTTAAGCTCATAGCCAAAGGTGGTCTTATTGAGGATAACCCATATCAGCAGCACGGCGGCAACGGCCAGAAGGATACCGCCGCCCACGCTTGACTCCGGAAACAGCTTATCCATTCCCATCTTGGGGATCTGCGCGGTGGCTGCCACGTTCCTGGATTCATTGCGCAGGTTGTTAAAGAGAGGCTTGTAGCTCTTGACAATCCAGTTCACCATGTACATGCCGATATAGTTCATCATGATGGAGGCAATAACCTCGTTTACGTTAAAGCAGGCTTTCAGAACCCCGGGGACCATTCCCCACAGAGCTCCGCCCAGAATGGCTGCCAGCAGGGCCACGGCCCACTGAATCCTCCCAAGGCCGGTCCACATGATTCCCACATAGACAGCCGCGAAGGCGCCCACAATAAACTGCCCCGGCGTGCCGATGTTAAACAGGCCCGTCTTAAAGGCAAAGCCAACGGAAAGACCGGTCAGTATAATGGGGGTTGCATAGTAAAATACCTGTCCCACGCCCTTTAAGCCGTGGGTAAAGGCTCCTGTCAGGATGGTCACAAATCCCGGCAGTGCCTGGGATGGATTGCATATCAGCAGTATGACAAATCCTACCAGCAGTCCGATGACAATGGCAAACACCGATGACAGCACACCTACATAATCCCGTTTTCTCCCTGTCCTTTTGTTTGGGCTCACGGCCTCTCACCTGCCTTTCCTTTTGGCTCTTGGCGTTTGGAACCGGCCATGTAGAGTCCCAGCTCCTGTACCGTCACTTCCCCGGGATTCAGGTCAGCCACGATGGTTCCCTCAAACATGACCAGAATCCGGTCGCTGAGATTCATGACCTCGTCCAATTCCAGGGATATGAGCAGAATGGCCGTGCCGGCGTCCCTCTGCTTCACCAGCTCCCTGTGGATGTATTCGATGGCGCCCACATCCAGTCCTCTGGTGGGCTGGACCGCCAGCAGGATGTCATGGTCCCTGGATATCTCCCTTGCCACGATTGCCTTCTGCTGGTTGCCTCCGGACATACTGCGCGTGATGGTATCCGCTCCCTCGCCGCTTCGTATGTCAAAGTCCTCAATCAGCTTGTCGGCATACTTATAAATTTCCTCATTCTTAAGGAAACCCCAGTGCTGGAACCCAGGCTCAAAATACTGCTGCAGCACCAGGTTATAGGCCAGGTTATAATCCAGCACCAGGCCATGCTTGTGCCGGTCCTCCGGTATATGGCTGAGTCCATGGGTATTGCGGGCGCGTATGCTCTTTTTCGTCACATCCCGGCCGTTTATCAGGATTCTTCCCCCTGCGGTTTCACCCAGGCCGGTTATGGCGTGCACCAGCTCCGTCTGCCCGTTGCCGTCGATTCCGGCAATGCAGACAATCTCCCCGCTCCTTACCTGAAAGCTCACGTCGTTTACCACCAGCTTGGTATGGCCTTCCATATGGGATTTCACCGAAACATGCTCTGCCTCCAGCACAGTTCTGCCCGGCGCTGCCGGAGTCTTTTCAACAGACAGGCTCACCTTGCGGCCCACCATCATCTCCGACATTTCCTCCTTGGTGATGGAAGCCACATCCACGGTGCCTATGTATTTTCCCCGACGCAGAACAGAACACCGGTCCGCCACCGCCTTGATTTCATCCAGCTTGTGGGTAATGAAAAGAATGGACTTGCCTTCCGCCACCAGACTGCCCATAATCTCCATGAGCTCGTCGATTTCCTGGGGCGTCAGGACCGCTGTGGGCTCGTCAAATATCATGATTTCATTGTCCCGGTAGAGCATTTTAAGTATCTCCACCCGCTGCTGCATCCCCACCGTAATATCCTGAATCAGAGCGTCCGGGTCAATGTACAGGCCGTAACGCTCGCTGAGCTCCACCACTTTTTTTCTGGCATTGTCCATCTTCAGGAAGCCGCGGCTGACCGTCTCCATCCCCAGTACAATGTTCTGGAGCACGGTAAAATTGTGTACCAGCTTGAAATGCTGGTGCACCATACCGATTCCAAGGGCATTGGCGTCCAGAGGCCCCTTTATCTTCACTTCCCGGCCCCTGACCTTTATGATTCCCTTCTCCGGCTGGTAAAGGCCGAACAGAACGCTCATCAGCGTGGATTTCCCGGCACCGTTCTCGCCTAACAGCGCGTGGATTTCCCCTTTTTTCAGCCGGAGGGTGATGTTGTCGTTGGCAATGATACCGGGAAATTCTTTTGTAATGCCTAACATCTCTATAATGTAATCATCCATACGGTTCCCCCCTCATATAAAACCGTCCCGGCAGCATACTCCGGCCGCCCCACCGCCCGGCGGGATGAGGTGTTCCGGTATAACAGCAGGGTGCCGGACATGCCGGCACCCTGTTTGTCATGACTATCTGCCGCAGGTTATTTCAGGCCCTTATACAGCCCACATTTTCTGCCAGTCCCTACTCCACAAAGGTAACCTTTGTATTGGTCAAATCAGTCAAATCCTTTGTTGGGTCATTATTATCCGCTGAGAACTGTACCAGCGTAATCTCTCCGTCAGCCATTTTCTTGTAAATGGCGTCGTACTGCTCCTGGGAAAACTTCTCAAACTTGGAGGTATCCATGGGAATTCCCACGCCGTTGTTGGCAGCGGTAAACACGGATGTCCTGCCTCCCGGGAAGCTGCCGTTATAGAAATCCTTTACTCCGTCGTACACGGAGTTGGAAAGAAGCTTCATGGCAGACGTGATGACTGTCTCGGATTCAGTACTCTGGTCCACGTCCACGCCAATTACCCTTGCATTCTTTTCCTGCGCGGCCGCCATCACGGAATTGCCCACAGCGCCGCCGCATCCGAAGATTACCTCTGTGCCGTTCTGATACCAGGAAGCCGCCATGGACTGTGCCTCCGGCGTGGCTGAAAATGCGCCTGTGTAATTATACATGATTTCCAGGCCAGTGACTGCATCCTCCTCAGCCGCAAACTCCGCGCCCTGGACAAAACCATATCCAAAGCGGATAACTGCCGGCACTGCCATGCCTCCCATAAATCCCAGCTTCGTATATCCGTCCTTTACAGCCGCATAGCCTGCCAGGAAGCCGGCCTGGTCCTCCTGGAACAGAATGGGCATCACATTATCATTTGTCTTATAATTGTAATCCGCATCATGGGGCTCCCCGTCCAGCAGAATGAAGTGCACATCCGGGTACTTGTCCTGAGCCATGTAGATGGGCTCCTCAAACAGGAAGCCAGGGCATACTACCAGTTTGGCGCCGCCCTCAATGGCCAGGCCGATGGTTTCCAAATAGGAATCTGTAGTGCCTTCCTGGGGCTGGTAATATTTATAGGAGATGCTGTTCTCCTCCGCATACTTCTTAAGGCCCTCCCATGCGCCCTGGTTAAAGGACTTATCGTCTATGGTCCCCAGATCGGTGACCAGGGCAAGCTCATAGCCTTCCGCGCCCCCCTTGGACGAGGCTGTCTTTGCAGCATCTCCTTCCTCTGCCTTGGACTCTTCCTTTGCTTCCGGTTTGCTCTCTGAAGCCGGAGCCTCTGTCTGTGCGGGGGCTGCCTTGGTATCTGTTCCTGATGAGCCTGAGCAGGCTGTCAGGGAACCAGCCATAACCGCCGCCAGGGCAAGTGCCAGTATCCGTTTTTTCATAAGCATGATTCCTCCTCTTCAAATATGGTTGTGTAACATCTAAGTACAACTCTAACTTATCATAAATTACAATTTATTACAACCTTTTCGTCATATTTTTGTCATATACGTCGGAAAGCCTGAAGGCTGCCTATAAATCAAACAGGGATAACTGATTGGATTTTGGAAGGTCCTTAAGCAGCCCCAGGTCCGACATAAGGGAACACAGGGTTCCGTTTACCTTGGAACGATTGCTGAAATCCTCGATGGACAGGAAAGGTCCGTCCTTGACCGCATCCACCACAGTCTCGGCAGCCTTTTCACCCAGGCCGTCGATGCTGCTGAGGGAAGGCATCAGCTTGCCGTCTATGATTTGGAAATGCCGCGCCTTGGCCCGGTAGATGTCAATGGGGGTAAAGTCAAAGCCCCTTGCATACATTTCCTGGACAATACGCATATCCCTCAGGGTATCCTGTTCCTTCTTGGACAGGGTGTCCGCTCTTTTCTTGTAGTCCGCCAGATAGTATTCCAGCTTATCTCTTCCCTGGCACATGATTTCATAGGAAAACGCGCTGGCCCGGATACTGAAGAACGCGGCGTAATAAGCCAGGGGATAGAATATCTTACAGTAAGCAATACGCCATGCCATCATAACATAGGCAGCCGCATGGGCCTTTGGAAACATGTACTTGATTTTCTTACAGGACCAGATATACCAGTCGGGAACGCCGTGGGCCTTCATCTCCTCCTCCCACTCCGGCTTTAATCCCTTTCCCTTTCGCACGCTCTCCATGATGGTGAAGGAAAGTCCCTGCTCCAATCCCTGGGCAATCAGGTAAACCATGATGTCGTCTCGTGTACAGATGGCTGTCTGAATGGTGGCCTTTCCCTCCTGAATCAGGGTCTGGGCATTGCCCAGCCACACATCCGTACCATGGGCCAGACCGGCGATACGCACCAGGTCGGAGAAATACTTGGGCTTGGTGTCAAGAAGCATCTGCATGGCAAAGTCCGTACCGAACTCCGGCACGCCCAGGGCCCCCAGGGGACAGCCGCCGATATCCTCCGGCATGATTCCCAGGGCAGAGGTGTCCTGGAACAGGCTCATGACCTCCCGGCTGTCCAGGGGGATGTCCTTTACAGGGTCAATGCCGATCAGGTCCTGAAGCATACGTATCATGGTGGGATCATCGTGTCCCAGTATATCCAGCTTCAGCAGGTTGTGGTCAATGGAATGGTAGTCAAAATGGGTGGTGACCGTGGAGGTGGTCATATCGTTTGCAGGGTGCTGCACCGGGGTAAAGGAATAGATTTCCTCACCCAGGGGAAGCACGATAATGCCTCCGGGGTGCTGTCCCGTTGTCCTTCTCACGCCCACGCAGCCCTGCACGATGCGGTTAATCTCACAGTTTCGCTTCCTGGTTCCCCTTTCCTCGTAATATTTCTTCACATATCCAAAGGCCGTCTTGTCCGCCAGGGTGCCGATGGTTCCCGCGCGGAAGGTCTGGCCCTTTCCAAAGATAACCTCCGTATAATCATGGGCCTTACTCTGGTATTCACCGGAGAAGTTAAGGTCGATATCCGGCTCCTTGTCTCCCTTGAATCCCAGGAAAGTCTCAAAGGGGATGTCAAACCCGTCCTTTTCCAACGGCGTTCCGCACACAGGGCATTCCTTGTCCGGCATATCGCATCCGGCCATACCGGAGAACTGCTTTACTTCTTCGGAATCAAAATCATAGTAACGGCACTTGGGGCAATGGTAATGGGGGCTCAGCGGGTTTACCTCCGTGATACCTGACATGGTGGCCACAAAGGAGGAGCCTACAGAGCCACGGGAGCCCACCAGGTATCCGTCCTCATTGGACTTCCACACCAGCTTCTGGGCAATAATATACATCACCGCATATCCATTGGAAATAATGGAATTCAGCTCTTTGTCCAGACGGTCTTCTACGATCTTGGGAAGCACTTCACCATACATTTCATGGGCTTTCTGGAAACACATATCCTTTAAGTCCTGGTCAGAATTCTCAATAACCGGCGGATATTTATCCGGATGGATCGGTGACATTTTCTCTATCATATCCGCAATCTTCACTGTATTTGTAATTACCACTTCCTCTGCCTTCTCGCTTCCCAGATAGGAAAACTCCTCCAGCATTTCCTCAGTAGTGCGAAGATAAAGAGGTGCCTGATTGTCGGCATCCTTGAAGCCGCTTCCAGCCATGATAATACGACGGTAGATTTCATCCTGGGGATCCATAAAGTGAACGTCACAGGTAGCAACAACCGGCTTGTTAAACTGTTCACCAAGCTTTACAATTTTTTTGTTGATCTCAATCAGATCCTCTTTCGAATGAATCGTATCATTCTTTTCATCCTCCACCATGAACATATTGTTCCCAAGGGGCTGGATTTCCAGATAATCATAAAAGCTTACCAGCCTTGCGATTTCCTGCTCCGGTGCATTGCGCAAAAGAGCCTGGTAAAGCTCACCAGCCTCGCAGGCACTTCCAATAAGAAGTCCCTCCCGATGTGCCTCAAACAGGCTCTTTGGCACACGGGGTCTGTGGTTAAAATACTTAATATGGGACTGGCTTACCAGCTTGTACAGATTGATCCTTCCGGTCTCATTTCTTGCAAAAACAATAGCATGGTATGTGGGCAGCTTTCGGATGGTATCCGGTGAAACCGCACCCTGCCTGTTCATCTCATCCACATCAAAAATATCTCTTTCTTCCAGCATCTTTACAAACCGCACAAAAATCTCTGCGGTACATGCCGCATCATCCACAGCTCTGTGGTGATGATCAAGAGAAACACCTACTGCCTTGGCTACCGTATCCAGTTTAAAACGGTTCAGATTGGGAAGCAGAAGGCGGGCCATTGCCACCGTATCCAGGATCGTGGGCCGGCATTCAATTCCCAGACGTTGTGCGTTGTACTTGATGAATCCGGTATCGAAATCCGCATTGTGGGCCACCATCACGGCGTCCTTGCAGAATTCCAGAAACTCCGGCAGAACCACATCGATTTTAGGAGATGAGATTACCATATTATCGTTGATTCCCGTCAGCTGTTCAATCTGAAATGGAATCGGAACATCCGGATTGACAAACGTGCTGTACCGGTCAATGATCACGCCT
>OLQM01004766.1_pt1 | contig 10110 bp, 8 predicted proteins | sample 1673161 | NCBI WGS metagenome assembly OLQM01 (sample SAMEA3136761, study PRJEB25190) | human gut metagenome | reverse complement strand
GCGATATCATCAAAGAGCTGCAGAAGCCTGGCCGTGACCCGCGTGACGAGATGCCGCGCCCGATCCTGCGCACCGACGTGCTCGATATGAAGGACCTGAAGGTCGGCATGATCTTAAAGGGAACCGTGCGCAACGTCATTGACTTCGGTGCATTCGTCGATATCGGCGTGCATCAGGACGGACTCGTCCACATTTCCCAGATGACGAAACGCTTCATCAAGCATCCGCTGGAGGCTGTGAGCGTCGGCGATATCGTGGAAGTGAAGGTCATCAGCCTTGATCTGGCGAAGAAGCGGATCGGGCTGTCGATGCTGCTGGATAAATAAAGTGTGATACGTGGGCTGCCCGAAAGAAAACAGGGGCAGCCCGCGGTGTATCAAAGGGGGATTACCATGAATGAGGAAGAAGTGCTGGTCGGACGGATTCAGGATCTGGCAGAGCAGTGTTATCACAGGGATGTTCCGTCACACACGGAGTTTCTGACGCTGGCGGAGCAGGATCTGTTCTACCGTACGGTAAATAAAATCCCGGGCGTGCGTTACGTGCTGTCCGGCGGATACGAGGCGGCAGAGCGGAAAGCGGCGCTGTTTCTGCCATCCTATGCAGAGGACGGTGATGCGTCGATGCTTCCGATCGCAGTCGTGCGCATCAGCCCGCTGAATGAAAAATTTGCGGATGCGCTGTCACACCGTGATTTCTTAGGATCACTGATGAATCTCGGCGTGGAGCGGTATAAGCTGGGAGACATTCTGATCGATGGAAACCAGGCGTATCTGATCTGTATGGCGGATATGGCGGACTACATCTGTGCGGAGCTGAAAAAAGTGCGCCATACGAGCGTGTACTGTGAAGTCGAGGCGGGACTGCCGGAGGAGCTGACGGAGCCGAAAACCGAGCGGAAAGAAGGCTCTGTCGCTTCCGTGCGGCTCGATGCGGTGCTGTCGCTGGCGTTCAGCAGTTCGCGGAGCAAAATGGTGCCGCTGATCGAGGGCGGCCAGGTGTTTATCAACGGAAAGCTGGTGACATCGCCGAGTGCGTCATTAAAAGAGGACGATCTCGTGACCGTGCGCCATATGGGAAAATTCCGCTATGTGGGCGTGCAGAACCAGACGAAAAAGGGAAGGCTGTACGTGGCTGTTGAACGATTTGTCTCATAATAGATATTTTGAGGGATTTTACAGGAAAAGACCATTGACAGTGTTTGTAAAAAGACGGTATTATAGAGGGTATGTAGAAGGTTCGCAGTTATGAGAATTTTCATGAAATTTTTCATACAGAAGCGGACTGCGAAGATTACGTATCAGGAAGGCAGGAAGAAAAAATGGGAAAAATTATACTGACCGGCGACCGACCGACCGGCAAGCTGCATGTAGGACATTACGTTGGTTCACTGCGCCGCCGCGTGGAGCTGCAGAACTCCGGTGAATTCGATAAAATTTACATCATGATTGCAGACGCACAGGCGCTGACCGACAATGCGGACAACCCGGAGAAGGTGCGCCAGAACATTCTGGAGGTAGCACTGGATTACCTTTCCTGCGGACTTGATCCGGAAAAGAGCACCATCTTTATCCAGTCTCAGATTCCGGAACTGTGTGAGCTTTCTTTCTATTATATGAATCTCGTTACGGTTTCCAGACTGCAGAGAAACCCAACCGTAAAATCGGAGATCCAGATGAGAAACTTTGAGGCGAGCATCCCGGTTGGATTCTTCACCTACCCGATCAGCCAGGCAGCCGATATCACTGCATTCAAGGCAACGACCGTTCCGGTTGGAGAGGATCAGATGCCGATGATCGAGCAGACACAGGAGATCGTCCACAAATTCAATACGGTTTATGGCGAGGCACTTGTGCAGCCGAAGATTATGCTGCCGGAGAATGATTCCTGCAGACGTCTGCCGGGTATCGACGGAAAAGCGAAGATGAGTAAATCGCTCGGAAACTGCATTTACCTGTCCGAGGAGCCGGATGAGATCAAGAAAAAAGTCATGAGCATGTACACCGACCCGGATCACATCAAGATCACCGACCCGGGCAAGATCGAGGGAAATACCGTATTTACTTATCTCGATGCATTCTGCCAGCCGGAGCACTTCGAGCGCTATCTGCCGGATTACGCAAATCTCGACGAGCTGAAAGCACATTACCAGAGAGGCGGCCTTGGCGATGTCAAAGTGAAGAAGTTCCTGAACAATGTACTGCAGGAGACCTTAGAGCCGATCCGCAATCGCAGAAAAGAACTGGAAAAAGACATTCCGGCGATCTATGAGATGCTGAAAAAAGGCAGCGAAGAGGCAGAAAAAGTTGCCGCTCAGACACTGGCGGATGTCAAAGCAGCCATGAAAATCAACTATTTTGATGATCTGGACCTGATCCGTTCCCAGGCAGAGCGTTACGGCAAATAATTACCAATAGAAGATAAATGGAAAAAGCGGACATTATGGTTCCGCTTTTTCTGTTGCAGGGCGGACGAAAGTTCGGAGTCCTGCGGTCAGAGAGGATAGCATATGGTCATACATGGATTTCAAAAGCTGACGCTGCTGGATTACCCGGGCAAGGTGGCGTGCACATTGTTTTCGGGCGGATGTAATTTCCGCTGCCCGTACTGCCAGAACGGAAATCTCGTGCAGCATCCCGAATGGGAGCCGGTGATTCCGGAGGAGGAGATTTTTGCAGTGCTCGAAAAGCGGCGCGGCGTGCTGGACGGCGTCTGCGTGACGGGCGGTGAGCCGACGCTGGATCCGGATCTGGAGCGGTTCGTGACGAAAATTAAGGAACTGGGATATCTTGTGAAGCTCGATACGAATGGATACCGGCCGGAGATTTTGAAAAAGCTGGTGGAAGAGAAGAAAATCGACTACGTCGCCATGGACATCAAAAACGCGCCGTCCCGGTACGGCGAGACGGCGGGCGTGAAAAAGATCGATGTGATGCGGATCAATGAGTCGGTCGAGTTTTTAAAGAGCGGCGTGGTGGACTATGAGTTCCGGACAACGCTCTGCAAGGAGCTGCATGGAAGGGAAGAGATCGAAGCGATCGGAAAGTGGCTTTCCGGGGCAAAACGGTACTTCCTGCAGAATTACCGGGAATCGGATTATGTGATTGATCCGAGGTTCTCGGGGTATGCGAGGGAGCAGCTCGAGCGGTTCTGCGAGATCCTGCGCGGAAAGATTGAGACGGTGGAGATCCGCGGCGTGGATTAAAAAACGCTTTAAAGCGTGCGGTACCAGTAGCCGAAGCGGGCATCGGGCGCGAGCTCGGAGGGGCGCATCGCCTGCCTGAAGTGGAAAAAGCCGAAGAGGCTTGCCATGAACTGCTCATTCGGCGTGTAGACGCCGGGGACGCCGAAATACCAGAGTTCCTGCTGGTCGCGGTTCCGGGCGAGGAGCAGATGGCGATAGGACGAGGAGCCATGGAGGACGAAGCGGTTCGCATCCACCGAAAGACCGGCGGCGCGGAGCTGTGGAAGATCGTCGAGTGAGAGGCGCAGGCAGTCGGTCAGATCATCATCTGGGAACGGGTGGAACTCCGGGAACTGGTCCTGAAGCTGGAGATAGAGAGCAGCGCGGGACGGCGGCACGGCTGCTGCGGCGGGAAAATCGGCGGAAGTCATATGTAGCGGCTGGGCGGCAGAATCCGGGATGGGCTGCGGCGGTTCCGGGTTGGCAGAGGGATAGCTTTCTGCGGTTTTCACAGATTCCGCGGATGCGGGATGGAGTGTGTTGGCGGATGATTGCGTGATCCGGTCTGCAGGAACGGTGTTTACCGTGTCAGTTGATGTGGATTCTGTGGAGACGGTGGATTCCGGGCTGGAATTTTGTGGATAAGGTCCGGAATTGCTGCTGAATTCTGTGGAAAGTTCATCGAACTGTGCTTTTGAAGCGTCTGATGATGGCAGGGACTGCGCAGGTACGGCGGGATCCAGAGGTTCGGGTGTTTCGGCAGTTTTCTCTTCGGTCGGTCTGGTACCATTGTCTGCGGATGTTTTGGGCTCCTGCGGGAGCGTGGGAGCGAAAAACTCCGGCTGAATCGGAAGATCGTCCCACTGGGTGGCGATGACGCCGGTCTGGCGGCAGAGCAGGATCAGACCGCCAAGCTCGTCGAGCGTGACATCCGTCTGCCCAATGGCATCGGAGTGCGTGAAGAGTTTTCCACTCGTAGAAGAGCGCCCCGCAAGGAGATTTCCGAGCGGAATGCCGTACATCCGCCCTGACCGGCGGATAAATCCGTAGACCGTGACCGAGGTCTCCGGCGGAAGCGACGGCGATTTGATCTGGAAGTCCATGCGGCAGAAGCCGTTCTGCGACTCCACGCGGACAAAGCCGCAGCATCCGCCCTTGCGGTTGTTCGGGTATTCGTATAGATAGGCAATGAAACGCCGGTAATCAGACATAAAAACCTCCTGCATAGAAGTAAAAAGAGTAGAAAAAGATACTGCGCTACAGTTCACGATATGCGGGAAGGACAGAAAATATACGCAGAGAAGAAAGGAAGTGCACAATGGAAGAAGAAACAAAGCTGGAAACGCCGGAGGAAAAAGCGCACCGGAAAGAACGGGAACGCTTCATGCGCCAGGCGATTACGCAGGCGAAGAAAGCGGAAAAGCTGATGGAAGTGCCGATCGGCTGTGTGATTGTGTACGAGGGAAAGGTGATTGCGCGGGGATATAACCGCAGAAATACGGATAAAAACACGCTGTCCCACGCGGAACTGAATGCGATCCGGAAAGCCAGCAAAAAGCTCGGCGACTGGCGGCTGGAGGGGTGTACGTTGTATGTCACCCTGGAACCATGCCAGATGTGCGCCGGTGCGATCGTACAGGCAAGAGTCAGCGAAGTCGTCATCGGCAGCATGAACCCGAAGGCGGGCTGCGCGGGATCAATCTTAAATATGCTGGAAATGCACGAGTTTAACCATCAGGTGAAGGTCGAGCGCGGCGTGCTGAAAGAAGAGTGCTCGGAGATGCTGAGTGCGTTTTTCCGGAGACTGCGGGTGGTGAAAAAGAAGAAAAAAGAAGAGAGGAAGAGGGCGGAAGAAGGGAAAGAATAAAAGAAGAGGCAGCATCGGGATGGGATGCTGCCTGAGGAAGATTATTTGTTTGAGTAAGTTGCACTTTCGAATATTTCCGTAAAAAATACAATCCCCGTATTTCCATCGGAAACCATCGAAAAAATCATTGACGAATCCCGAAAAAAGCACTATAATATATGATGTATTTGACAAAATACGGAGAAGTACCCAAGAGGCTGAAGGGTCTGGCTTCGAACACCAGTAGGTCGGAAACGGCGCAAGGGTTCAAATCCCTTCTTCTCCGCTATGCAAAAAAGAGACAGCAAAAAGATTGAAAAATCGAAAAAGCTGTCTCTTTTTCTGTGAGAAATTATGAAATAGATGCAAAACAAAAGAAACAAAAACAGAAAAAGCATCGCCAGTTCACGAAAAGGGACCGATGCACAACAAAGCAAAATAAAAAGGAGAGACAATACATGGCGCAGTTACCACAGGAATTTCTGACCCGCATGCAGGACATGCTGGGCGATGAATTTGATGCATTTTTAACTTCCTACGACGCACCCCGCACAGCCGGGCTGCGTGTGAATACAAAAAAATGCCGGACCGAAGATTTCCCGCCGCTTGTTCCGGGAACGTGGAAGAAAATTCCGTGGATTCCAAACGGCTATTTCGTGCCGGACGGCATGCGCATGGGCCAGTCTCCGCTGTATGCGGCAGGTGTCTTCTATCTGCAGGAGCCAAGCGCCATGACCCCGGCGTCCCGCCTTCCGATCGAACCGGGTGAGCGTGTGCTCGATCTCTGCGCAGCACCGGGCGGCAAGGCAACCGAGCTGAATGCGCGCCTGAAAGGAACCGGCCTTCTCGTCGCCAATGACATCAGCAACGCCCGCGCCAAAGCACTGCTGCGCAATCTGGAGCTGTTCGGAAGCGAAAACGTGCTTGTCACCAATGAGACACCGGCAGGCCTTGCAGACGTCTTCCCGGGCTTCTTCGATAAAATCCTCGTGGATGCACCGTGCTCCGGCGAGGGCATGTTCCGGAAAGACGAGGCAGTCATCGGCACCTGGACTCCGAAGCGGCCGGATTTCTTTGCGGAGCTGCAGCGCGAGATCACCTCGAATGCTGTCAAAATGCTGCGTCCGGGCGGCCTCATGATGTATTCGACGTGTACCTTCGCCCCGCAGGAGGACGAGGGAACCGTTTCTTTCCTTCTGGAAAACTTCCCGGAAATGGAACTGATCGAGATGGAAGGCTACGAAGGTTTTTCAAAAGGCAATCCAGTCTGGGGAAACGGCGATCCGGAGATCGAAAAGACCGTGCGCATCTGGCCGCATAAAATGAACGGCGAGGGCCATTACCTTGCCCTGTTCCGCAAAAAAGGCGAAGCCATTCCTTATGAGACAGAAGAAAAACCGATCGAAAAGAAAAACAAAAAACAGAAAAACCGGAAAAAAGACCGCGGAACGGAAGCACCGGGTCCGTCGAAAGCAGAAAAACAGATCCTTTCCGATTTCCTGTCCCGGATGACAGCACCGATCCCGGTGGAGGAACTGGAAGTCCGCGCCGGAAAAGTATACCATTCCCCGTCCCTGCCGGATGGCGTGCGGAATCTTCATTTCCTGCGGAACGGTCTGTATCTCGGTGAACTGAAAAAAGACCGTTTCGAGCCGTCACAGCCGTTTGCCGTGACACTCTCCGCGGACAAGTTCAAAGATTACATGAATTTAAAGGCAGATGACGAGCGTACCGAAAAATATCTCCACGGTGAGACAATTTCCGTAGAGCCGGGAGAGACCGCATCGCCGTCGGGCTGGAAGCTGGTCTGCGTCGATGGATTCGGCCTTGGATGGGGCAAACTGGTCAATGGAACCTTGAAAAATAAGTACCCTGTTGGATGGAGAAAGTAGAAAAATCATGTCAGTGTTTGCAGGAAAAATGTCGAAATATTACAAAGTTATTAACAGAAATTAAAAAAGACTTTCATTTCAGACATACTTGTGTTATAATGGCAAAGTACGGCGGGAAAAAAGACCCATTTTCCGCAGTAACTGGGAGTGACAATCAGCAACAGAACGTAATAAGTATGAGGTGTACGACATGAAAAAAAAGAAATTATTCAGCCTGGTTTTGGCCACAGTGCTTACGGCAGCAACCGTTCTGCCATGCTATGGTGCCAGTACAAAGGAGAAAATTTCAAATGCTCAGGCAGAACAGGCTGCCGCACAGTCTCAGCTTGACAGCATACAGAGCAGGATTGACGAACTCAATTCCAAAAAGGGACAATCAGAAGAATATCTTTCCGAACTGAACCAGCAGCTGGACGATCTGCAGAACCGTCTGCAGGAGCTTCAGGATCAGTATGATGCGAAGCAGAACGAACTGGTACAGATTCAGGCAGATCTGGAAGATGCAAAAGCAAAAGAAGAAGAGCAGTACGAGGCGATGAAGCTCCGTATCCAGTATATGTATGAAAATTCTTCCGGAAACGGATACATGGCAATGCTCTTTTCTTCCAAAAGCATTTCAGAGCTGATCAGCCGGGCAGAATACATACAGAAAATTTCCGATTTCGACCGCGATCTTATGCAGGAGTATGAAGACACGGTAGACCAGGTAAAAGAAAAAGAAACACAGGTGCAGGAAGAGCAGGCAGCGATCGTAGAACTGCAGCAGCAGAGCAGCGATCAGCAGGAAGCCATCCAGGAGCTGTACGTAGCAGCTTATCAGGAACTCCGTACCTACTCCGCAGAGCTGGACGATGCAAAATCCAGCGAGAGTGCACTGGTAGATGAAATCAACAGCAAAGCAGATGCAATCAACGACCTGATCCGTCAGGCGAAAGAAGAGGAGATTGCAGCGCAGAAGAAAGCAGAAGAGGAAGCAGCCGCAGAAGCTGAGGCAGAGGCCGCCAGAAAACAGGCAGCCGAGGCCGCAAGAGTCGCAGCCGCAGAAGCAGCAAATGCCGCAGCGAAAGCAGATACCGATACAAGCAGCAGCTCCGGAAGCAGTTCTTCGGACAGCAGCGCATCCTCCACGACAACGGGGAGTCCATCCGCGTCAGATACTTCCAGCAGCTCCTCCAGCGGAACATACCTTGGAAGATTTAAACTGACAGGCTATTGCTCCTGTTCCATCTGTACCGGACAGTGGTCCGGCGGATCCACCGCGAGCGGAACCACACCGACCGCAGGAAGAACGATCGCCATGGGCGGTGTACCATTCGGAACGAAACTGATGATCAACGGCCAGGTTTACACGGTAGAAGACCGCGGAACCGCTTACGGCCACGTAGACATCTTCTGCAGCAGCCATTCCGAGGCGCTGAGCTTCGGCGTGCAGTATGCAGATGTATATCAGCTGAGCTGAGAAACAAAGATAAGAGATATGCCGGAACAGAACTTCCGGCATATCTCTTTTTTTGACTTTCTCAGAAACTGTCATTCTAAAAGAACACCAAAAAGGCCGCAAACCCGTGTGAAATGTACCTTTTGAAGCAATAATAAAAAAAATTAAAAAAATTTCAAAAAAGGTGTTGACATTCCTATAGACATCATATATAATAGCTATTGTTGACGGACGAGAGTTCAGAAAACAAATAAAATCGAAGCGTGGCTCAGTTTGGTAGAGCGCTGCGTTCGGGACGCAGAGGTCGTGGGTTCGAATCCCGTCGCTTCGACTGGAATGAAAATGCCGAAAGCCTTGACAATCAAGAGCTTCGGCATTTTTTCGTATGTCAGAAAGAGAACAGGAAACAGTACACGAGGAGGAAATTTTTGTGAAAGCATTATTTTTTGATATTGATGGAACGTTACTGAGTGAGATTACAAAAGAAATTCCGCAGAGCGCGCTCGATGCATTGAAAAAGACAGCGGAAAAAGGAAATCTTACGTTTATTAATACCGGCCGCACCTGGTCGGAGCTGCCCGAGGAGCTGAAAAAGCTTCCGTTTTCCGGATTTCTGTGCGGCTGCGGGACCTATCTGCGCCGGGACGGCGAAATCCTGATGCATCAGACGATTCCGAAAAAGCGCTGTGAGGAAATCCCGGTTATTTTAAAGGAGTGCAGGATCGGCATGATTCTGGAGGGAACGGATAATGTTTATTTTTCGTCGGAGGTATCCCGTTTTCGGGAGGTCGAGCAGACCCGTGCCTATTTCGCTGCTGTCGGAATCGGACTCGCGGAGACAGCGGAGACAAAAGGAATCATTTACGATAAATTTTGTATCGTAACTGATGCACAGTCTGATATAGAACGTATGTACCGTGAATTTGAGCAGGAGTTTGATATCATGGATCGCCGCGGCGGTGTATACGAAATCGTTCCGCACGGCTGCAGCAAAGGAACAGCTGTGGACTATGCGCTGAAACAGTTTCAGCTGGAGAAAGAAGATGCATACGTATTTGGCGACAGCAGCAACGACCTTACCATGTTCCGGTGCGGCGCACACACCATTGCGCTTGGAAAACATGATGAGATTCTGGATCCGTACACAGAGTACGTAACCGATACCGTCGAGCGGGACGGCGTGGCAAAGGCGATGGAGCATTACGGATTGATCTGACAGAAAAAAAGAAAGCGAAGGGGCGCATTTGAAAAGAAATTTTCAGGTGCGCCCCTTTGGTTGCAATTTTCTGAAAAAGGAAACAAGAAAAGCAGCGTCTGAAAAGGTATGTGCATTGCAAAGTAAAAAATTTCATGGTAATATAAAAATGAGTTTTTATGTATATTTGTAATGATACCAGGAGGTGAGCGTTCAGAAGTTCCATGGAAACAGAAAAAAATCAGATAAATAAAAAAAGCCTCAGATACCGTTTTACAGCAGGAACGATCGGAGTAAGTGTCTGGCAGCAGGAATGAATGCTCACTTGGCAAAGCCTATAAAAATTGAAAACATAAAGAGAATTTTGTGTGAATATTGTGTGTAGTGGTTGCAACTTCTCAAATCCGTATACCTATTTTTCACGTTCTGTAGGATATTATAACGTAAATGTAAAACTGGCAGGTATTTCTGCTGAATAAGACAGCAAATTAGAAGATAGCGGTTTGGCGAGCCGATCGATAACTGACAATGCAGGCTGGCATACGCAAAATACAC
>OLQM01004760.1_pt1 | contig 10125 bp, 9 predicted proteins | sample 1673161 | NCBI WGS metagenome assembly OLQM01 (sample SAMEA3136761, study PRJEB25190) | human gut metagenome | reverse complement strand
ACGAATCAACAAATAAACTTAAAAAACACAAACATCATGAAACAGCTCGAAATGCCTGCGTAGGAGTAGACAGGGCAGCGGATGGCCTTGCCCGCCTTGAGCTCCTTAAGCTGCTCGACCATCAGATCGGTCTCGAAAGCGTCGGGGTGGTCGTAATTCTGCTTGCAGCGCTCTTCAAAGGGCCTGTCCTGATATTTATAATAGCTGTCGTGGTGCACGACGCTGATATCGTCGCCGAAGTGCTGCTTCAGATGCTCGGTGAGCGTCGTTTTGCCCGAACCGGTGCCACCTGCAATGCCAATGAAGATGGTGTTCATCGCCAGACCCTCCATGAATCGTTTGTTGTTAAGTCGATTATAGGAAGACTTTGGCGAAAAAGCAAGGCCGCGCGGCGGAATGCGGCAAAAATTTGCGTGTTTCGGTTGACGCGGGACAAAAAAGCAAGTATTATGTAAAGGAACGCGGCACCGTGTGTGCTCGCGCGCAGAGACTCTATTTTGACAAAAGAAAGGAGCGTCGGCATGAATCTTCTCAAGTGCCCGCGCTGCGGCGAAGAATATTCCCCCAGCTATCGCAGATGCCCGTTCTGCGAGGAGGGAGACCATCCCCGTAAGATCAAGTACAACTCCAGCAAACAGAGCGGCGGCCGGCGCGTTTCGGATAAAAAGCAGACGCAGTCCGTCCGCGGCGCGATGGCGGCGGTGCTCGTCGTCGTGCTGCTGCTTCTGAGCTGGTCGCTCTTTGGTGACAAGATCGTCGCAAAGATCACGCCCGCCGACGACGGCAATACCCCCGGCGTGCAGGACGATGTCAATACGCCCGACGACATCAATACGAACACGGACGATCCGAACGCGAACAACGGCGGCACCACTGACCCGAACACCGGTGATGAGCCGAACGCAAATGATCCCGCAAACGGCAGCGACACAACTGCCACCAATCCCGGCACCACGACAACCCCGTCCACCCCGACGGTGGATGCCTCGGCCCTGAGCATCAAGACGAACGTCGGTACGACGCTGCCCAAGGACGCGAACGGCAACTTTGACTGCACGATCAAGCCGAGCGAGACCATCCGCCTGAGCGTTTCCGGCACGGACGCGGCCGCGACCTGGGCGGTGGCGGACGTGAGCGTCCTGTCCATCTCGGCGGACGGCTTGATCACGCCTGCCAAGGTGGGTACCACGACCGTGACGGCCACCGTTGGCGGCGCGGTGCTGACCATCACGGTGCGCATCAAGTAAAGAGAAAAAGAACGGCCGGGGGCCGTTCTTTTTTACGCAAAAAGGGGCGGCTTTCCTTGCAAGCACTGCCCGCCTGTGCTACAATTACCTTGAAAAAGTATTTGCAGGAGCTATCGACCATATGACGACCCGTGAATTTCAAAAAAAGCAGCCGCTTTCCATTCTTTTTGCCTACTTCAAGCCGCACCGCGGCCTGTTTGCCTTAGACCTTGTCTGCGCGACGATCGTCGCGCTCATTGACCTTGCCTTCCCGATGGTCACGCGCAAGTCGATGTACGATCTGCTGCCCCAGCAGCAGTACCGCGCGTTTTTTGTCGTCATGGGCGTGATGATGGCGGCGTTTATCGTGCGCGCGCTTTTGTACTATGTGATCGCCTACTGGGGGCACACGTTCGGTATCCGCGTAGAGGCGGATATCCGCCGCGACCTCTTCATTCACGTGCAGGAGCTGGACGTCAGCTTTTTTGACCATAACCGCACGGGTCAGCTCATGAGCCGACTGACGAGCGACCTCTTCGAGATCACGGAGCTTGCCCATCACGGGCCGGAGGACCTGCTCATCTCCACGCTGACGATCATCGGCGCGCTTGTTATCATGTTCTCCATCGAGTGGCGGCTTGCCCTTGTGGTGGCGTGCATTCTGCCGGTGTTTATCGCCGTTATCATGTCGCGCCGCAGCAAGATGGGCGCGGCTTCGCGCAACGAAAAGCAAAAGACTGCCGCCATCAATGTCGGCATCGAGTCGTCGCTCTCCGGCATTCGCACGGCGCGTGCTTTTGCCAACGAGGACGAGGAGATCGACAAATTCAACACCGCGAACGAGGAATTCAAGGTCTCCAAGCGTGCTTTCCACCATGAAATGGGCGTATTCAACGCGACGATGGAATTTTTCATGACGCTGCTCTCCGCCGCCGTCATCACGGTGGGCGGCTACCTCATCATGCGCGGCGAGATCAACTACATTGACCTCATCACCTTTTCGCTCTACATCACCGCTTTTATCAGCCCCGTGCGCAAGCTCGCCAATTTTTCCGAGATCTTTGCGCGCGGCTTTGCCGGTCTCGAGCGCTTTACCGCGCTGATGCGCGTGGAGCCTGCGCTGAAGGACGCGCCGGACGCGAAGGAGCTTACGAACTGCCGCGGCGAGATCGACGTTGACCATGTGAGCTTTTCCTATGAGGGAACAGAGGGAGAGGGTGTGCTGCATGACGTGAGCGTCCATGTTACGCCCGGCGAGATGCTTGCCATCGTGGGGCCCTCCGGCGGCGGAAAATCGACGCTCTGCCAGCTCATTCCCCGCTTTTACGAGGTCAGCGGCGGTGCGATCCGCATCGATGGGGAGGACGTGCGCGCCCTCACGCAGACCTCGCTCCACCGCGCCATCGGCGTTGTGCAGCAGGACGTGTTCCTCTTTGCAGACACCGTGCGCGAAAATATCCGCTACGGCCGCCCGGACGCGACGGACGAGGAGATCGTCGAGGCGGCGAAGCGCGCGGAGATCTACGACGACATCATGGCCATGCCGCACGGCTTCGACACCTACGTCGGCGAGCGAGGCACGATGCTCTCCGGCGGGCAGAAGCAGCGCGTGTCCATCGCGCGGATCTTCCTCAAAAACCCACCCATTCTCATTCTGGACGAAGCCACGAGCGCGCTCGACAGCGTGACGGAGGTGAAGATCCAGCATGCTTTTGACGAGCTTTCGCGCGGGCGCACAACGCTTGTGATCGCGCACCGGCTCTCCACCATTCGCTCGGCAGACCGTATCCTCGTCATCGAGGACGGGCGCATCGCCGAGCAGGGCAGCCACGAGGAACTTCTCAAGGAAAACGGCGAGTACGCCTCCCTCTGGCGCACGCAGAACGGAGCATGCTGATGGATCGGAGACAGCTTTTGGATCGCGCCGCACAAAGCGGCGAGGAGCGCGTGCTGCTGGCGCATATCCTCGATAAATGCGAGCAGAGCCGGCAGCGCAATATTCCCGCGGCGACAGATTTTTTAAGCCCCGCCGAGCAGCGCGCGGCGCAGGAGCTGCTGCACGCCGCCGCCATTCACGAAGGCTACGCCTTTCGCGGCGGTTATGAGCGCGCGGAGCGGAAAATGCTCTTTTTCCTGCCCGACTGGCAGGAGGAAGCGGACGAGAGCGAATCCATGACGGCGCTGCGCTGTACTTACCGCAAAGAGGACACGCTGACGCACCGGGACTTTCTCGGCTCGCTCATGGCGCAAGGCATCACGAGGGAAAAGCTTGGCGACATTCTGGTGTCGGAAGGCTCGTGCGACCTGATCGTTTCGCGCGACATTGCGCCCTATCTGCTGCAAAATGTGACGAGCGCGGGGCGGGTGAAGCTCTCGGTCAGCGAGATCGGACTTTCTGGCTTGAATATCCCTGAGCTCAAGGTCAAGGAGATCCGCGACACGGTTTCGACGCTGCGGCTCGACGCGGTGGCGGCGAGCGGCTTTTCAATGAGCCGCGGCAAGGCGCAGGAGCTTATCTCCTCCGGGCGCGTACAGCTCAACCACCGCGAAACGCTCAAGGCGGACGCGCCCGTTGCGCAGGGAGATGTGGTCTCCGCGCGCGGGCTTGGAAAAATCGAGGTCGCCGAGGTCGGGGGGCTCAGCAAAAAGGGAAGAACGGCGCTGTTGCTGCGCCGATACTTGTAAGGAGAAGAATGCAATGACGATGGAAGAAAAGATCGCGCGCATCAACGCGCTGGCGCGCAAGGCCAAGGCCGAGGGACTGACCGACGAGGAGCGCGAGGAGCAGGCACAGCTGCGCCGCGACTATATCGACTCGGTGAAGGCGAACCTCAAGTCGCAGCTCGACTCACTGTATGTGCTCGATGAAAAGAGCGGCAAAAAGACGAACATCATCGACTTTGAACGCGAGCGCGCCGCAAGAGCGGGCGGAAAAAAGGAGAAAAAATAAATGAGTAAGGAATTTGAGTACGACCCCGAGAGCGGCTCGTTTCGCTTTGACGAGGGAGGCAAAACGCCAAAGAAAAAAGATGGCGGCGACATTGGCAGTTGGATCATCATTGCGGCGCTCTTTGCCTTCGGCCTGTGGCCGATTGGCCTGATCGCGCTCATTTCCAAGCTTTCCGACCGGCCGAAGAAGGTGAGCGCACCGCGCAGCGGCATGCGCACGAGCACCAGCCCGAACGCAAACGTTACGGCGCGCAGTACGAACAAGGTAGAAAAGACCGTTGTGCAGACAGCGAAGAAGATGAACCGCGCGCCGAAGACTTCCGACAAGACCGCGCGCATCCTCTTAATCATCGGCGCGGCCATCACCTGCATTTTCGGCATCAGTCTTGTGGCCGCGCTGGGTGAGGTCATCGCCTACGGCTGGTATTCCTACATGATGGAATATCTCTTCCCCATGTGCGGCTTCTTTGCCGGCGGTGTTGCCATGCTCGTCGCCGGGCAGCGGATGAAGCGCCGCAGCGCGCGCGTTGCGCGCTACCTTGCCGTGATGGGTAAGCGCAGCCACATTGCTGTGGACGAACTCTGCGCCGTGACGGGCAAGAGCCGCAAAAAGGTCGAAAGCGATCTTGACTTCATGGTGGAAAAGGGGCTGCTCGGCGCGGGCGCTTATCTGGACAGCGGGCGAGGAATGTTCTTCCGCAACGCCAACGCCTTTGCCGACTATGCGAACGAAACGGCGAAGAAGGCAAACGTCACACCCAAGGAAGCGAACGAGGGCTACGCGGGCGCGCTGCGCGCCATTCGCAGCGCGAACGACCGCATCGCCGACCCCGTGCTGAGTGAAAAGATCGACCATCTTGAGACTGTCGCAGGCAAGATCTTCCGTGAGGTGGAGCAGCACCCGGAAAAGCAGCAGCAGGCCGCGACTTTCCTCAACTACTATCTGCCCACCACGCTCAAGCTGCTCGACAGCTACGCCAAATTTGAAGAGGCGGGCATCGAGGGGGAAAATCTTTCCCGCGCGCAGGAGCGCATCGAAGAGACGATGGACGCCCTCATCAAGGGCTTTGACAAGCAGCTCGACGACCTTTACCGCAGCGAGGCGATGGATATTGACAGCGACATTCGCGTGATGGAGAACATGCTCCGCCGCGATACGGCGAGCGTGGAGGAGGATTTCGGCCTCGGCGGCGCCGCTGTGCAGCGCGCGCCGGACGAGGAATAAGGCGCATGCGGTGTGATGCAGTCTCATATGCTCTATGATGAGAAAGGACAAGAGGTATGAAGCAAACCGGCAGACGATTTGACGCTGCGGCCTTTTACGGCGGCACGAACAGCGAGGCCTACCGCTATCTCGGCGCGCACCGCACGCGGCGGGCGGGCAAAGACGGCTACGTGTTCCGCGTGTGGGCGCCGAACGCCGCGTATGTGTCCGTCGTGGGAGATTTCTGCGCCTGGAACGGATACGACCACCCGATGACGCGCAACGCCGACGGCTTTTGGGAATGCTTTGTCGCGGGACTGAAGCGTTACGACACGTATAAGTTCGCCGTCACCTCGCAGAGGGGCGACACGGTGCTCAAGACCGACCCCTACGCCTTCCACGCCGAGACCCGCCCCGGCACAGCCGGTAAGCTCTACGATCTTGGCGGGTACCGTTGGGGCGATGACGAGTGGTGCAGAAACCGCGCGAAAGCGCCCATCGACCGCTCTCCGCTCAATATTTACGAGGTTCATCTCGGCTCATGGCGGCGGCGCGGGAACGGTGATTTTTACGATTACCGCACGCTTGCCCATGAGCTGGCAGACTATGTTCTGGATCTTGGCTACAACTGCGTGGAGCTCATGCCCGTGACGGAGTATCCGCTTGACGATTCCTGGGGTTACCAGTGTACCGGCTATTTTGCCGCAACGTCGCGCTACGGCACGCCCAAGGATTTTATGTACTTTGTCGACCACCTGCACCGCAAGGGGATCTCCGTTCTCCTTGACTGGGTGCCCGCGCACTTCTGCAAGGACGAGCACGGCCTCATCGACTTCGACGGTACGTCCTGCTACGAATACGCAGACCCCAATAAGCGTGAGCACGAGGGGTGGGGGACGCGCGTTTTCGACTATGGCCGCGGCGAGGTGAGGAGCTTCCTGCTCTCTTCCGCCGCGTTCTGGCTGCGGGAATTCCATCTCGACGGCCTGCGCGTGGACGCAGTCGCGTCCATGCTGTACCTTGACTATGGGCGCGAAAACGGCCGCTGGACGCCGAACAAAGATGGCGGACACGAGAATTTAGAAGCCATCGACTTTTTGCGCGCGCTCAATGAAACGGCGTTTTCCGTCGATCCGAATGTACTGATGGTCGCAGAGGAGTCGACCGCGTGGCCGCTCGTCACGCGCCCGGCAAAGGACGGCGGCCTCGGCTTCAACCTCAAGTGGAATATGGGCTGGATGAACGACATGTGCCACTACCTGAAGCTCGACCCGTGGTTCCGTCAGTTCCACCACAAGGACATCACCTTTTCGCTGATGTATGCCTTCTCGGAGAATTTCGTCCTGCCGATCTCGCACGACGAGGTCGTGCACATGAAGGGTTCGCTTCGCGGCAAGATGCCCGGCGACAATTGGCAGCAGCTCGCGGGCGTGCGCGCATTCACAGCGTACCTTCTTGCCCACCCGGGCAAAAAGCTTACCTTCATGGGAGCGGAGCTTGGGCAGTGGCACGAGTGGGACTTTGCTTCCCAGCTTGACTGGTATTTACTCGAAAATCAAGAAAACCAGCAGACCCAGCAGTTTTTCAAGGACATCAACCGCTTTTATCTATCGCAGAGTCCCCTCTGGTCGATCGACTTTTCGTGGGAAGGCTTTGAATGGCTCGTTGCCGACGACAACTGCAACAATGTGGTCGTCTTTGTCCGGCGCGACCGGGAGGGGCGCGAGCTGATCGCCGCTGTCAACTTCTCGCCCGTCGGTCAGGCGGAGTACCGCTTTGGCGTGCCGCCGAAAAAAACCTACCGAGAGGTATTCACCACCGATCTTGCCGCCTACGGCGGCACAGGGGACTGGTGCAACGGAGAGCCGATCGAAACGGAGGGCATTCCGTCGCACGGAAAGCCCTGCTCGCTGTGCGTGAAGATCCCGCCGCTCGGCGCGGCGTTCTTCTCGGGCGAGGGCGAGTGGCACGAGGAGAAGAGCGAGGAGCCGACCGGAGAGACTCTGGCCGAGCAGTGACAAGGAGGAGAGAACAAGCGTGAAAAAAGAATGTATCGCCATGCTGCTTGCCGGCGGGCAGGGCAGTCGGCTCTATGTGCTCACGGAAAATATGGCGAAGCCCGCCGTACCGTTCGGCGGCAAGTTCCGCATCATTGATTTTCCGCTCTCGAACTGCGCCAACGCGGGCATCGACACCGTGGGCGTACTGACGCAGTACCGCCCGCTGGAGCTCAACCGCTACATCGGCTCCGGCCAACCGTGGGATCTTGATCGCGCAGACGGCGGCGTACATATCCTGCCGCCGTATCAGAGCGCGAACGGCGCTTCGTGGTACAAGGGCACGGCCAACGCCATCTTTCAGAACATCGGCTTTGTCGATATGTACGACCCCGAGTATGTGCTTATCCTCTCGGGCGACCATATTTACAAGATGAACTATGCCAAGATGCTCGACCAGCACAAAAAGACAGGGGCGGATTGCACCATCTCCGTGATGGAGGTACCTTGGGAAGATGCACCGCGCTTCGGCATCATGAATGTGGACGGGACGGACACGGTCACGGAATTTGAAGAAAAGCCCGCACAGCCAAAGAGCAACCTTGCTTCGATGGGCATTTATATTTTCACGTGGAAAAAGCTGCGCGCCTACCTCATCGAGGACGAGGGCGACGAGACGAGCAGCAATGACTTTGGTAAGAACATCATTCCCAAAATGCTGCAAAACGGCGAAAAGATGTCCGCCTACCGCTTTTCCGGCTACTGGAAGGACGTCGGCACACTCGATTCGCTCTGGGATGCGAACATGGACATGCTTGCCACCGGCAGCGGACTTGACTTACTCGAAAAGGACTGGCCGATCTACGGCCGCTCCACCTCCGCGCCGCCGGCGTATCTCGGCAAAAGGGCGCATGTGGAGCATAGTGTCATTGCCCGCGGCTGCACGGTAGAGGGCGAGGCGGAGAACTCCGTCCTCTCTGAGCGCTGCACGGTGGAGGATGGCGCGAGCGTGCAGTATTCTATCTTGATGCCCGGCGCGGTCGTCAGGAAGGGAGCGCGCGTCTCCTATGCCATCATCGGAGAGAACGGCGTGGTCGGCGAGCGCGCGCTGGTCGGCGAGCCGCCGGAGGCGGTCGCACCCGAAAACTGGGGCATCACAGTGCTTGGCCCCGGCGCAGCGGTGGCAGAGGACTATGTGCTGCCCGCTAACCGGATGCGCAGCGTGGACGGAAAGGAGACGGTACGATGAACGGATTACACGGTATCATCTTTGCCTATGCGAAAACACCCGGCCTTCGTGAGCTGACGGAGGAACGCATGCCCGGCTCCGTGCCGTTCGGCGGGCGCTGCCGCGCGGTAGACTTTATGCTCTCCAACATGGCGGGCGCAGGCATTACAGACGTTGGCGTCGTGCTGCACGGCAACTACCAGAGCCTGCTTGACCACATCGGCAACGGCAAGACCTGGGACATGGCGCGCAAGAACGGCGGACTCAAGCTCCTGCCGCCCTTTGCCGATGTGCGCCGCTTCGGCGGAGAGATTTTCCGCGGCAAGCTTGAGGCGCTTGCCGGCGTTCGCTCGTATCTGTGCGAGATCCGGCAGGAATATGTTGTCCTGTCCGACAGTGACCTCATCATCAACCTTCCCTTGCAGGACGTGCTGAACGCGCACATCGAGAGCGGCGCGGACATCACCTGCGTCTGCACCGGAAACGGGCAGTTTGTGGAAAATGCAACGTATTTTACGCTCGATGAAGAAAAGCGCATCACGGAAACGCGCTGTGCGCCGCATCAGGCAAGCGGCTGCCGCAGCCTGGAGATCTATCTTTTGCGCCGCGACCTGCTCATCTCCCTTGTGGACGAGTGCGCTGCGCAGGAAAAGTACAGCTTCCGCAGGGATGTGCTCTGCGCGAAGGGGAAGGAGCTCGATCTGCGCGCCTTCCTCTGGAACGGCTTTGCCGCGCAGCTGCGCACGGTGCAGGAATACTACGAGCGCAGCATGCAGCTTTTAAACCCGGCCGTGCGCGCCGAGCTTTTCTGCGCCGAGCGTCCGATCCTTGCCAAGGAGGACGATGAGGCCGCGTCCTATATTGCGCCCGATTCGCACTGTGTCGATTCTCTCATCGCCGACGGCTGCCAGATCGAGGGCAGCGTGGAGGGCAGCATTCTCTTCCCCGGCGTGAAGGTCGGCAAGGGGAGCAGCGTGAAAAACTGCATTCTTTTCAAAAACACCGTGGTGGAGGACGGCGTAACGCTCAGGTGCGTTATCGCCGACAAGGACGTGCGTGTGCGCGGCGGCGGTACGCTCATCGGACACGAAAGCTACCCGCTTGTTGTGAGCAAGGGGAGCGTCATCTGATGAAGAATAACCGGGAGAAAGGAGCTTTCGTATGAACATTCTGTATGTGACGAGCGAGGCGGTGCCGTTTTGCAAAACGGGCGGCCTTGCCGATGTGGCGGGGAGCCTTCCGCAGGCGCTCGCCGCGAACGGCGACCGCGTGAGCGTCATTCTGCCGCTTTACGAGCGCGTGAAGAACCAGTGGGGCGATCAGCTCCATTTTGAAAGGTGGACATTCGTACGCCTTGCGTGGCGCAGCGTTTACTGCGGCCTTTTTTCCCTTGAGCGTGACGGCGTCACGTGGTATTTTGTCGATAACGAGGCATATTTCCGCCGCAGCGAGCTTTACGGCTACTATGACGACGGCGAACGCTTTGCCTTCTTCTCCCGCGCGGTGACGGAGCTTTTGAAG
>OLQM01004744.1_pt1 | contig 10156 bp, 7 predicted proteins | sample 1673161 | NCBI WGS metagenome assembly OLQM01 (sample SAMEA3136761, study PRJEB25190) | human gut metagenome | reverse complement strand
GATCGCACCTCATTTCTGTGCTGTGATGCACAGCCAGCCCTTTTTATTTTTGTGGTTCTGGATCTTACAAAATCCTGCTTGCTCCAGATACGTTTTACCGTTCACAATGCAATGCTTTTTACCAGATGCGCCCACTGCTCCGGGTGACAGGCCAGCAATTCCTCGTGCTGCAAGTTCTGCTCATGGAGAACAGGATGTGCAAAATGCTGCTGATACCGGGCACGATATTTTGCGCCCATTTTCAGGGCGTAAAAAATATGGATCTCGGTACCGGGTACATGGATCTTATCCGGCAGCGGAGTGATAAGATCGGAATAGAACTGATTTTTACAGCTCTGCATGGTCACATAAGGGCGGGCCTCACCGAACATTTTCAGAAAGGCTCTGACATAATCCCTCGACTCTCTGGCACGCTTATCCAGACGCTTTTGGAGAAATTTTGCCTTAAACTTTCCGTCCCGAACCACAGGGTAGATCAACGGCAGCAGAAGATTTGTCTGCAAGCTTGCCGCCAGCGGCGATGCCTGATCCAGGTCGGAGCTGCCCAGAATGCCGTAGTCCATGTGGATGTTCTGCCGTGCCGCCAGCAGCCCCACGAAGGAGCCGCCCAGAGAGCAGCCATAGGCTGCCCGGATGTGACCACCGCAGTGGTTCTTGAGGTAGGCTTCGATCTTTCTGGTTTCCTCCAGCATGGTGGAAAATTCGGTCTGTTCGGTTTCGTCAAAGCCATCGTAGCTGACACACAGCACCCGGAAGCTGTCTGCCAAAAGCGGAATCACTGCACCGAAATTGCTTTTCCAATGGCAGCAGGTACCCGGCAGCAGCAACAGCACCGGGGCATCCTCTGCACCAAATGTGTAGATTTTCATCGTGATACGTTCCTTCTCTATTTATTTTCCACCTGTAAATAGAAGAGATATATTTCTTCGTATAGGGCAGAGTTTTGAGTTAGGTAAAGCTAACTTTCAGTCTTATAAAAAGCCGCTTCTCAGCGGTCCTTCTGCCAAAATAATACGCCCTGCCGTCTCCTCTGTCAAGGAGTTTAGGCATTTTCGGAGATTCCGAAAGAGATTTCGCTTTCGGGAACCCCCAACCGTCACTCCAGTGCTACGTCCAGCACCATCATCACGCTGAAGCCCACCGCAAAAAACACCGTTCCAACGTTGGAGTGCTGCCCCTGGAGATGTTTATAGGTAAAGGACGAACCTGTCATTTCATGTAATTTTTTCTTGCACAAGACGATATGGTCTTTTTATATCACCCGCCGTATGATAGAAGAAAGGACGTCTTTCACTATGAAAAAATTCTTCTCGCTTTTGGCCTCCATTGTTTTCTGTACAGCAATTTTACTAGGGACACCCATTGCTATTCATTCACCGACTGAACTCGAACCTTCCTCATCTGATTTGGCTGATTCATCTGAAAGCAGTTCTAGTAGTGAACCAGAATACCCCACTACACCAGCAGATGCCGCTACACCACAGGACGATATTACTTAACATTTAGAAAATAATGTCCAGATATTTTTGGGCCTCATTACGAATAATCTGCAAGTCATCCTCGTATCTCATAACTTTGCAAATGTAAAAGGCCTCACGATATCGCTCTGCACTCTCTTCTTTTTTGCCAAGGAAGAAATCACACTCAGCTTCGATTTCCAGGCAAGAGTGAAGTACTTGATAATGTCCATATTTAATGCAAGCTTCTTTTCCATTTCTTGCAACTCTTGCGCTTTCTTCATATCTTTCCAACAAGTCCAGAGATCTGGCAAAATTGTAGAGAACCAAAGGAAGCATCCTGTTTGATGTGACCATTTCTTGGAGATGGCGTCTCATATACTGAAGCAACCGATAAAAAATATCGGCTGCTTTTTCATTATCACCAGCCAAGGAATAAGCATTTCCAATTTGATTGACTAGCTTCATTTCGTCCAACGTGTAAAGATAGTCTTCAATTTTACTCAGTCGAAAATTTGGTATAGTCATTTGAATAGCTTGCATAAGCATTTGGATTCGCTCGTCACATGAATACCTTTTATCCAGCCCACCAAGAAGAACCTTTGATCGGAGAATAAATTGCTGTGTAATTTGATCATCTGGCTTTACAATTTTTTCAAGCTGACTGATTTTATCAAAGCCTTCATTAACGTGTTTCAGCGCATTGCATGCCACGATTTCCTTTTTCAATGCCTCAATTTCCAGCTCCTCTGGTGTTACAAGTGCATAATACCGATCATCTGGCAAGCCAAGGCGTTGTAGAATAGCATTGATTCTTGTACGACTGGGGGTCTGCCTTCCATTTTCAAATCTGGAGAGAGTAACAGGCTCGCAAATGCCTGCACAGACTTGCTCCTGCGTCAAATTCAACTCCTGCCGTCGCTGGCGGATATAATCACCAAGCCTATAGTTCTGCATTCTTCAGTACCTCAAAGAATTAATATTATATATTATTATAGTATGCCTTATGTCATCACGCAAGCACTTCTCTCGTTGACTTGTCGTCTTATGAAATTATTTATTACACCAGACGATATGGTCAACCGGTTTTTACTGTGATAAGATGTAGACACCGCAAAACTCACGGCTTAACATAAAAGAAGCAAACCGTTGAGTAGAGCCGAACACCTATTGTCGTCTGAACCAGAAGAAGTTTTGCATCCCTGAGAAATACTTTCTTGACAAATATATCAAGAAGCTCTACATGGAAGCAACTACAAAGTCAGGGAGAGGAGACTTCAAATGAAACAATATCTTGAAAAACGTGGAATCTACATTACTTGGTCTCAGCTGGTTATGCGAATCATTTTTGACTTGGTGGGCTTTTTGCTTGCCTTGTTGCCTGCCGGCCTAACTCTGTATCTTACAGATGTCTGGATTACCTCAGGCACTCATATGCCAACCTCGTGGATTTTGGGAATCATTGTTTGTGTTTTTTTAATTCATTTTTACCAGTTTTATTTCGTCAACTATAATTCTCAGATGAATGCAGATCGCATGGCGGGTGATTACCGCCAACATCTGGCGCAAAAGATTTTGAGTAGCAGTATCCCTGCCTATGAGAGCCAGAACAAAGCCCGTATTCAAAATATGGCTAACGATGTCAGTGCGATATATACTGTAAGTAGCTATTTGGTCACAGTACCTGCAAACTTAGTTAAAGTAATTATCATCATTGGACTTCTGCTTTTCTATGCCAGCCCATCTGTTGCACTGACGGCAATCATTTTGATTCCGCTCTACATGGTTCCCAGTTTTCTTAACAAAAGCGAACTGGAAAGACTGGTAGCCAAGGAGAGGGAAGCTGGAGATTTATGGTTTCAGGAATTTGATGTAATTCTCAACGGCAAGGTTAGCATTACTCTAAACAAGGTCGAAAATTATATGCAGAACCGCTATAATGAGGCTCTGAAGTCATATCTTGATGCTCGCAATCGTCAACACTTTCTTCTGCTGATCGTGCAAGAATTCCCTCTTTTTGTCACCACATTGGCACCTCTGCTTATTTTAATCATTGGTGGAAACCAAGTGGTGTTGCAAAACATGACCATCGGTCAGCTGTTATTCTCTATTCAGATTATTGCCTACCTGTTCAATCCTCTGTCAGAAATTTCTCAACTTCATGCCCAGATTATCAGCCAGAAGCCATCCTTCGATCGTGTGGCAGACTTTCTTGCCATGCCAGATCAGCAAAAGAATACAGAAACTGTAGCCCCTCCAAAAATCGAGGCTCATAATATCGACCTGATGCGATCGGAGAGCGAGTCGCTTTTCCACGTGAACGACTTTACTGTCCACGGGAAAGGTTTGGTACTAATCCATGGAGAGAATGGCTGCGGCAAGTCATCTCTGTTCAATATAATCTCTGGTGTGTTTGCCCCGGACGCAAAGCATCTCCGTTTCAACGAAAACGGAAGATTTAACTGCGACAAATCAAAACCAAGTTATCTTTTCTATCCTAACTTCATTTTTCCAGGTACAGTCCGAGAAAACATTGTTTGTGGACGAAAGATTTCCAATACACAGTATCAAGAACTTGAAACTGTTCTTCAGCTGCCTCCCGCTGACAAGCAGGTGACTATCAAGCCTGAGAATCTTTCTCTGGGCGAAAAGCAAAAGATTTATCTAGCACGTACCCTTTTGGGTAACTCTTCTTGCATCTTGCTGGATGAACCCGGAAGCAACCTTGACGAAAAAACTGAACATAGCCTGATCAATCACTTGTTAAAGCTCAAGGAAAAAAAGTTAATTCTCGTTATCAGTCACAATGCCTACTATGATGCCGTAGCAGATAAAACTTACGAGATTCGTAAAGGAATGATGTATCAGGTACAATCACATTAAGCTGTCTACGGATCGTCAAAGGAGTGTGCGTTTGAACAAAAAGAAAAAGTCCACAAATATTTTCCCTTACCCCGATGAAGTCATCGACCGTCTGGCACGGGCATTCTACCCGGCCATCCTTGCCTGCTGGAACAGCGAGGAAGGCCAGCGGTCACTTGTCGGGGCGGAGGCCCCTCCATCTTGCTAACGCAAGACCGTTCGGTCGCTCAAAAGCCCCACTGGGGCTTTTGTTGCTGCGCAAACGCGAGCTTGCCTATGGCAGGCGGAACAGGCTCATCACACCACCAGTAAAGAAAAACAGAGCGTTCCCGACGGGGAACGCCCTGTTGTACATATCGCTATTGTCTGTGGTCTTTGGCAGGGTGCGTCAGTAGGGCGCACCCTGTTTTTTGTTTTGCCTTATTTCACCTTGTTTCGCAGTTCTTTTTTCGTTGCCCACAGGCTGTAAGCGCAGGCAATCACCTCGGACACCCAAAACGCAAACCACGCCCTGTCGATGCCCATGGTGCGGATGAGGAGCCACAGGCAGGGCACCAGCACCACCAGTTGCCGCAAGGCAGCGCCGATCATATTGACCACGCCGTTGCCAAGACCAGAGGCAAAGTAGCCGCACAATATGGTGATGACCGCAAACAGGAAGGTCACCGAAATGATGCGCAGGGCAGGCACACCGAAAGCCAGCATCTCGTCACTGGCAGAGAACAGCCCCAGCAGCTGCGCCGGGAACAGCAGAAACACCGCCGTGCCGCACAGGGCAAACACCACGCCGGTGGGCAGCAGCACCTTCCATGCCTGCTTTACCCGGTCGGACTGCCCACTGCCATAGTTGAAGCCCACCACCGGGATGGCTGCCTGTCCCAGACCATTCACCGGCATCATCAGGAAGTTTTGCAGCTTATAGTAGATGCCGAAGAACGCTACCGCCGTGGAGGACACCCCCAGCAGAATGCCGTTGACCGCAAAGGTCATCACGCTGCCGATGGCCTGCATCACGATGGTAGGCAGCCCCACCCGGTAGATGTCGGCCACATCCTGCCACAAAAAGCGATAGCCCTTCAGTCGGACATGGATGACCGGGTTTTTGACCCGATTGAACCATAGCGCCGCCGCTGCGCCGATGAGCTGCCCGATGACGGTGGCAATGGCTGCACCCCGGATGCCCATGGCCGGGCAGCCCAGCAGACCGAAGATCATAATGGGGTCGAGAATAATGTTGACTACTGCGCCGATGATGAGGGAGACCATAGACAGCACCGTGTCCCCCACGGCCTGCAAAAGCCGCTGCCCGTAGGTCTGCAAAAAGATGCCCCAGCAGAACACGAGGTTCACCGAGAGGTATTCCCGGCAGAGCTGCTGCAATTCGGGATCGTTGGTCAGGGCGGCAGCGATCTGGTTCGAGAACAGCAGCCCCACCAGCGTAAACACCAGGGAAGTCCCCAGCATCAGAAACAGCCCGGTGGTGGCGGCACTGCAGGCTTCCTCCGGCTTTTTCTGCCCCAGCTTGCGGGAGAGCAGGGCGTTCAGACCCACGGCGGTGCCCACGCCGATGGCGATCATCAAAAACTGGATGGCATATACAAGAGAGGCGGCAGTCAGGGCCGTTTCCGACAGCCGTGCCACAAAAATGCTATCCACGATGTTGTACAGCGATTGGATGAGCAGCGACAGCATCAGCGGCACTGCCATAGTGTACAGCAGAGGGCGGACGGGCATTTCCGCCAGTTTGTTTTTTGGGTTCATAGGTCCTCCTTTTCGGGCAAACAAAAAAGCGTGAAATCGTTGAGGGGTAGCATCTCCTCAGGATTTCACGCTTTGTAAGCCGGCTTTTTGTATTCTTAACGGAAGGTATTATACCGGAGTTTTTTCAAAATTGCAAGAAGAATTTTGAAAAAATCACAGCAGTGCGTTTTCCAGATCGCTCAGCATTTCGCTCAGTGCCTGAATGCCGCCCTCTGCGGTGTACCAGACATTCGGGTGTGCCAGATAAACGACGTGGCCGTTCTTGTAAGCATCCGTGCTCTTGACCAGCTCGTTTTCCAGGATCTCCTGTGCCATCTGTGCGCCATCGGTGCCAATGGCTGCATCGCGGTCCATGGCGAAGATGTAGTCGGGGTTCTTGTCCACAATGAACTCGAAGGAAGCCTCGTTGCCGTGGGTCGAAGTGTCGATATTGGCATCTACGCCGATGTTCTCAAAGCCGATTTCCTTGCCGATGATGGAGCAGCGGCCATCGTTGCCCAGAACATTGAAGCTGCCGCTGGTGGTCATGCCGACGATGGCAGTCTTGCCCTCCGCAAAGGCCTTCAGTGTGTCAATGCGGCTGTCAAAGTCTGCCATCAGGCTTTCCACCTGATCTTCCAGACCAAAGATAGAAGCAATGGTCATGGCGTTTTCACGGGTGCTTTCCACAACGCCCTTTTCGGCGTCGGTCGAAAGGAAAACAACGGGTGCGATCTCGCACAAAGCATCATAGGATTTGGAGAGGCGTCCGCCGATAAAGATGATATCCGGCTCACAGGCCATGACTGCTTCCATATCGGCTTCCTTGATGTTGCCAAGGTTTGCAATGCTGTCATTGGTGACGTAGCTCTGAAGATAGTCCAGAGAGGTGGATGCCGTGCCGACCACACGGTCGCCAACGCCCAGTTCATCCAGAATGTCCAGAGAAGCAAGTTCGAGGATTGCAATGCGCTGCGGGTCAAAGGGCACTTCCACATCTACCAGTTCCTTTGCACCGTTGAACGCCTTGATGGTCACAGATTCCGGTGCAGCTTCCGAAGAGACTGCGGTTTCGCTGGATGCTGCCACAGAGGACACCACAGAGCTTGCCGTGGAGGAGGAAGCACCACAGGCGGTAAGAACACCCGCTGCACTCACAGCGGCCATAGCGGTCAAAAACGAACGACGAGAAATTTTCTTCATAAGAATGCTCCTTTTAAAAAGTACTGAAATCAATAATATATCGACAAAGGCTTGCCTTCGATCTGCATGATCTCAAAGTCTACCTTGTAGATATCGGACAGGTTTTCTTTGGTGATCACTTCCTGCACGGTGCCAAACTTTGCGATTTTTCCATTCACAAAGGCGCAGATGTAGTCGGAATAAAACGCAGCATAGTTGATCTCGTGCAGAACAAGGATCACCGTTTTGCCCAGCTCATCGCACAGGCGGCGGACGATGCGCATAAGGTTGGTTGCATGGTAAATATCCAGATTGTTGGTCGGTTCATCCAGCAGGATATACTCGGTGTCCTGCGCAATGACCATGGCTATATAGGCGCGCTGCCGCTGACCGCCGGACAGTTCATCGATGAACTGCTCCTCAAAATCGCCCAGTTCCATGTAGGCGATAGCGCGGTCAATGATCTCGTTGTCCTCTTGGGTCAGCCGTCCGCCGGAGTACGGAAAGCGGCCAAACGCAACCAGCTCCCGGACAGTCAGCTTCATCTGGACATTGTTGGCTTGGGTCAGGATGGCGAGCCGCTTGCTCAGCTCCCGGCTTTTCCAGCGTGTGATCTCCGTCCCCTCAAAATCCACAAGACCGCTGTCCCGTGCGATCAGGCGGGACAACATTCCCATCACGGTGGATTTTCCCGCACCGTTCGGACCAATAAGGGAAAGGACTTTACCTTTCGGTATCTCAAAACTCACGCCATCGACAACGGCTTTGCCATCGTAGCGTTTGGTGATCTCTTTTACAAACATGGTTTTATGCCTTTCTCTGGGTGAGCAGCAGATACAGGAAATACACGCCGCCGCCCACGGTGATGAACACGCTGACCGGAACCGAGTAAACGAACACCCGCTCCACCAGAAGCTGTCCGCCGATCAGAACAGCCATACCGAACAAAACAGAGCCGGTGATGAGCTGGCTGTGCCGGTAGGTACGCAGGAACTGCCGGGAAAGGTTGGCAATGATAAGCCCCAGAAATGCCAGCGGCCCGACCATAGCGGTGGCTGTTGCAATATACAGCGTGACCCCCAGCAGCAGCCGGCGGATGCAGCGGTCATAATCTACGCCCAGATTGATGGCCTGATCTTTGCCCAGTGTCAGAACGTCCAGCAACACAAGCTCTTTCCGGAAGGCAAAGGCGACCAGCACCAGAACCGCAACGGACAGTACCAGAATCGCCGAATTGACATTGGAAAAGCTAGCGACCAGATCCGTCAGCAGCGTGTCGTACTCGTTGGGGTCCATCACACGGGTCAAGGTCGTCTGGATGCTGGAAAAGAACGAGGTCAGCACCGTGCCGATAAGCAGAACGTACAGAACATTGTGGTTCGTTTTCTGGAACAGATAGCTGTAGATCACGGTGGCAGCAGCCCCCATGATGGCAAGATCTACCGCAAAGGCGGCGTTGGCGTTGACCGCCAAAAAGCTGCCCGAGCCCGCCACAAAGAACACCGCTGTGTGGATCAGCGAGTAAAGCTGATCCATACCCAACAGGCAGGGCGTGACGATGGTGTTGTTGATGATGGACTGAAACACGATGGAGGCACTTCCGATGGCAAAGGCTGTAATGAGCATGGCGATCAGCTTGGGCGTGCGGATGTGCATGGCGTAGGCAAATAATTTTTGGTTTTCAAAATGGACACCCACTGTCATATAGCCTACGCAGGCCAGCAGAACAAGAAGCAGAAGGATCAGCAGGCGCAGATGGTTTTTGTGCATTTTCATGCTGCACCTCCGGTTTTCTTGGCAGCTTTGCCCAGCCGGACTGCCTTGCGTCCATGCCGAAGCCGATACAGCAGCAAACCGACAAACAGGATACTGCCGATAACGCCAACGATCAGCTCGATGGGCAGCTCGTAGGGATAGATCACAACCCGCCCGATCATATCGCAGACCAGCACGAACACAGCGCCAAACAGAGCGGTATCCACCAGCGTTCCGCGGATCTGGTCGCCCTTAAACATTGCTACGATATTGGGCACGATAAGGCCGATGTAAGAAATCGAGCCGACCACAACGACAACGGATGCCGTGATCATGGCAGCGATGGTCAGCCCCATAAACAGCACCAGATCATACGGAACGCCGAGGTTCTGAGAAAAATCTTTTCCCATGCCCACGATATTGAAGTGGTTGGCAAATACAAATGCCAGAACCACCAGCGGTACCGTCAGCCAGACAAGCTCATACCGCCCACGAATGACGGTGGAAAAATGACCGACCAGCCAGCTGGAAAGAGCCTGTGTCATTTCATATTTGTAGGCAAGATAATTGGTAACACCCATTACGATGTTGGAGAACATGATGCCGACCAGCGGGACCATGACAACACGCTTGCAAATGCGCTCATGTACTACTATTGCAGTCAGAACAAGCCGTTTGTATACAGATGCATAAACAGGCTGGACAGAGATACCACTGGGCTTACAATTGTCGCAAAGCATGCACTTGCAGGCGGGATACTTGGCAACGCTGTCGCAAAGCGTGCCATCCACCGGACATACTACGCCGTCTGCAGTGGGTGTACACCTGCATGCATGCGCATCAGTGCTCCGATTGCAAGAAAGGATGCTTCCACCATAGAGCGGTGTGTTGATTTCAAACGCGGTGAATATGCAGTAACCGACTTTATCAGGATCAAATATAACCCTGATAATAATTTATCGCTTGTCAAGCTAAGACTTCTTACCGGACGCACTCACCAGATACGCGTTCATATGAAGTATATCGGTTTTCCACTGATAGGTGACTTTTTATATAATCCCGACTATACATATATATCCAGACAAGCACTGCACTCAGGGCGTCTTGTTTTCACGCACCCTGTCACAGGACAAAAAATGAACCTCATATCTGATATTCCA
>OLQM01004721.1_pt1 | contig 10201 bp, 6 predicted proteins | sample 1673161 | NCBI WGS metagenome assembly OLQM01 (sample SAMEA3136761, study PRJEB25190) | human gut metagenome | reverse complement strand
GAATAAATATCCGGAATTCGTGCCGAATCTTTCAACGTGCAGATCACCGCAGCAGATGTTTGGAGCAGTTGTAAGAGAGTATTATAAAGATCCTGAGAAAAATGAAGGAAAGAAGATTGTATCTGTATCTATCATGCCTTGTACGGCGAAGAAGGAAGAAATCTTACGTCCGGAATCTTATACAAATGGCAAGCAGGATGTTGATTACGTGCTTACAACAACAGAAATCGTAAGAATGATCCGCAAATCAGGAATTGTATTTGACAAAGTTGAGATCGAAGCAGCCGATGTACCGTTTGGTATCGGCTCCGGAAGTGGTGTGATCTTCGGTGTTACCGGTGGTGTTACAGAGGCAGTGCTCCGTAGGCTGCAGCAGGGACACAACAGAGTAGACATGGAGTCTATTAAAAAGAGTGGTGTGCGTGGGGACGACGGTATTAAAGTGCTGACTTATAATTATAATGGAAGAGAGATTAAGGCGGCAGTTGTAAATGGCCTTGCAAATGCAGATAAAGTATTGCAGCAGATTAAAAATCACGAAGCGGAGTATGATTTTGTGGAAGTGATGGCCTGCCGCAGAGGATGTATCATGGGTGGAGGTCAGCCGGTGAATGCAGGACCGAGAACCAGAAAAGCAAGAATGAAGGGCTTATATGATACAGATGTAAACACTCAGATCAAGAAATCAAATGAGAACCCAATGATTCTTTCCTTGTACGATACTTTGTTGAAGGGAAAAGAGCATGAGCTTCTTCATAGAAATTTCTCCGGTAAATAAAGTATCTGGTTGTGGAGAATTACATTTGAAATGAAGATATACATTTTCAACAAAACTAGTAATTGAAAATTGTACAAGGTGCAAAAGAGAACCCTAAAAACAAAATATAATGCAAATAAGGACGCTGTTTTTCGTAAATAGCGTCCTTTTTTTACATAAAAAGCGTGGGTATAATAAAGTCATAAGAAATGAACAGTAATAGAAAAATAACAAGGAGGCACCAAACAATGGGCAATTATTATCTGGCAGTTGATATCGGAGCATCCAGTGGACGTCATATGCTGGCATCCATGGAAGATGGAAAGATGAAACTGGAAGAGGTTTACCGTTTTCCAAATGGAATGGATAACAAAAACGGTACTTTATGCTGGGATGTAGATCGTCTTTTTACAGAAATCAAGAACGGATTGAAGAAATGTAAAGAACTTGGCAAGATTCCGGCAACAATGGGAATTGATACTTGGGGAGTTGACTATGTGCTTCTTGATGAGAAGGATCAGATCCTCGGAGATACAGTAGGCTATCGTGACAGTCGTACGAATGGAATGGATGAGAAAGTGTATGAAAAGATTTCCCTTTCCGCATTGTATGAGAGAACAGGTATCCAGAAGCAGATATTCAATACAATCTATCAGCTGATGGCTGTAAAAGAGACTCATCCTGAGTATCTTGAGCAGGCGAAAGCAATCCTGATGATCCCGGATTACTTCCATTTCCTGCTGACAGGTGTGAAGAAAAATGAATATACAAATGCGACAACAGGACAGCTTGTGAATCCGACGACAAATGACTGGGATTATGAACTGATCGATATGCTCGGATACAACAAAGAGATGTTCCAGCCGGTATCTATGCCGGGAACAGTAGTAGGTGAATTTACACAGGACATTCAGAACGAGGTTGGATTCAACTGCAAGGTTGTTCTTCCAGCCACTCATGATACAGGCTCAGCGGTACTTGCGGTACCAACCAACGATGACAATGCCATTTATATCAGCTCCGGCACATGGTCTTTGATGGGAATTGAGAGAAAAGAAGCAGACTGCTCACTGAGAAGTATGCAGGCAAACTTCACAAACGAAGGTGGATACGATCACCGTTTCCGTTACCTGAAAAATATCATGGGACTCTGGATGATCCAGTCTGTAAAGAAAGAATTCACAGAGGATCTTTCTTTTGCAGAGATTTGTGAGAGAGCTTCCAAAGAGACGATCACATCTTTAGTAGACTGTAATGATGACTGCTTCCTTGCTCCGAAGAGCATGATTGAAGCTGTGAAGAAGTTCTGCCGTGATTCCAAGCAGCAGGTGCCTGAAACAGTGGGCGAGATTGCAGCAGTTATCTACAACAGTCTTGCAAAATGTTATGGCGATACGATCGAAGAGATTGAAGCATTAACAGGAAAAAAATACACTACAATCTATGTTGTCGGTGGCGGTGCCAATGCAGGATATCTTAACGAACTGACAGCAAAATATACAGGAAAAAAAGTTTCCGCAGGGCCTTCTGAAGCTACAGCAATCGGAAATATTGTTGTCCAGATGCTACATGATGGAGTATTTAAAGACCTGCCGGAAGCAAGAACATGTGTTGGGAAATCGTTTGATGTAAAAATATACGAAAAAATGTAGGAAGTAAAAATGATTACGGATATAATAAATATTTTCACGAAAATGGAGGAAGAAAAGATGACAAGATATGAATCCGCAAAAGAAATCTATGCAAAATTAGGAGTGGACACAGACGCAGCAATCGCGAAATGTAAAGAAATTCCGGTTTCTCTTCACTGCTGGCAGGGAGATGATGTAACAGGATTTGACCACGACGGCCCTCTGACAGGAGGAATCCAGACAACAGGAAACTATCCGGGAAAAGCAAGAACTCCGGAAGAACTGTTAGCTGATATGGATAAGGCAATGAGCCTGATGCCGGGTAAAAAGAAAATCAATGTTCATGCATGCTACGCAATCTTTGAAGATGGTGAATTCGTAGATCGTGATAAATTAGAGCCAAAACATTTCCAGAAATGGGTTGATTTTGCAAAAGAAAGAGGAATGGGACTTGATTTTAATCCAACATTCTTCTCACATCCAATGGTAAAAGACGGACTTACACTTTCAAGCCCGGATGAGGAAGTAAGAAACTTCTGGATCGAGCATGGAAAAGCCTGCATCCGCATTTCACAGTATTTTGCGGAGCAGACAGGAGTTCCTTGTGTAATGAATATCTGGACAGGTGACGGATTCAAAGATATTCCGGCTGACCGTATGGGACCTCGTGTACGCTACAAAGAGTCTATCGATGCAATCCTTTCCGAGCCATTTGACACAAACCTTGTAAAACCTTGTGTAGAGTCTAAGGTATTCGGTATCGGTGTTGAGGCTTATACAGTAGGGTCAGCTGAATTCTCACTGAGCTACGCTGCAATGAACAAAGACAAATGTCTGCCACTGATGGACAACGGACATTATCATCCAACAGAAGTAGTATCCGATAAGATTCCGGCACTACTTACATTCTTCCCGGAGATTGCTCTGCATGTTACACGTCCGATCCGTTGGGATTCAGACCATGTAGTTCTCTTTGATGATGAGACAAAAGAGATCGCAAAAGAGATCGTTCGCTGCGAGAACGGAATTGACCGTACATATATTGCACTGGATTACTTTGATGCTTCCATCAACCGTATCTCCGCATGGGTAACAGGATTCCGCAGCTTCCAGAAAGCACTGCTTGATGCACTTTGTCAGCCAAGCGAGATGCTCAAAGAGCTTCAGGATACAAACCAGATGAGCAAGAAGATGGTTGTTATGGAACAGTGCAAGACACTTCCAATCGGTGATGTATGGGAAGAGTACTGCCGTCAGTGTGGTGTAGAAGCTGAAGGATGGTTTGACGAGATTCAAAAATATGAGGATGAAGTGCTGTCTAAGAGAGCATAAAAAATTGCAATATCGTACCTGATGCAGAGTGTTGAACTGCTAAAAAGGATATAGTTTATGTGAGAAAGAGACTCCCGGAATTGGTGGAAAATCAATTCCGGGAATTTTTTATATATAGAATAATAGAGAAAAGTGTTTTATTATGGGCGTTGCACAATACGCAACATGCGATGAAAAAGTATGCTGAAGAAGATAGACAATGCTTTTTGACAAGATTAAAATATACTCAGAAGATATATTAAAAATGTGGTGTTTTATATCGAAATATACAGAAATAGTTATGATAGAGGATTTTCTGTATAAAAGAAAGGGGCAATGTAATATGGTACAGTCATTAGCGAGAGGAATAGAAATTTTGTCGATCATTCAGGAAAAGGGAAGTACAACAGCGGTAGAGATTGCGACAGAACTTGATGTTGATAAGAGTACGGTTTCGAGATTGATTTCAACATTGATGCAGTACGATATGATTAGCATAGATCCTATTAGCAAGAAGTACAGACTTGGATTTCGCCTGTTATATCTTAGTGAAGGTGTAAAACGGAATTTTAATATTGCGATGATCGCCCGGCCGTATCTGTATAAAATCTGTGATGAGACGAAAGAAAGTGTACATCTTGCAGTAATGGGAAATAAAAAAATGTATATTGCAGATCAAGTGAGAAGCCAGAGGGAATATAATCTGTCAGCACAAATTGGGATGATTGAAGCATGGCACTGTAGTTCTGTAGGAAAATGTGTTTTGGCATATAAGCCACAGTCTTTCATTGAGAATTTGTTTTCTGATTATGATTTTGAAAAATATACGACACATACAATTGATAATTTCCAGGAGTTGGAAATGGAATTAAAAAAGATTAAAGAACAGGGATATGCAATTGATGATGAAGAACGGACATTGGGAGTAAGGTGTATGGCAGTTCCAATCTTTAATTATGGAGGAAATGTGAGTTACTGTATTGGAATTTCAGCACCAAAGGAACAGATTACAGAAAAAACGAAGAAACAATATATTTCCTGTATGAAAAAATATGCTCGTCAGATCAGTAATGAGTTAGGTTATGGATTATATCATAAGGTATGAGAATACAAGTCTTGGATCAATAAATAGTGTTGGTTCGAGACTTTTTATATATTAGGAAAGAACTTTCCTATTTATACCTTGAAATTATGCAAAAACACTAAAAACAAGGAAAAAACATGGGGAATATATATAAAATGCACATGGTTGTATAATGCGCAACCAGGAATTAGGTTTTATTTCCCAATCTATTTTTCCTATGCTAGAATGACATCAAGTAAAGAAAAAGAGTAAATGCCTGGCAGGAAAATAGAAGGAGGGAAGAAAAAGAGTACAAAATGTTTAGGTCCTGATAACATAAAGTCAGAAAAAGTATTGAGGAATAGCTATGAAGGAAATGATTGAACAAAGAAGAAAAAGAGCGAAAGCGATAAAGGAATATGGAACGCTTAGAAAAGCAGTTGAAGCAGGAGCACTTGAGCAGTTTCAGGATGTCAGTCTTAGCGAAGCAGTGGTTTTAGGTCTGGTGAATCAAGAGGTTCGGACTTTTGTTGGAATCTTTGGACATGGAATGACAGATGTAGGTGAAGCGCTTCGTATTTATGAAGAGGAAGACGTTATAAAAACATATAATGTCCGAAACGAGGTAGAAGCATCTCATATTGCTTCCATGCTCCGTTGGAAATACAATCAGGTGTCAGCAGTATTTACATCGATTGGACCAGGAGGAATGCAGGCGACCGCAGGATCACTTGTTCCACTGGCAAATGGACTAGGTATCTATTATCTGATGGGGGATGAGACAAGTCAGAGCGAAGGCCCGAATATGCAGCAGATTCCAAGAAGAGAACAGGAATTATTCTTGAAAGTATTGTCTACACTGGGACCGGCATATTCACTTCATACTCCAGAAGCAATATTTACAGCTTTGAAGCGCGGAGATGCAACAGTGAATGGAAAAGAAAAAAGATCCCCATTCTATATGCTTCTTCCAATGAATATCCAACCGAAGGTTATGATAGGGTGTAACCTTTTGGAATTCCCAGAAAAATCACCGGAATCAAAGGTGATCAGTATTGATCAGGAAACCTACAACGAAGCGGTGAATGCAATTTGTTCTGCTTCAAGAATTACAGTAAAAACAGGAGGCGGCGCTGCCAATATTGATGGAAAAGTATTAGAAGAATTCCTTGAACTGACTGATGCAGCTTATGTGCATGGACCACAAGTCCCAGGAATTTATCCATATTCTAAAGAACGGAATATGAGTGTGGGAGGTTCTAAGGGATCAATTTGTGGAAATTATGCGATGAATGAATGTGATCTTATCATTGCATTGGGAGCAAGAGGGGTATGCCAGTGGGATTGTTCAGGAACGGCTTTTCGAAAAGCAAAGAAAATGATCAATATCAACTGCGATTATGATGATCTTGGTCAATATAATAATTCGGTGAGAATCCAGGGTGATGCGCAGGAAGTTCTGATAAAACTTAACGAGTTACTAAGAGGAAGAAACCTGAATTCCGATCCAGAGTGGATTAAAGGGTGTGTTCAGAAGAAAGAAGAGTGGGAAGCTTACAAAAAGCTTAGATATGATCAGCCGGTCCTTGAAGATCCAAAACGAAAGAAGAAGATTCTTACAGAACCGGCAGCAATCAAAATTGCATGTGATTTCGCAGCAGAACACGAGTGTATTAAGATCTTTGATGCAGGTGATGTACAGGCGAACGGTTTCCAGATTGTGACAGATGAAAAACCAGGGTATACCATTTCGGATAGCGGATCTTCCTATATGGGATTTGCAGTTTCTTCTACACTTGCCTTTGCGATAGCAGGCAATAAGGATTATCCGATGGCGTTCACAGGAGATGGAAGCTTTATGATGAATCCACAGATTCTAATTGATGCAGTGCAGCATGGATTAAAGGGAATGATCCTCTTGTTCGATAACCGGAGAATGGGAGCAATTACTAGTCTACAAAACGCACAATATAGTATAGAATATAAAACGGACGATCAGGTTGTAGTTGATTATGTGCAGATGGCTGAAGCAGTACAGGGAGTAAAAGGATTCTACAGCGGAGAAACACCGGAGGAAATGAAAGAAGCGTTAGCGAAAGCATATAAGTATGACGGTCTGTCACTAATTCATATTCCAGTACATTATGGAGATGATGAATTATCCGGTCTCGGAACATTTGGAGACTGGAATGTCGGAAACTGGTGTGAACGTGTGCAGAAAATGAAGCATGAGATTGGTTTTTAATTAAGAATGTACAGGCGGAAGGCCTGAAAGATAAAGGAGGATAACATATGAATTACGAGATTCCTGAGAAGATGAAGGCGTGGGTACTGGGAAATCCAGGAGAACTGACACTTGAGGAAAAACCAGTTCCGGAACCGAAGAGAGCAGAGGTTTTGATCCATGTGGATGCTGTTGCAATCTGTGCAACAGATTTGGAGATTATTAAGAACGGTCCACCAGCACTGATCCAGGGAGGACTTCCATTTAATAAGGGATTTACTCCGGGACATGAATATATGGGAACTATTGTGAAGCTTGGACCTGGAGTTGATGAGTATAAAGTTGGTGATCGTGTTGCGGTTGAGATTCATGCCGGATGCGACAGTTGTGAAAGATGTCGCGAAGGAATGTATACTTCTTGTCTGAATTATGGACAGAACTATGAAGGGCATGATAAGGGGCACAGAGCAAATGGATTCACAACAGACGGTGGATTTGCAGAATATGTAATCAATAGCGTAAAAACATTATGCCATGTAGGAGACAATGTTACAGATGAAGAGGCAACATTGATCGTAACAGCAGGGACAGCAATGTATGGTCTGGATACGCTCGGCGGATTGTTTGCGGGACAGTCACTGGTTGTGACAGGACCTGGACCGATCGGACTTATGGCAGTAGCAGTTGCCAAAACACTTGGAGCTAATCCTGTAATCCTTACAGGAACAAGAGACAATCGTCTGGAACTTGGTAAGAAATTGGGCGCAGATTACACGATTAATGTAAGAAATGAAAATGTTGTTGAGAAGGTAAAAGAACTAACCAATGGCGAAGGCGTACATTATGTAATGGAATGTTCAGGAGCACCAAATGCAGTAAATGAGGCGGCAGCAATGGTAAAACGTGGCGGTAAAGTGTGTTTGGCAGCGTTTCCGTCCAAACCAGTAGAAGTTGATGTTGCAGCACTTGTAAGAAACAACATTTCTCTGTTTGGAATCAGAGGAGAAGGAAGAAGCGCAGTACACAGAGCAGCGTCACTGATCAGTGAGAAGAGATTTGATGCATCACTGATCCATACACATACATTCAAATTTGATGAGCTACTTACAGCATTGAAATATTCAAGAGAGAGAATTGACGATGCAATTAAAGTTGTAGTTAAGATTCCAGGTTAAAAAAGCAGGAGAGTAATCGTATGATTCAGTACAAAAAATATTACATGCCCGGTACAAAAGAAGAGCTTTTGAAAACAATCGATACGATAGATTGTACTTATGATATTCTCGCTGGGGGAACGGACCTTTATGCAAAAGAAAAAACTCCTTTCAATGGAGCGGATGCAGCGATAGATATCAGCGGAATAAAAGAGTTTTCTGTCATTAAATTGAAAAAAGAAGAGGGATTGATAACCTTTGGGTCCAATATTTGTATTCAGCAGTTCCTGGAAGAGAAGGTGCTGATGGAGAATGTACCGATTCTGCGACATGCAGCGATTTATTTCGCGGATCAGCAGATCAGAGAGATGGCAACTGTCGGAGGTAATGTGGCAAATTCCTCGCCTTCCGGAGATACGATTGCTCCGCTGACAGCGTTGGAGGCGGTGATTCATACGATTACTTCAAAAGATAATAAAATATGTGAAAAAGAGACACCAATTACGGAATTTATTACCGGTGTGGGAAAGAATTTACTTGAAAAGGGAGAAGTGATCTCTTCAATCACTTGTCCGGTTTTAAAAGAATATGGATGTGCATTCAAGAAAGTTGGACTGAGACGTTCCCTGTGTATTTCAACAGCCAGTTCTGCATTCCTTGTTAAAGCAGATGCATCGAAGACACATTTTGAAGATGTGAGAATTGCTTTCGGTGCAATCGGGCCGGTGCCAAGAAGAATGATGGAGATTGAAGACAGACTGAAAGGTGAAGTTATTTCAAAAGGACTGATCCAGAAGATGGAAGAATATATTCCGGAAGATGTGGTACGGTCTCGAAGCAGGAAAGAATACAGAAGAAATGTAGTTAAGAATTTTACGCTGGCAGGAATATATGAAGCATTGGCAGAGATTGGGATTATCCCACAATAGTAACAAAGGCACAAATCTTAAGAGGTTTTAAAAGAGTGGATTATGGAGATGGAACGAGTAAAAATTGAATTGACAGTAAATGGAAGAAAGGTATGTAAGTATGTTGCTCCGGCGATGAGACTGGCCGATTTTCTAAGAGAGGAACTCCATTTAATAGGAACCAAAAAAGGATGTAATGCCGGAGAATGTGGTACCTGTTCTGTATTGATCGACGGTGTACTTAAGAAAAGCTGTCTGATACCGGTCATGAAAGCAAATCACAGAGAAATCGTGACGATTGAAGGAATTGGGAAGGCTGGTCTTAGTATTATCCAGAGATGCTTTCTGAAGGTGGGGGCTGTCCAATGTGGATATTGCACACCGGGAATGATTATGGCAGCTACGACAATATTGAAAGAAAACAGACATCCGGACAAAGTGGAGATCAGAAGAAGACTCGGTGGAAATATCTGCCGGTGCACTGGATATGCGAAGATTATTGAAGCAATCGAGCTTGCCAGGGATATTCTCAATCATGAAATTAGTGAAGAGTGCTTGGAAGTAATTCCCCCATCTACAGGGAAAACAATAGGATCCTGTGTAGAAAGGGTGGATGCAAGAGGCAAAATGACAGGGGCATTAGAGTACGCAGCTGATATGGAAATGCCAAGAATGCTTCATATTCATCTTGTCAGAAGTAAGGAAGTTCACGCCGAAATTTTGAAAATTGATTATGAAAAAGCATTGGAAATGCCAGGTGTTGAAACAGTAATTACTAGTGAAGATGTGCCGGGAGAAGATAGATTCGGCGTATATTATCATGACCAGCCAGTATTGGCGAAAGGAAATGCTCCGGAATTAATCAAATGCTTCAGGAATTCCTGCTGCAACACATTTTTAAAAGATTTCTCCACCGCTCCCGATAATGAAACGATATCCTTATTCAATCCCGCAATAGCCAACGTATTCGTGGTCAAATAAACTTTATAATAAGTCGCCGGTCTCTCGTACGTATAGGTCTGTTTAATTGAATCCGCCATCAATATCCGGTAAGGTAAATTCTTCTGCAAAAAATCCTCAGGATAAAAATCCAACCAGATTCGTTCCATTACATCCAACCAATCCCCGGCATAAACAGGGTCTCCCAATATAG
>OLQM01004716.1_pt1 | contig 10210 bp, 16 predicted proteins | sample 1673161 | NCBI WGS metagenome assembly OLQM01 (sample SAMEA3136761, study PRJEB25190) | human gut metagenome | reverse complement strand
CTCAGCCTCTTTCAAACGTTGAATAAGCATTTGTTGGTAGACGGGATCAGGAGATAGCCAAGGTATTCCTGCAAGGTCAGAATGTCCTCCGGGATGAGCAGACCGTCCAGAAATTCCAGCCACTTGGTCGGTGCGGGGGCATCGGGCTGGTATTCCACGGGGAGCCGGTTCAGGCAGAGTTCCTTTTCCGGCACAAATCCCCGCTCGTCCAGAAAGTAGGTTCCGTTCTGGAGATGGATGCGGTCAAGCTGGGGTTTCCATTCGGGGGTATAGGTTTCGATACGGAGTGCGTCCAGAACCTGCTTCTCCTTCTTGGCAAGGTTATCGAGCACAAAGTCACGGAGGTCGCTGTGGACTTCGTAGAGCAGTGCGTCCTCGTCTACCTCGCCGTTCTGGTCGAACAGCTTCTGTTTCAGGCACATCATGGGGTGTTTCTCTAAAAGGTACTGGCAGTAAGCGGTTTCACGCACTTTGCCCTTGCTGTCTACCCAAGGGCATTCGCATTCTTCCTCTTCTTCCAGTTCGTCCTCATCACGCCAGTCGTCGTTCCTCTTTTTCCAGTCGCTCATGCAATCCCTCCCAATACTTCCGTAGCTCGTTTTCGGTCTGCGGGTCCGGGAGCACCGAACAGTCCAGATAATATTCAACGATGTCAAGGTTCTTTATCGCTTCAAGAAAGCAGGGGTGAAGTTCTTCTGTGGGTGACTGCGGTGCGTATCGGACCCGCCAACGCTGCAGACAGCGGTAATAGTCCAGCAGCTGCTGCCGGACGGTGGGCGGTCTGCGGGGAGCAAGCCGCACCTTGCCGTCGGCAAGTGCCATGCCGAAATCGTTCTTCAACTTTTCCACAGCCTTATAGGGAGAAAGTTGAAAAAGTCTGCCGACAAAATCGATCACATCGCCATCCGCCTGACAGGCGAAACAGTGAAAACGGCTGTCCACCTTCATGCTGGGGTGTTTATCCCCGTGGAAGGGACAGCACATCATGCCGTTCCGGTTTACGGCGAAGCCGTATAGCTCCGCTGCCTGCCGGGTCGAGATGGCGTTTTTTACGTCCGAAAAGACAGAGGGGCTACCCTCCGTCCCAATGGGCGGGGTACAGGCGAAAGGACGAAGCCCGGTGAGGGGCGTGGGTGAGGTTGGGTTTATTCACACATCGATCCGTCAGAGTGTTGTTCATTTGACCTCCTGCTGCGGTACGGCGTGGCTGCGCTCTTCCTTGCGGAAGAAGGCTTCCACGTTCTGTTGTGCGGTGCGGAGTTCACGCAGTTCGATCTGCGCTTTCTTGTAGCGGGTGTAGAAACCGTTTTTCTCCGAGGAAAGGGTCTGATATTCGGCATCCAGCTTTTTGAGGTCTGGCAGTGTCCTGAGCCCGTTGGCCTTGAAATAGGCGCAAGCGGCCTCGTACACAGCAAACTCTGCACGGTGCTGCTCCTTGAACTTGGCGGGGTTCCGCACAGTCTGGAGCTTCTGTGCAAGAGGTTTGTACTGCCGATAGACCACAAGATGCCCGCGCAGCTCCTTGAGGGAGACCATGCGGGCATCCAAGTCTTTGACCGGGCATCATGCTTCTGGGCGCGGGACTGTTTTTTGTGGACGGGGCCTTCTCTGCCCTGATGCGCCTTGGCGGCGCGCTGGCAGAATATATCCCCTGGATTGCGGGCAGTCTGGCCGCTCTTATTGCCGTGTGCTATCTGGTGCACCGCTGGTTTGTGTACCGGCACCACCGCATGCAGCAGGAATATGAATACCGACGCGAAGTGCTGGAACGCACGGGCATTGTGCTGGTGGACAAGGGCTGCATACCCCTGCCGCAGAATGAGGTGCAGCGTCTGGCTCTTGGTGGGCATGTGGTGGAGGCGCAGGCCTTGCCCCCGGCCCTTGATGCCGAAGCTGCATCGGGTGATGCCGCAGCTAACGGGAATGGAACGGCGGGGCATGATGACGATGTGACCGATGCGGAAATTATCAGCCCCGACACGGCAAATCCGTCTGAAGATACGGCTGGCGCGACCCCTGCGGACAGCGCTGCCAGGCCCGCTGATGCGTCAAAGCCCGTGGATGCTTCCGCAGCCGATGAGGCTGAAAAGCCCCGCAAGCAAGGTTAACTGCTGATATGGCACCATCATGAGCATACCCACACCAGGTAAACCTGTTCGAGGTTCGCGTAGCGGCGTGCCGCTCATGGCGCTGTTTGATCTGTTGGGCAAGCGGTGGGCCATGGGCGTCATCTGGCAACTGCGCAAGGGCCCGGCCACGTTCCGCGCCTTGCAGGATGCCTGCGAATCCATATCCCCGGCGGTGCTCAACAGCCGTTTGAAAGAACTGCGCGAGGCAAAGCTCGTGTGCACCACCAATGATGGCTATGCTCTGACAGACATGGGTGTGGAGTTGAGCCTCCTTCTGGAGCCATTTGGAGCCTGGGCCATCACCTGGGCTATGGAAGTGGCCCCGGAGGAGGCCGAACGCTGGAGCGAACTGCTCAGCAAAAGGCTCGCGTAGCCGCCTCCCCCAGGGATTCCTGCATAATCGGGCCGCAGACTACTGCTGCGCGGCCTTGATGGCCTTGAGCGTCCGGCCTCCCAGACCGATGGCATCGGTTGCGTATTCCTCAACAAATACCACGAACTTTTCTTGCGGAACGGACGTAGCCGCCACTGCGGCTGCGGTCAGGCCTTCAATCAGGTTCTTCTTCACTTCTTCCGTTGTGCTGTGCATGGCTATGGTGATGACGGGCATGGTTTGCTCCTTGTCGTTTGATCTTGCGGCTTACGCTCCGCGGGTTTGCGAAGCTGCAAGCAAGGGTGAGTGTTCTTGCGCGCGCTATGGAACAAATAGCGCGCTATGAAAAAAATAGCAAGAATTGCCCAAGGTCAAACCTGCAAAGATGGCAGCGGGCGCCCGTGTGATTGATTCCCCAGCGTTTAGCCGCCAAAAGCTGATGGGCATTCCCTGAACTTGTTCATGTTCAGGGAATGCCCATTTTCAATAACCAGCAGGATTCAGACTATTGCTGAAAAGAGCCGCTACCCGGTGCTTTATCTAAAGAGCCGCAACCCGAGTGAGGCCGCGCTGCGCAAGAGCAATGTCCGCCAGCGCATTGATGCAGGCCGCCGCAACGGCGGAGCCGCCCTTGCGGCCCAGCAGGGTAAAGTGGGGCCAGGGGCTTTGCCGCAAAAGTTCCTTTGACTGCGCCGCATTCACAAAACCCACAGGCATACCCACTATGAGGGCAGGCGGCTGCGCGCCTTGCGCAAGCACGTCCAGAAGCCCCAGCAGAGCCGTAGGCGCGTTGCCGATGACCACAATGTTGCCGCCCATGTTCTGCGCAATACTCTCCAGCCCGGCGCGGGAGCGTGTGGTGCCCCGGCTGGCGGCAAGCTCCGCAAGACCGGGCAGCGCCATGAGGGGCGTCACCGTTACCCCCAGCGGATCAAGGCGGCGCATGGGCAGGCCAGCGGCGGCCATGCGGGTATCGGTATACACGGTGCAGCCCGCGAGCAATGCGTTCACGCCAGCTTCAAGGCCCTGGGCGCTCAGCCGCAGGTCGTCCACGATATCCGTATCGCCAAGGGTGTGGACACAGCGGCGGGCCACCTGCCAGAGCGGGCCGCTAAAGGCTCGCGGTTCGGGAATTTCCGCATCTATGATGGCGAAAGAGCGGTTTTCAATCTCGGCGGGCGTGCAGGCCGGGTCAAGGTCAACGCTGGTTTTGTCTGTGGAGTTGTGAACCATAAAATCCTCAAGGGCGTGTGTCTGAAAGGTGGGCGGCGCAAGTGCGCAGCCATGCGCGCCAGAAGCGGCGGGAGCCTTCGGGATAGCAGTGCAACCATGATCCGGCGACAGATCCGAGGCGGCAGCCTTCATCCCGTAAAAAACGGCCCTGGCTGTCGTAGAGCTTCCACAGGGGACGGCATGGAGAGGGTAAGGGTATTTCTTCTTCCTGCGCGTAGTGAAATTCGTGCCCGCGTACCCACAGGGGCCGGGTTGCAGACTGGTTGAGCGCGGGCCAGTCTGGCGCGGCCTGCGCGGCCCGGTAGCCCAGAGCCGCCTTGCTTGCGCCAAGCGCGCAGTTGCGCGGCAGGAGGCCGCTCATAGCATGGCTTTGCCCTGCAATCTGCACGGACTGCATAAGGTAAATATAGCCCCCGCACTCACCGTACATGGGCATGCCGCGTGCAGCCAGCCCGTGCAGGGCGGCGTGCATGGCCGTGTTGGCCGCGAGCCGGGGGGCATGCAGTTCCGGGTAGCCACCGGGAAAGTACAGGCCAGAACATTCGGCTGGCGGCGCAGCATCCCGCAATGGGGAAAAGGCGACAATGCGCGCGCCAAGCTCGTGCAGCACGGCAGGCAGATCCGCATAACAAAAGCTGAAAGCCTCGTCCCATGCCAGGCCCACAACAGGCCTGCGCTTGCGTTGGGGGCGAGGTGGGTGCTGCGTTTGTGCGTCTGAAAGGAGGAAAAATCTGTCTGTCGGCGGCTCATGTGCCTCGGATAATCGCGCTTGCCGGGCAACTTCCGGCACAGATGCCCCGGACTTGTCTGCATCGATTGCCCTTCGTGGCGTCTGCACTCCCGCCAGTTTGAGCATGCGGTTCAGGTCGCAGTGCTGCTCAACCCATTGGGTCAGGGCTTGTCTGTCCACCGCCGGCAGGGCCTCGCGCGCTTCCACTAGCCCCAGATGGCGGGAGGGAAATTCCGGCGCGCCCTGACGGGGCAGCAGGCCCAAGAGGGGCACGCCAGCGCTCTTGGTCACGGGTGCCAATGACTGGCGCAGCAGGTCGGCGTGGCGGGCACTGCCAACATGAGTGCACACCATGCCAAGAAAACGGACAGGCAGGCCTCCTGCCCATGCGGGGCGGTGATGCAAAAATCCCTCTGCCAGCGCGGCAATGGACTGCCCCATACCACCTGCGTTGAGCACCAGCAGCACGGGCAGACCCAGCAGGGAGGCCAGATGCGCAGTGCTGCCCGCTCCACGGTGCCCTCCGTCATAGAGTCCCATGGCTCCTTCCACCACCAGCAGGTCTGGCTTGGCGGAAGGATTTGTCTCGGCCTTTGCGCCGCCCGCGTCCTCATGCTGGGAAAGGCCTGTGGACATGCGTTCAAAAACGCGTCCCAACCCTCTGGGGATGCGTCCTGCGGGTAGCGGGTGTTCGGCAGGGGACGGCGCGGTTTCCCGGCACATCCATGTGTCCAGATTAGCTGCGGGCTGGCCTGTCAGCGCCGCATGAAAGGCCGCATCAATATAATCCGGCCCGGTCTTGGCAGCGCGTGCCATGAGCCCGCGAGCGTGAAGGGCGCAGAGCAGGGACAGGGTAAAGGTCGTTTTGCCCGCATTACTGCCCGTGCCGCCTATGACAAGGCCGGGTATGCTCGGCTGCGGCTTGGGCATGCTTGCGCTCCATAGGGTGTCGGCAGGGATTGCCTTGCGCCAGGCGCTGTCAGCGTTGCCGCAGGGCCTCGGCAATGATGGCTGCGTCTGCCTCTGGCCGGGCTTTGAGTTGCAGCTCGGGGTTGCCGCCGGAGCAGGCAAAACCTTCTGGCCCCAGTTCCACAAAACCGGCGGAAACAACGCGGCTGTAGGGCAACTGTTCGCGCATGTCACTGTGGTCTACGCGGCGCGGAAAGATGAAAGGCACTTCCTGACCAGAAAAGTCTTCAACGATGAGGTACTTCACAGGGGCCTCCTCAGCGCGCGTCGGGCGCGGCGGGCTTGGCATTGCGGCGGTTTTGCAGATACTGCCGCACGGCCTTGTTGTGGTCATTGAGGTTGGTGGAAAAAACATGCTCGCCACCATCAAATTTCGCCACAAAGTACAGATAGTTGTGCGCCTCGGGGCGGACGGCTGCGGCAAGGGCCGCTGCGCCGAACGAGCAGATGGGGCCTGGCGTCAGGCCGGGGCGCTGATAGGTGTTGTAAAGGTTGTTGGGATCGTCCAGATCGCGGCGGCGCAGGTTGCCGTCAAAGTTGGGGCCAAGGCCGTAAATCACTGTGGGGTCGGCCTGGAGCAGCATGCCCTTGTTAATGCGGTTCTGGTAGACCCCGGCCACGCGGGCGCGTTCTGCGTCTATGCCTGTTTCCTTTTCCACAATGGAAGCAAGGATAACCCAAGTTTTGAGCTGTTCGGTCTGGCTCGGCCCCGGTTTTTTGCCATCGGGCCACACGCTGGCGGTCTTGCGCCAGAAGTTGTCCACCATGCGCCCGGCAACGGCCTTGGCCTGCGCCAGATCGACAACGTCATTCTTTTTGAGCAGATACGTATCCGGCATCAAAAAACCCTCAGCCGTGGCAAAGGGGATGCCGTAATGGCGCAGAAAGTCCGGGTCGGTCACGACCTTGCGAAAGTCGTCAAAAACCACAAGCCCGGCTTCTTCCAGCACCTTGCCCGTCTGCCACCATGTGAGGCCTTCCGGCACGGTGACGCGGTACAGCACGGGGTGCCCGTTGACCAGTTCGTCCAGCACCTTTTCCGGCAGCCAGCCGGTATTGAGAGCGAATCTGCCAGCCTGGAGGCGGTTTTCCCATTTTTTATAACGGGCCAGCAGGTCAAGCTTGCGGGCGTCGGTCACAATCCCCTGCTTGGCCAGCCCTGCGCTTACCTGCGCCAGACGCGCCCCGGCGGGTACGTCAAAAAAAACATCGCGGCCTGGGGTTTCCGGTGCGGTGGTGAGGAAGGTGTGAGCCTCGTAAGCCACCCATCCTCCGCCTGCGAGGGCCAGCAAAAGCAGCAGGCCCAGCGCGCGCAACAGTGTTTTCATGCGGGTCTCCGGTCTTGGGGCGCAAGCGAAAGAAAGGAAGAAAGAATGCGCACAGCGGCCTGCTGGTCAAGCACTGCCTTGCGTTTGCGCATTTTCAGGCCGGCCTCGCGCAGGTCGGCCCAGGCTTCTTCGGAACTCAGCGCCTCAATCATAAAGAAAAAAGGCAGCGGCACCCGGCGCTTGAGGCGCTCGGTTACGTTGCGTATCTGGCGCGTGGTCATGGTTTCTTCCCCATCAAGGGTCAGGGGCAAGCCTACCACCACCGCTTCTGCCCCGGCCTCGGCAATGCGCTCGGCAAGGGCGGCCAGAAAGGCCTTGCGGTCGGTGAAATCCTCAAGCCGCAAGGTAGCCAGCGGAAAGGCCAGCCGGCCCCCAGGGTCGGATGCGGCAAGGCCCGTGCGGGCCAGACCGTAATCAACGGCAACGAATTTCACTGCAAGCCTCGTTGTGCGCGGCGCGTTTGCCAGCGGGTGCGGCCATACCTAAGAAAATGCCTTCTCAAAGGCAAGGTTGCCTAAATGATGCCCAGCAGCGACAGCAGGCCAAGGGCGCTGCCGCTGACCAGCGGCCCAAGCACAAGCCCAAGCGCCCCGGTGAACAGCAACAACAAAAGAATGACAAATCCGTAACGCTCCACACTCAGGTAACGATATGCGGCGGTTGGAGGCAGAAAATAGGCTACAACCTTGCTGCCGTCCAGCGGAGGAATAGGCATCAGATTGAGCCAGCCCAGCCCGAAATTAATGATTACGCCGGTCTGGATGGTCTTGAGCGCAAAGACGTAACTTGTGCTGTCCATCCATTGTTGCGGCGGAAAAATATGCAGCACCGCCCACAGCAAAAGGCCAAAAAGCCCTGCCAGCAGGAAGTTTGTGAGCGGCCCGGCAAGAGCCACCAGCATCATGTCTTTTGCGGGATTGCGGAAGTAGCGGGGATTGAACGGAACAGGCTTGGCCCAACCAAAAACAAAGCTTCCGGAAAGGCTGGTGAGCACAAAGGCCAGCAGTCCCATGGGGTCAATGTGCGGCAGGGGGTTCAGGGTCAGCCGCCCCATGTATTTGGCGGTGGGGTCGCCGCAGCGGTAGGCCACCCATCCGTGGGCCACTTCATGCAGAATGATGCCCAGAAGAGCGGGTACAGCGGCTACTGCCAGGGTGCTCAGCACCTGGGAAAGGTCTAGGTTCAGCATATGTTGCGGGTACCATTTTCCTCTTGGCGCGGCAAGGTCGGGCCTAGCCCGAAGAGGCTACCTTGCGCACCAGCAGATCGTCGTTGGGCCAGATGTGGCGGTCAGGCGTAAGCAGCTGGCCGTTGCGGGCCACAAGGGCTGTTTCCTCGGCAAGGCCAAGTGCTGCAAGCAGCTGGCGCGAGGTCTTGGGCCGGGGCAGGGAAAGGTATTTTTCTTCCGGCTGCACCAGTACGGTTACGCGGGCTCCCGTGTGTTCCGGCTTGACCACCTGAACATGAGCGGCGTGCGCGGCGGCTGCGGCCTCGGTTGCCTGGGCATCGGTAGCCGGGGTGGCGGTGTCAGTCATGCAATACTCCTAGAGGTATTCTTCGAGCAGCGCGCAGGTGTGGCAAACCAGCGGCGCACAGGTTTTGATGAAAAGATTGTTCTGTTTGACAGCGGCCATGCCCTCGGGCGTGGTAATGTCATGCCCCAGAACTCCCCGGCATTGCAAGCTGCCGTGAGCCTTGGCAAAAGCCCCGGTAAAGGCATCGCGCCGGGCGTAAAAGGCGTCCTTTTGCGGGCGCGAACAAGGGCCGCTTGGGCCATGCAGCATGCCCAGCACCATGAGCGAGCCGGAAACACAGCCGCACACTTCAGCCTTGCCCATGCCGGAGCCGAAGGCCGAGGCAATGCGCAGGGCTGTTTCTTCCGTCAGGCCAAGCCTGTCGGCAAAGTGAGCCAGCACCTGCTGGGCGCAGATAATACCCATGTTGAAGTCTTCTTGCACTTCTTCAAGTTCAGGAAGGGTGCTCATGTTTTGTCCTTATGTGCAGAAGTAGTAAACGAGGGTCACAACAGTCATACTGGCGGCCCGCAGCCCCTGATTGGCGAGGATAAGCCGCAGGGCCAGCGCCGGGCGGAAAAAGCCCGCATAGGATGGCAACTGGTGGCGTATGGCCCGCATGGGTGTGGAAAGGATATTGCCCACCATGAGGGCCAGCACCACATCGCGCGGCGAAAGCCCGCCAGTTTGCAGCACGCTGCCCGCAGCGCCGAGTGCCGCGCCAAGCTCCGCCGCAAGATGCAGCACAATTATGCCCATGGCCTGCGGCTTCAAAAATGAGAGCCAGCCCATGTGATCGGCGAGCCATGCCTCTGCCAGCGCAAAATAGCCATAGCGCTGCATGCAGAACATAAGCACGTAAATGGGCGCCGTGAAGTACACCAGTTTGGGAAGACGCCGCAAAAAGCGCCGCCAGGCCTTGTTCAGGGCATCGCGCCAGGAGGTGCCCGCCTGCTTGATGTTCTGGCAGGCAATACAGCCCGGCGGAGGCGGCGGCAGCAGCCAGCGTGAAAGCACAACGGTAAAGCCCGTGCGCCCAGCGGCGGCAATAAATGTAAGCCCCACGTATACAAGAGCAGGAGTGCCCAGTACCGGCCATGTGAGCAGAAAAATGGTGGGCGTGTGCACAAGATAGGCTGGCAGGCTGTTGAACAGGTTTGCCAGCATAAGTTCGTTGCTCGAAAGCTCGCCCAGATTGTGGCTATCTGAAAGCAGGCCGTTGGCGGCGGCGGGGGACACAAAGGCCAGCGAAAAACTCGCGCCCGCAACTTCGCGCAGATGGGCGGCCTGGGCCAGGGGCGCGGCAAGTCGAGCAAGATGGCGCGTCCAGCGCAGGGCCTCCAGCAGGTTTGCCACAAGCAAACCCACCGCCAGCCCCAGCAGCAGACGCAGCAAAGGCCAACCAAGGGAATGCCAGAGGCTTGCGAGTGTGAGTGCGGTATCAGGGGAGGTTGCTGTCATGCTGGTGGGGTTGGCGCTGCCGGAAGCTGAAATGCGGAGCAGTCAAGTAGTTGTGCGCCCCTGCGGGTACGCCCGCAAGGGCAAAAACGGAGATTTGTCGTGGCTAGGGATTATAGCCCGTGTCGGGGGGCAGATCCCTGCGGCCAGCTTCTGCGCGGGCCAGAACGTCGCAACGTTCGTTTTCAGGGTGCCCGGCATGGCCTTTCAGCCAGCGCATACGCACCTTGTGGGTGGAAAGCAGGGGAAGCAGGCGCTTCCATAGATCCACATTGAGGGCGGGTTTTTTGTCGCTCTTGATCCAGCCCTTTTTCTGCCAGCCCCAGACCCAACGCTTTTCAATGCTGTCGCACACGTATTTTGAGTCGGAGTAGAGCTCGACTTCGCAGGGGCTTTGCAACTGGCTGAGGGCTTCCACAACCGCCAGGATTTCCATGCGGTTGTTGGTGGTCAGCTTGTAGCCTCCGGCAAATTCC
>OLQM01004712.1_pt1 | contig 10216 bp, 8 predicted proteins | sample 1673161 | NCBI WGS metagenome assembly OLQM01 (sample SAMEA3136761, study PRJEB25190) | human gut metagenome | reverse complement strand
TCTCCCCCTCCGCCCCTATCAGCAGCGGGCGAAAGAACAGATCCATACAGAGTGGGAACAGGGGCGGCTGCGCACGCTGCTGGTGCTGCCCACCGGCACCGGCAAAACCATTGTGTTTGCTGCCGTGGCCGAAGACCAGGTGCGCGCCGGGGACCGGGTGCTGATCCTGGCCCACCGCGGCGAACTGCTGGAACAAGCCGCCGACAAGCTGCAAAAATCAACCGGCCTGGGCTGCGCGGTGGAAAAAGCCGAACAATCCTGCCTGGCCAGCTGGTACCGCGTTGCCGTTGGCAGCGTGCAAAGCCTGCAGCGCCCCCATCGGCTGGAAAAGTTCCCCCACAATTATTTCAGCACCATCATCATTGACGAAGCCCACCATGCCGTGACCAACGGCTACCGCCGCATTCTGGACTGGTTCCCCGCGGCCAAGGTCCTGGGCGTAACGGCCACGCCGGACCGCGGCGACCTGCGCAATCTGGGCGAGGTGTTCGACAGCCTGGCCTATGAGTACAAACTCACCGATGCCATCCGGGACGGCTTTCTGTGCCGCATTATGGCGCAGACCATCCCCCTCAGGCTGGACATTTCCACCGTGGGCATGTCCGGCGGGGACTATGCCGTGGGCGAGCTGGGCAGTGCCCTGGACCCTTATCTGGACCAGATTGCCGCCGAGATGGCGCACTACTGCAAGGGGCGCAAAACCGTTGTCTTTCTGCCGCTGATCAAAACCAGCCAGAAATTCCGGGATACCCTGAACCGCCACGGATTCCATGCTGCCGAGGTCAACGGCCAGAGCACCGACCGCGCCCAGGTCCTGGCAGATTTTGACGCCGGAACCTACAACGTGCTGTGCAACAGCATGCTGCTGACCGAAGGCTGGGACTGCCCCAGTGTGGACTGCGTTGTGGTGCTGCGCCCCACCAAGGTGCGCAGCCTGTACAGCCAGATGGTGGGCCGCGGCACCCGCCTGCACGAAGGTAAAAAGGACCTGCTGCTCCTGGATTTCCTCTGGCTGACCGACCGCCACGAGCTCTGCCGCCCGGCCGACCTTGTGTGCGAGGACCACGCCGTTGCCCAGCAGATGACCGATAACCTGGCTGCCGCCGCCTGCCCGGAGGACGTGGAGGAAGCCGCCCGGCAGGCCGCCGAAGATGTGGTGGCCCAGCGGGAGGAAGCCCTTGCCAAGCAGCTGGAAGAACAGCGCCGCAAGCGCGCCCGCCTGGTTGACCCGCTGCAATACGAAATGAGCATCCAAGCTGAGGATCTGGCCGGTTATGTGCCCGCCTTTGGGTGGGAAGCCGGTCCCCCCAGCGCCGAGCAAACCGCCGCGCTGGAAAAGCAGGGCATCTGCCCCGATGCGGTGGAATCCGCCGGCAAAGCATCCCTGCTGCTGGACCGGCTGAACAAGCGCCGGGATGAGGGATTAACCACCCCCAAGCAGATCCGCTGCCTGGAAAAATACGGCTTCCAGCATGTGGGCACCTGGAGCTTCAACGCCGCCAAGCACATGATCGACCGTATCGCCGCCTGCGGCTGGCGCGGCACCCCCAAGGGTGTGGACCCAAAGACCTATATGCCCTCTGCGGAAACAACCCCAATCTTTGACTTCGGATGGTAAACGGAATGGACAATGCAAATGATCTCAAGGAAGCCTTGGACTTTATCTCCCCGGCAAACTTAACCTATGAGGAATGGGTCACGGTGGGCATGGGCTTGAAAGAAGCCGGGTTCCCTGTCGCCGCATGGGAGCAATGGAGTTCCCGCGACGGCAGCCGGTACCACAAGGGCGAATGTGCCCGCAAGTGGGAAAGTTTCCGCGGCAATCCCAAACCGATCACCGAGAACAGCATTTTCGCCCTGGCACGCAATCACGGCTGGCCGGGCCCCGCCGGGCATGAGCTGGACTGGAACGACGCGATCTGCGCCCCCGGCACCCGGCCGGACGGCGTTGTGGTGGATACCCGCTGGCTGGATGTGCAGGAGCTGAACATCCCCGAACAATGGGACCCCGCCGACCAGCTGCGCCGCTACCTGCAAGCCCTGTTTGAGCCGGAGGACCATGTGGCCTATGTGACCGAAAGCTACCTGCGGGATGACCGCTATGCCCCCACAAAAGGCTGCTGGGACCGCACCGCCGGTCAGCTGATGGACGAGCTTGCCCGCTGCGGCGGGGACATCGGCGCTGTGGTGGGCGATTACAACCCCGCCGCCGGTGCCTGGATCTGCTTCAACCCCGTGGAGGGCGGCCGCAGCAACAACAATGTGACCGACTACCGCTATGCCCTGGTGGAATGCGACAACATGGAGCTGGAAAAGCAGCAGGCCATTATCCGCCAGCTGGAACTGCCCTGCGCGGCCCTGGTGTACAGCGGCAGCAAAAGCCTGCACGCCATTGTGCGGGTCGGCGCGCCGGATTATACCGAGTACCGCCGCCGAAAGAATAAATTACACAGAAATAAAAGATGAAAGAGGTGTCCATAATGAAAACAGTAAAGGTAGCAATTCTCGGACTTGGAACAGTTGGATCCGGTGTTTATAAACTGATTCAGAAGCGTGCTGATGTGATGGAGAAGACAATCGGCGCTCAGATGGAAGTGAAGAAGATCCTTGTTCGTAATATAAATAAGAAGAGAGAGGGCGTAGACGCTTCTCTTTTAACAGATAATTGGAACGATATTATTGAAGATGAGGAGATTCAGATCGTAATTGAAGTTATGGGCGGTATAGAGCCGGCGAAGACGATGATCCTTGAGGCGCTCAGAGCCGGTAAGAACGTAGTTTCTGCGAATAAGGATCTGATTGCAGAGGAGGGACATGTACTTCTTGCAACAGCTGAAGAGAATCGTGTGGATTTCCTGTTTGAGGCAGCAGTTGCCGGAGCAATTCCGATCATTCGTCCGATGAAGCAGTGCCTGGCAGTAAATGACATCTCTGAAGTTGTCGGTATCGTGAATGGTACTACAAACTACATCTTGACAAAGATGACAGAAGAAGGAATGGATTTCTCAGACGCACTTGAGAAAGCACAGGAGCTTGGATTTGCTGAGGCTGACCCGACATCAGATGTAGAAGGTCTTGATGCAGGACGTAAGGTGGCGATCATGGCTTCTATCGCGTTCCATTCCAGAGTAGTATTTCCTAACGTATTTACAGAAGGAATCACAAAGATCACAGCGAAAGATATCGAGTATGCGAAAGAATTTGACAGTGTGATCAAGCTGCTTGGCGTAGCACATAACACAGAGAGTGGAATTGAAGTAGGGGTTTACCCAATGATGATCCATAAGGAACACCCGCTTGCATCTGTAAGAGATTCCTTTAATGCAGTTTTTGTTCATGGAGATGCAGCAGATGATGCAATGTTCTATGGACGCGGTGCAGGAGAGTTCCCAACAGCCAGTGCAGTTATGGGAGATGTGATCGATGTTGCGAGAAATATGGCATATGGCTGCAATGGAAGAATCAGCTGTACATGTTATAAGAACCTTCCGGTAAAAGACATTGGGGATGTGAAGAATAAGTTCTTTATCCGTATGCAGGTGACAAATGAACCAGGTGTTCTTGCAGCAGTTGCAGAGGTATTTGGTAATCATAAGGTTAGTATCACAAGAGTTGTTCAGGAACATACACAGCCACATCAGGCGGAGCTTGTTATTGTAACTGAGAGTGTGAAAGAGAAATACATGAAGCAGGCGTTAGAGGAGCTTTTGGCACTGCCTAGCATTCTAGAAGTGAGCAGCATTATCCGCGAGTATTAATCAGAAGAAGTAGAAATCAGACAGAAGCTTACAGGTTTATCAGATGTGATGTTTACTGTTCACACGATGTGCGACCAGCAACGCATCTCGCCATTTTAAATCGCCTTTGGCGATGGGGCGAGATGCATTCAAGTCAAAACACGCATCCTCCGTGTCAATCAGCGGAGTGATTGACACGGGAGTGAACAGTAACGATGTGATGTTTCTATATGAAAGAAGAATCATTGGTCAAGAAGGAGAAAAATAGTTGAGTTACGCAGATAAAGTATTTATTGATATGTGCAGAGACATTATAGAGAATGGAACAAGCACAGAGGGTGAGAAGGTACGCCCAAGATGGGAGGACGGAACACCGGCATATACCATTAAGAAATTTGGAGTGGTCAACCGCTATGACTTGTCTAAGGAATTTCCGGCACTGACTCTTAGAAGAACCGGGATCAAGAGCTGTGTGGATGAGATGCTTTGGATCTGGCAGAAGAAGTCGAATAATATTAATGATCTGAACAGTCATATTTGGGACAGTTGGGCTGATGAGGATGGTTCGATCGGAAAAGCTTATGGTTATCAGTTGCAGGTGAAGCATCAGTATAAAGAAGGCATGATGGATCAGGTAGACCGCGTGATTTATGATTTGAAGAATAATCCGTATAGCCGTCGTATTATGACAAATATTTACGTGCATCAGGATCTTCATGAGATGAATCTGTATCCATGTGCATATAGTATGACATTTAATGTGACAAAGGAAAAAGACAGTGACAAGCTTACACTAAATGGAATTCTTAACCAGCGTTCTCAGGATGTCCTTGCGGCAAATAACTGGAATGTGTGTCAGTATGCAGTATTGCTTCATATGTTGGCGCAGGTATGTGACATGAAAGTCGGAGAGTTTGTTCATGTGATCGCAGATGCACATATTTATGACCGACATGTTCCGATGATTGAGGAATTGATCTCAAGAGAACCGCTTCCGGCACCGAAGTTCTGGCTGAACCCGGAAGTGAAAGACTTCTATGATTTCACACCGGATGATGTGAAACTGGAAGGATATGAGACACATCCGCAGATTAAGAATATACCAATCGCTGTGTAAAGGAGAAGAAGTATGCAGGCAATCGTAGCAGCAGATAATAATTGGGGAATCGGTTACCAGAACAGACTGCTGGTGAGCATTCCATCAGATATGAAGTTCTTTCGTCAGAAAACAACAGGAAATGTTGTAGTTATGGGACGAAAGACACTGGAAAGTTTCCCAAACGGACTTCCTTTGAAGAATAGAGTAAATATTGTTCTTACGAAGAATAAAAATTATCAGGTGAAAGATGCAGTGATCGTTCACTCAGAGGAAGAACTTTTAGAAGAATTGAAGAAGTATCCGAGTGAGAAGATTTATGTGATCGGTGGCGAGAGCATTTACAAGATGATGCTTCCATATTGTGATACTATATATGTAACAAAGATAGACCGTGAATTCCAGGCAGACACTTATTTCCCGAATCTGGATCAGATGGAAGATTGGAAGATGACGGAAGAAGGAGAAGAACAGACTTGTTTTGATCTGGAATTTGCTTTTACAAAATATGAGCGCTGCTAAAACAGATGCTGTGAAAGTGTAAAAGCGTAAAAGTGAGAAGATGAATTTGAAGATGAAGAAGAGAAGAGTAAGAGACTTTCTGGTTGCAGGAAGTCTTATTCTTGGAATGATGCTGACCGGGTGTGGAATGTCCGGGCAGCAGACAGAGCAAAACGGGGGAAAAGAACAGAATAAAGTAGAAAATAAAAAGATTAGTGTTGTAGCGACAATCTTTCCGCAGTATGATTTTGTGCGTCAGATCGCGGGAGAGAATGTGGAACTTAAGATGCTTTTAAAACCGGGTGAGGAGACACATTCTTATGAGCCGACGCCACAGGACATTATTGCGATCCAGAATAGTGATCTGTTTATCTATGTAGGCGGCGAGAATGATGCCTGGGTAGAAGATATTCTTGAATCAATGCCGGACAACGGGAGAAAGACTCTGAAGCTGGTAGACTGTGTCGATACAGTGGAAGAGGAACATGTGGAAGGAATGAAAGAAGAGCGTGGTCATGATCATGACGAGGATGATGCGAAGCATGAAGAGCACGAAGTGGAGCATGAAGAGGACGAAGCAGATCATGAAGAGCATGGACAGGAAGAAACACATTCTGTACATGAAATTGATGAACATGTGTGGACATCTCCGTTAAATGCGGTGAAGATCGTCGAGCAGATCAAAGAAGAGCTCTGCGAGATTGATTCGGAAAATGCATCTGATTATGAAGAAAATGCAGAAGCTTATGTAGCACAATTGAAAGAATTGGATCAGGAATTTCAGGATGTGGTGGATCATTCAAAACGAAAGCTGATGATTTTCGGAGATAGATTTCCGTTCCGTTATTTTGCAGAAGCATATGGTCTGGATTATTATGCAGCATTTTCAGGATGTGCTTCGGACACAGAGCCAAGCGCAGCTACAATGGCGTTTTTAATCAATAAAGTACAGGATGAGAATATTAAAACAGTATTAAAAATGGAACTTAGCAACGAAAATATTGCGAAAGCTATTGCAGAAGCAACAAATGCTGATGTAAAAGAATTTTATAGCTGTCATAATCTGACAGCAGAGCAGTTTGCAGATGGAGAGACATATCTGAGTCTTATGGAGAAAAATGTTGAAACATTAAGGGAGGTGCTGAACTGATGGCGTTGATCAAATGTGAAAATGTATCCATTGGATACGAAGGACAGATGGTCGTACATGACTTGAATTTTGAGATTAATCAGGGAGACTACCTCTGTTTTGTCGGAGAAAATGGTTCCGGAAAAAGTACACTTGTAAAGAGTCTTTTGGGACTGAAGAATGTGGATAAAGGCAAGATTGTTTTTGATGATGGATTAAAACAGACAGAGATCGGATATCTTCCACAGCAGACAGATGTGAAGAAAGATTTTCCGGCCAGTGTTTATGAGGTGGTTCTTTCCGGCCGGTTGAACAGCAGAGGGATGAAACCGTTTTATACAGCAGAAGATAAGAAGCAGGCGTGGGAGAAGATGGACATGCTTGGAATCCGTGACCTCGCAAAACAATGTTTCCGAGATCTGTCCGGTGGACAAAGACAGCGTGTTCTGCTTGCAAGAGCATTGTGTGCGACAAAGAAACTCTTGCTTCTTGATGAACCGGTTACAGGATTGGATCCAATTATGACAGCTGAATTTTATCAATTGATCAGTCGAATCAATAAGGAATCCGGGATTGCAGTTGTTATGGTTTCACACGATATTGAGAGTGCTGTAGAATATGCAAGTCACATCCTTCATTTACAGGAAACAGTGCTGTACTTTGGAAAAGCAGATGGATACGAGAAGAGTCGTGCCGGCAAGACATTCTTAGGAGGTGAGACACATGTTTGATACAGTGATTGAGATGTTGTCTTATCCTTTTATGACAAGAGCGTTCCTTGTTGGATCACTGGTTGCATTATGTTCTGCATTACTGGGCGTCAGCCTTGTATTGAAACGGTATTCCATGATCGGTGACGGACTTTCTCATGTGGGATTTGGTGCCATGGCGATTGCGGCTGCGATGAATGCCGCTCCGCTTACAGTAGCAATCCCGGTTGTTATTGTAGCAGCGATTCTGCTTCTTCGAATCAGCGGGAATGCAAAGATCAAAGGAGATGCGGCAATTGCACTGATTTCTACAACGTCACTAGCAGTTGGCGTGATGGTGATCTCATTGACAACAGGAATGAATACGGATGTATATAATTATATGTTTGGAAGCATTCTTGCGATGAGTGCGGAGGATGTGAAATTAAGTCTTGTACTTTCCGTTTTTGTACTCATCCTGTTTATTGTTTTTTATCACAAGATATTTGCGATTACATTTGATGAGACATTTGCCCGTGCAACAGGTGTAAAAGCAGGAGTTTACAATACGTTGATCGCTGTACTTACAGCAGTGACGATCGTTCTTGGAATGCGTATGATGGGAGCATTATTGATCTCGAGCCTGATCATTTTCCCGGCATTGACATCAATGAGAGTGTGCAGGACATTTAAAAGTGTTATAATAAACGCAGCAGTGATCTCTGTGGTGTGTCTGATTGCAGGAGTAACTCTTTCATATGTTGCGGCAACCCCGGCGGGAGCCAGTGTTGTTCTTGCCAATCTTGTAATGATGGTTCTGTATACAGTAGTCGGAGCTGTGAAAAATCATATGCGATAGATTAAATAAGATCAAGAACTCGACGTTGACAAGATATTTTTTAACACTTATAATTAATTTACGCTTTACGCAAATACGAAGACAGGGAGTAGTACACAGCTTGTGGATGTACAGAGGCTTATCTCTGAATTCAGGTGATGACATGGATAGATCTGGCTGTTGACACAGGTACTGTGAACGGTAAATACTGGATATTCGCCCTGGGCATGAAGGTCATGCTTGGGGCTTTCTTTTTTGAAAAGGGAGGTATATAGATTGAAACAGATTTCAGGAAACAAATTACTTGTAAGAGCGCTGAAGGAAGAAGGCGTGGATACCATTTTCGGCTATCCGGGAGCATGTACGATTGATATCAGTGATGAATTGTACAAGCAGGATGATATTCGGATCATTCTGCCAAGACATGAGCAGGCACTGGTTCATGAGGCGGATGCTTATGCCAGAACAACGGGTAAGGTAGGTGTCTGTCTTGTTACAAGCGGACCGGGAGCTACAAACCTTGTTACAGGTCTTGCAACAGCGAATTATGACAGTGTACCTCTCGTATGTTTTACAGGTCAGGTAGCAAGACCATTGATCGGAAATGATGCATTCCAGGAGGTTGATATTGTAGGAATTACACGCAGTATTACTAAATACGGTGTTCTTGTACGAAACAGAGAGGATCTTGGAAGAATCATTAAAGAAGCCTTTTATATCGCGAGAACAGGAAGACCGGGACCGGTACTGATCGATCTTCCAAAAGATGTGATGGCAGAACTTGGAAGTGCGGATTATCCGGATACAGTCAATATCCGTGGCTATAAGCCAAATACGAATGTGCATATGGGACAGTTAAAACGTGCGCTTAAGATGCTGAAAAAGGCAAAGAAGCCGTTATTCCTTGCAGGAGGCGGTGTGAATATTGCACGTGCGAATGAGGTGTTTACAGAAGTTGTAGAGAAGACAGAAGTTCCGGTTGTCACAACGATCATGGGACGTGGAGCAGTTCCGACAGATCATCCGCTTTATATAGGAAACCTTGGAATGCACGGAGCATATGCTTCGAACATGGCAGTCAGCGAATGCGATCTTTTATTCTCGATCGGAACACGTTTTAATGACCGTATTACAGGTAAGCTGCATGAATTTGCACCGAATGCACAGATCGTTCATATTGATATCGATACAGCATCTATTTCAAGAAATATTCATGTTGATGTGCCGATCGTTGCAGATGCGCTTGAGGCAGTTACGAAGATGAATGAATATGTAGAGCACTGTGAGACGAAGAAGTGGAGAAAACAGATCGCAGAGTGGAAGGAAGAACATCCTTTGACAATGAAGAACCGCGTGGATATGGGACCGCAGGATATTATTGAAGAGATCAACCGTCAGTTTGACAATGCAATCATTGCAACAGATGTAGGCCAGCATCAGATGTTCACAACACAGTATATTGAGATTACAAAGAACAAGCAGCTGATCACTTCCGGTGGACTTGGAACGATGGGATATGGTTTCCCGGCTGCGATCGGAGCGAAGCTTGGTAATCCGGATAAGGACGTTATTGCAATCTCCGGAGACGGTGGTATGCAGATGAACATTCAGGAATTTGCTACAGCAGTATTGGAAGAACTTCCATTGATTCTCTGTGTATTTAATAATGAATATCTTGGTATGGTACGTCAGTGGCAGAAGCTGTTCTATGGAAAACGTTACAGTATGACGAACCTGAAATCAGGAGCACTTTTCCGCAGAACAAACGGGCAGGAGATGCCGGAGTACACACCGGATTTTGTGAAGCTTGCAGAGAGCTACGGAGCCAAAGGAATCCGTGTCATGAAGAAAGAAGATATCGCAGCTGCATTTGAAGAGGCGAAGAAGAATACAAAGACACCGACACTGATCGAGTTCGTTATCAATCCGGAAGAACTTGTATATCCGATGGTTCAGCCGGGCGGAACACTTGAAGATTTGATCATGGATTGTTAATCGATTAGAACAGAAAATATAGGTTAGCGAGGAAGAGATATGGATAATAATATGAAAAAGAGATGGATTTCTCTCTATGTAGAAAACCAGGTTGGTGTACTTTCGAAGATTTCCGGTTTATTTTCCGGGAAATGTTATAATCTGGACAGTCTGACAGTTGGAACAACAGAAGACCCGACCGTTTCCAGAATGACAATTGCAACAGTCAGCGATGATGAGACATTTGAGCAG
>OLQM01004708.1_pt1 | contig 10222 bp, 10 predicted proteins | sample 1673161 | NCBI WGS metagenome assembly OLQM01 (sample SAMEA3136761, study PRJEB25190) | human gut metagenome | reverse complement strand
TGACCCCCATGTATATGGATGAGGTCAGCGAATGGACGGATACGCGCATCGATCGCCCGCACCCCGCCGGCGGCGAGTTTCGCCGCCACGACGCGCCCGAAGGCCTCGGCCTCGGCGCAGTCGTCCCCGTCGGGCCGCCCCGCAGCGATCGGCCAACGCGCCGTGGAGTAGGAGTGCTCGCCGACGAAAGCGGCCGCAGCCACGGGCACGAATCCCCGCGCCGCCACGAAATCGGCCAGCTCGCACGCGGCATGTTCGTAGGCGCGATTGCCGTAGAGCACGACCACCACGGCCGGCGTACCGTCGCCCCGCACGGCATCCAACCGCCGCAAGGCGAGCGGAGCCGCATGCCCGCCGTAGACGGGTACGGCGAAGACCGCCGCGTCCCCGCGCTCCGCCGCAACGGAGACCGCATCGTGCGTCGCGTCGCAAACGACCGTCTGCGCGCAGTTCAATCCCCTGCCGACGGCCTCCGCCACGCGGCGCGAAGTCCCCGTCGGGGAAAAGTAACAGATCCAACTCTTCGCGGGTTTCATCGGGCCGCCTCCTTTCCTCCGGTCAGCACCACCGTCACCGACATCGGGCCGTGCGCACCGATCACGAGCGCCTGTTCGATGTCGGCCGTCTTCGACGGGCCGGACATGAAACAGCCGAAGCCGAAATCGCGGTCGAAGCGCGGGTCTTCGACGGCATCCTGCATCGTGGCGACCACCGCGTCGCGCGGAAGCAGGATCACCAGCGACTCCACGGCGAAGTAGAGCGCCTTGTGCCGCGCCCGCTGCGGCAACCATACGGCGCCGTTCTCGGCCACGCCCAGCACTCCGCCGACCACGGCCGCGTCGATCCCGTCCAGTTCGCGCGCATCTTCCACGGCATCCGCATCGAACGCCGAGGGAATCTCCTCCACGGCCGACACCACCCGCCGGCCCTCCAATCCGAGCGACCGCAGCAACTCTCCGGCCGGAACACCTTCCGCCCACTCCGCCACGCGGCCGCCCGCCGCCTCCACCGACTGCCGGAACGCCGTCAGCGGATCATCGAACCCTTCGCGCCCGAAATCCAGCGCAGGCATCGGGTGCTCGGGCATCCCGCTGTGCGCCAGACGTGCCAGGATAGCTTCTTTCGTATTCATCGTTTCTCCTTTTTTTCCGTTGCGATTTTTCCCTCTTTCCACAGTTCGTTGAAACTCCGGCGAGCGAAATGCGGCATCTCGCGGCCGGCGCACCACGGGTTGAAGCGATTGTTATAGACGAAGCGCGGCACCCACGGAATCAGCTTCAAACCCGTGTAGAACAAGGTTTTGTGCCGCATCACCACGTCCATTCCCTCGACCGCCAGTTTCTTGCGGGTATCGGCCACGCCGTCGGCATCCATCTCCTGCCGCCACGCGTAGATCTGTTCGCCCAGGTCGATCCGCGCCGGACAGACGTTCGAGCAGGAGTAGCACAGCGAACAGCCCGACACGTTGCCCGCATAGCGTTCGGGCGTGCGCAGCATCCCCAAGTTGATTCCCAGCGGGCCGGGGATGAAATACGAGTAGGAGTAACCGCCCGACCGCCGGTAGACAGGACAGGTATTCATGCAGGCGCCGCAGCGCAAACATTTGAGCATGTTGCGGTGCGCCTCGTTGCGCAGCGATTCGGTGCGGCCGTTGTCGACGATGACCACATGAATCTGCTTGCCCGGCTCCGGACGTCGGTACAGCGACGTATAGGCCGTCACGGGCTGCCCCGTGGCCGAACGCGCCAGCAGACGGGTGAAGACCGCCAGCGAACGGTAGTCGGGGACGACCTTCTCCAACCCCATGATCGCGATATGCAGATCGGGAAACGACGTCCCCAGATCGGCGTTGCCCTCGTTGGTGCAGACTGCGAAGGCCCCCTCCGAGGCCACGGCGAAATTGACGCCCGTCATGGCGACATCGGCCGTGAGGAACTTGCCGCGCAAATGTTTGCGCGCCTCGTGCGTCAGGTAGGTGGGATCGCTGTCGCCCCGCGCCGTGCCGAGTTCCCGTTCGAAGAGTTCGCCCACCTCCTCGCGCCGCACATGGATCGCCGGCAGCACGATATGGCTGGGCGGACGGTGCATCAGCTGCATGATCCGTTCGCCCAGGTCGCTCTCCACGGCATCGATCCCCTGTCCGGCCAGGAAGGGCGCGAGGCCGCACTCCTCGGAGAGCATCGACTTGCTCTTGATGAGCGTCCGCCCGCCGTGCCGGCGCAGGATGTCGAGCACGATCCGGTTCATCTCGCGGGCGTCGGAAGCCCAGTGGACGACCATTCCGTTGGCCGTCGCATTGCGTTCGAACTCTTCGAGATAGCGTCCCAGATGCGACAGCGTGTGCAGCTTGATCTCGGAAGCCGCCTGCCGCAGCGCCTCCCATTCGGGAACGGCGTGCGCCATGCGGTCGCGCTTCTCGCGCACGTGGAAGAGCGCGCGGTCGTGCCACGCGGCACGCTCCCTGTCGGCGAGGAATTTCGCCGCGGCCTTCGCATGTGTACTCATTGTCGTGCAGTCAGGATTTCAACGATATGCAGGGTCTTTATCGGCAGCCGTTCGCGGTCGATGACGCCCTGCATGTGCATCAGACACGAACTGTCGGCCCCCGTGATATACTCGGCGCCCGTAGACATGTGGTCGCGGACCTTGTCGCGCCCCATGCAGACCGAGACCTCCTTCTCCTCCACGGCGAACATGCCGCCGAAACCGCAGCACTCGTCCACGCGCGCAGGCTCGAAAACCTCGACCCCTTCGACCAGCGCCAGCAGGTCGCGCAGCTTGGAACGATAGGGAATGTTCAGCTCGCTGGGCGTACTCAGCCCCATCAGCCGCACGCCGTGACACGAGTTATGGATACTCACCTTGTGGTGGAACGAGGCGTCGAGCCGTTCGGGACGCACCACGTCGTGCACGAACTCGCAGATTTCGTAGATGCGCGACGCCAGACACGGCCTGCCGTCGGCGTGCGGCACCAGGCGGGGATACCCTTCGCGCACGAAACTCACGCAGCTGGCCGACGGCCCCACCACATAGTCGTACCCCGCGAAGAGCTCCTCCATGCGTTCGGCCAACGGTTGCGCGTCGCGTTCGTAACCCGCATTGGCCATCGGCTGCCCACAGCAGGTCTGTTCGAGCGGATAGTCGACGTCGAGCCCCAGCGACCGCAACAGCCGGTAGGAGGCCTCGCCCACCTGCGGATAGAGGGCGTTGATGTAACAAGGTATGAATAGCGCTATCTTCATCGTATTTCCCGATAAAAAGTCCGTTTCGGTATCCGTTTCCGCCTCAGCGCCATTCGGCGACCTCGTCCGGCGACTTGCGTTTCTTCTGCGTCGGAGCGTCGGCCGGATAGCCGACCGGGATCAGCACGACGGGTCGCAGCGTCGCGGGCAGCTCCAACGCCTCGCGGCAGAGCGGCACGTCGAAATTGCAGACCCAGCAACTCCCCAATCCCTGCTCGGCTGCTGCCAGACAGATGTGTTCGGCGGCGATCGCCGCATCGATGTCGGCATGGTCGTGTCCGTCGCTTTTACGCTTCCACGACACCGACTCGTCGACGCACACCGCGATGCAGAGCGGCGCTTCGGCGAACCACTCGCGGTGATAACAGCGCCGCAGGGCCTCCCTGCACGCATCGCTCGCCACGACGAAGAATCGCCACGGCTGGAAATTGACCGCCGAAGGCGCCAGCCGCGCACACTCCAACAAATACTCCACCTTCTCCCGTTCGACGGCCTGCGGCCGGTAACTCCGCACCGAATAACGCGCCTTGACCAAATCCAGAAAATTCATATCGTTCATTTTTTTATCGTCTCCTGCACTTTTCATTCCACGACCGGCAGAGGACCCGGCGGGCAATCGGTCTAACGAAGATACGAATAAGCACGGGCAAAAGCAAACTCGTTTGCATTTTGCCGAGCGGGAGTATCTAAGGCACAGCCAAAGATACGGAAAGTCGACCGCAGAAGCAAACGTCAGTTTGATTACACCGAGACGGAGTATCTTCGGCGAAGCCAAAGATACGAAATATTTCACGGAATTATCCGGAATGCACGATATTTCATAAATTAAAAATCGAATCCGATACGCTCCTTCCGGCCGCACGGCGCGGGCGAGGGAACTGGCACAATCGCAAATAAGTTTGCTTTTGCTATCTTTGCAGACGGAATGTCTGACTGCGGCCGTCCTGCCGAGCCTAGACAGAACCGACCCCGTCCGAACGCTGCCGGGGCAAGAAAACGAAGAGTGAACATGAACAGACTCGAAATTATGAAAAGACGAATTTTACTTTTGGTGCTGGCCGCGGTCTTCGTGCTGCCGGCCGTGGCACGGACTCCGCTGCAACAGCGGCTCGAAAAACTGGAACGGGCCGTCGAGGTGACGCCGCTAGAATCGTCCCGCTTCGACGAGAAGTACGAACTGGTCCTGCGCCAGCCGCTCGACTGGCAGGCCCCCGAAAAGGGCTCTTTCACGCACCGCATCGTCGTCTCGCACGCCGGCTTCGACAGGCCGACGATCCTCGTCACCGAAGGTTACGGCGCGAAATACGCCTACCGTCCGGATTACCGTGAAGAGCTGTCGCAGCTGCTCGACGCCAACATCGTCTTCGTCGAGCACCGCTATTTCCTCGGCTCGACGCCCGACCCGCGCGACTGGCACTACCTCACGGCCGAAGCTTCGGCCTGCGACCTGCACGACGTGCGGCAGCTGCTGGGCGCGATCTACCCGGGCAAGTGGATCGCCACGGGAATCAGCAAGGGCGGCACGACGACGATGCTCTACGCGACCTTCTTCCCCGGCGACGTCGACGGCTACGTCCCCTATGTGGGCCCGGTCAACCGCTCGCGCGAGGACGGACGGCACGAGAAGTTCCTGCGCCGCGTGGGAACGGCCGACGAACGCGCCGCCGTCGAGCGTTTCCAGACGGAGGTGCTGCGCCGCCGCGACCGGCTGATGCCCCGTTTCGAAGCCTACTGCCGCGAAAAGGGATACGAGTTCCGCGCGCCGCTGACGGAAATCTACGACCTCTGCGCATTGGAGTACGCCTTCTCCTTCTGGCAGTGGGGCTCGAACTCCTACGAGATTCCCGCTACGTCGGCTACGGACGACGAACTGTTCGATTACTTCATCGGAGCGGTCGACCCCGAATACTTCGTGCGTGAAACGCCGACGACCTCGTTTTTCGTGCAGGCGGCCCGCGAACTGGGTTACTACGGCTACGACACGCGCCCCCTGCGCAAATACCTCAGTATCCGCAACAGCAAAGATTACCTGCGGCGGATCTTCCTGCCCGACGAGCTGCGCGACCTCGATTTCGACCGGACGCTCTACCGGCGGATGCACCGCTACCTCAAACGCGAAGACCCGAACATGGTGATGATCTACGGCGCCAACGACCCGTGGACGGCATCGGGCGCGGCATGGGCCGTGACGCCCCGCAAGCGCAACATGAAGCTCTTCGTGCAGCCCGGCGGATCACACCGCACGCGCATCGCCACCCTGCCCGAGCCGATGCGCGAAGAGGCGATCGCCGCCATTCGCGGATGGTTGGAATAGACGGAGCACGCTCCGCCCGAACGGAAGCCCGAACTCAGGCTTCCGTTTTTCTGTGCCGTTTGGGAAAGAGCCGCCGGAAGCGAAGCAAGAAAGAGGCGAACCGCCCGCCGGCGACGATGAGCGTCACGGCCACCAGTATCAGCGCGATGCCGAGTCCCAGCCGCGCCGTAAGTTCTTCGTGGAAAATCACCACGCCGAAGAAGACCGCCGTGACGGGTTCGAGCGCACCGAGGATGGCCGTCGGCGTGGAGCCGATGTAGTGGATGGCCTGCGTGGTGCAGAGCAGCGAAACGGCCGTCGGCAGCGCCGCCAGCGCCAGCACGTTGCCCCACAGATACCACGACGGGACGGCTTGCAGGCCCGTGAGGAAATCGAGCCGCACGACGTAGATCGCAAGGCCGAACAGCAGGGCGTAGAAGGTGAGCTTGACCGTCGGCAAGGCCGCCAGCGCGGAGCGGTTGACGCCCACGATATAGACGGCGTAGGAAAGCGACGAGAGCAGCACGAGCGTCACGCCCGTGAGGCTGAGCGTCTGGCCGTCTCCCTCGTAGAGCAGCCCGATGCCTAAAACGGCCAGTGCGATGCAGAAGATCGTCAGCGGCGTGATGCGTTCGCGGAAGCCCAGGGCCATGATGAGCGCCACGAGGATCGGATAGACGAACAGAATCGTCGAAGCGATACCGGCGTCCATGTAGTTATAGCTCATGTAGAGAAAGAGCGACGAGGCGGAAAAGAGCAGACCCATGGCCACGAGCGGCAGCATCTCACAGCGGCGCAGGCTGAAATCCTGCCCCCGCAGACGGATCATCGCCGCCAGAATCGGCAATGCGAAGGCGTAGCGGTAGAACAACACCGAGTCGGGCGTCATTCCCGCATGATAGAGCGGCAGGGTGAAGAGCGGGTTCATCCCGTAAGTCGCGGCCGCCACCGCACCGCAGACGAGACCTTTGGTTCTGACATTCATGGTCGTATCGATTTCGGCCGCCCCTTCGGAAGCGGCCTTTTCCGGCAGGCAAAGATACGCAACATGCGCCGAGAAAAAATCGGATTGCACAAAAAAGTTGCGAAGCGCCGGTTCGCACCCCGCGTCCGGACTGCAAAAAAGAGGCCGCAGCGGAAGACGCCCCGCTATTTCGACTTCACCCGTGCCCGGATCCGGCTCAAACTCACCGGCGTAATCCCCAGATAGGAGGCGAGCGTCTCCAACGGTACCCGCCGCAACAGTTCGGGGCGTTCCCTCAGCAGCGTCTCGTAGCGCCGGGCAGCCGGAAGGAAAAGCATCGGAATCAATTTCTGCTCCGTACGCAGGAACTCCGATTCGGCGAACCGCCGCGCCCAGTTGGCGATGTGGATGTCCTCGGCGAGAAATCGCTCCAAATCGCTGCGTTTCAACACATACAACAGGGAATCCTCCATGAGTTCGATCGTTTCGTAGCCCGGTTCGTCGTCGACGTAGCTTTTCAGGGAGACGAGCGCCGATCCCTCGGCCCCGATCCAGAAGGTGACCTTTTTCCCGTCGGCGGAAATACAGGCGCGTGCGATCCCCCGGCCGATGAAGAAGAGGTTCGGCTCCACACGCCCCGCTTCCAGCACGCAGTATCCCCTGGGGCGGGACAGGCTCGACATGCAGGCCGCCAGCCTGACGGCGGAACTCTCCGGCATCCGATAGATCCGGTCGATGATTTCACGTATATCCATGACGATGCGTCCGCAAGCGTTTTCTCTGCAAAGGTAGTCAAAGTCGCCGGCACACGCGCACTTTTCCGATTTTCTTATCAAATGTAAAGCGCCGGACGGAATTTTACGGGTAACTTTGCATCCGTAAAAGAATAAAACACGACGCGATGAACTGGATCATACTGATCGTGGCCGGCCTGTTCGAGACCGGCTTCGCATTCTGTCTGGGAAAGATGAAAGAGGCCACGGGAGCCGAATACTGCTGGTGGGGAACAGGATTCCTGCTGTCGCTGGCGCTCAGCATGACGCTGCTGGCCAAGGCGACGCAATCGCTGCCGATCGGCACGGCCTATCCGGTGTGGACGGGCATCGGTGCCGTGGGAACGGTGCTGGCGGGAATTCTGTTCCTGAACGAACCGGCGACCTTCCCGCGGATCTTCTTCCTGCTGCTGCTCATCGGCGCTATCGTCGGGTTGAAACTCGTCGGCGAACCCCATTAGCCTTCCGCGAAGCCCCTACCGGCGCAGCGGCGGCTAATAGCGGAGCAGATTGGCTCTGCGCACCGCATCGGCCGAACGGCGGGTGGCGACGCCCAGCCACAGCCGGTCGCCCTTGCATTTGATCCCCTCGGCCTCGGCATATCCCGTATCGGTCAGCCCCAGCGCACGAAGTCCTTCGAGATCGGAGTAGGCCCCGACGGGAAGACGCCAATGGACGATCCCGCCGTCGAGCGTGGTGACGGTGATGCGTGCATCGGAGGGGCCGTTGGCCGGTTTGTTGCCGTTGCCGGCCCCTTCGAAGAGATAACAGCAGCGGCCGTCGACGTCGAAGCCCTGGAAGGGATAACTGCAAAAGTCGCGGGCGGTATCCTCGCCGTGCGGCATCAGAAAGCCGCCTACCGGTGTGAGCCGCCGCAAATCCCGACAGCGGATCGCCCGCTCTTCGGTACGCTCGCACTCGCCCGACCGTTCGCCGCCCCACGTCCGCACGACGCGGAGCACCGTGTCGGGCAGCGCCAACGCCTCCGAGAGGCGGAAGTGGCGGAAGCCGTGCGTTCCGTCCGCCTTGCGGTAGGAGATCGAGAGCAGGTCGTGCGCCCGATCGACGGCCGGCAGCAGGTTGAAACACCCGTCGTCGAAATAGAAAGTCTCGCCGCCGTCGTGGTCGCAGCACGAGCCGGCACGGAACGGAACGCGCGACACGGTGCACGACTGCCAGTACTCCCCTCCGACGCGCGTGGCATTGCTGTCGATCCAGACGTAACGGGTGCCGCCGCACTCCTCGACGGCGATGTTGGCGCCGTGCCCGAAGTAGCGGAGCGTCATGCGGGGCATCGTGTCGCAGCCGGGCCGCACCTCGAAGACGTAGACCTCGTGGGAGCGAGTCCGGCCGGGAACGTGGTTCTCGAACGCTCCCAACTGCGAGATGTAGATAGTAGAATCGGACACGACGTCGAACGACTGCATCACCCGCCGCGGGGCGAGCAGTTCGAGGTCGCGCAGCACGACGAGCGTGTCGTCGAGCGGCCGCGCCAGTCGTTCGGGCAGGCTGCGCACGAAACCGGACACGGCGGTCTGCGCCGCAGCGGGGCGCACGGCGGCCGACAGGCAGAGGAGGAGAAGAAGTCGTTTCATTGCGGGAAATCGGATCGGTCTGGTCTACAAAGATAGCATATTATCCGAACCCGCCGCCGTTTCGAGCGAAAAAGTTTCGAATTTTCCCGCACGAAACCGGCTTATACCCCGCACTGCCAAAAGGCCGCGACAAAAGCATCCAGCCGGGGAACGGCTGACGTCTGCGCCTACAACGCTACGCGGACGAGCTCGCGCCCGCGTTTTTTCGACGGCGCATCCGCCGCCCGTTCCTCTTCCCGATTTTTGGCAAGGCGGAATTTGCGGTGCGCTGCGCGCAACCCTAAATTCTCTGCTTGCCAAACTTTTTCGTATTTTCGGCTGCTCCTCGGATACTCCCGCTCGGCAAATTGCAAACAACGTTTGCATTTGCCCTCGCTTTTTCGTATCTTTGCCCGCCAAAGCGAGTGAAAACAAGCAAATAAATATACGTTATGGAGATCAAAAGAACACAGAAAGAGGAGCAGACCTCGTTGATTTCGGTCAAGGTTGGCGAAAAGGACTACGGCGAAGCCGTCGAGAAATCGCTGCGCGACTACCGCCGCAAGGCCAACATCCCGGGCTTCCGCCCCGGCATGGTGCCGATGGGAATCATCAAAAAGATGTACGGCAAGGGCGTAGTGGCCGAGCAGTCGTACCGCAAGGCATCGAACGCCGCTTTCGAATACCTCGAGAAGGAGAAGATCGACTATCTGGGCGACGTGATTCCCGCCGAGGAGCAGGGTGCTTTCGATTTCGATAACGACACCGAGTTCGAGTATATGTTCGAGATCGGCGAGGCGCCCAAGATCGACCTTGCTCTTTCGGCCAAGGACAAGGTGACCTACCACCGCATCAAGATCGACAAGCAGATGCACGACAACTACCGCTCGAATTTCCTGCGCCGTTACGGCCGGCTGGTGGACGTCGAGAAGGTCGCCGACGACCTCCAGCGTCAGGTGCCAAACCAACACCTACAAAAGCTTGGATAAATTTAGCTTTATCAGATGCAATCGTAAAGTCTGCTGCAACAGCTAAGTTAGCTGCAGCACCTGCACATGGTCCATCAACTACCATGATGACTGGCTTAGGCAATTTTTTAAGAGCAAAAGAAATTTCATTTACCTGCTCAGCAATACGAACCAAAGATTGGACATCATCTACGGCAACCGCTTTTTGCATTTGATCAAGATCACCACCAACAGAAAAGACCTTTCCGTTAGCCTTAATAACCAAGAACTTCACTGAGGCATCCTGACCAGCTTCCTCAATGGCAGCCATAATTTCATCACAAACAGGGATATTAAACCCATTTTGAACTTCTGGACGATTGAGCGTCAAAGTTGCCACTCCCTCTTCGACACTATAAAGAATTGTTT
>OLQM01004707.1_pt1 | contig 10225 bp, 8 predicted proteins | sample 1673161 | NCBI WGS metagenome assembly OLQM01 (sample SAMEA3136761, study PRJEB25190) | human gut metagenome | reverse complement strand
TACCCTGTCAAGCTTGCCCATGCCCACATCTATGACCTGTGCCGTAAAAAGCCGGGCATAATCTGGTATCCTTCTGTTGACCGTGGACCTGACGAAGGAGGCGACCATTCTTACCATTGTCCTATGGTGACCTCTTACCCTGAAACGATTCAGGCGAATATGGAAGAAATTTTGGCAGAATCAGGTACTAGATTTATGCATCCCTTTGTTCCTTTGCATTCCCCCCGGGCTCTTCACAAAGTTTTGAAAAAGATTTTCTGTCCCCTCGGTATTTCAGCGGCAGATATAGCGGCTGCCCAAAATGCTGGAGAAGAAGCTGTCCGTAATTATAAAAACGCACTCCGGAAAGAAACAGAACGGATTTTGAAAGAAATAGAAAAAAATAAATGGACCGGCATTATTCTTGCCGGCCGGCCTTACCATACAGATCCGGCGGTTCATCACGGCATTCCTGATTTAATCAACCGGCTGGGCATGGCTGTTCTTTCAGAAGACGGAATCGCCATGATTTCCAAAAAAGAAAACCCTCCCCTCCGTGTGCTGAATCAATGGAGCTGGCACAGCCGTCTCTATAAGGCGGCGGATTATGTCACCCGCCACCCGAGGCTGGAACTGGTAGAATTAAATTCCTTCGGCTGCGGCCTTGATGCCATCGTCACCGACCAAGTGAAAGAAATCCTCAGCAACGGTCACCGTTTATTCACATCTCTCAAGATAGACCAGAGTCTGAATCTCGGCGCCGTCCGTATCCGTCTCCGTTCTCTCAAAGCTGCCATCAATGAACGGATTAAGGGCACACAGGAAACTTCTCCTGCCGTCTATCCGAAAGCGCCGTTTACAAAGGAAATGAAAAAAGCTTTCACCATCCTTGTTCCTGAAATGTCTCCTCTTCATTTTCCTCTCATACAAGACGCGGCCCGTTCTATAGGGTATAATATAAAAATGCTGGTTCCCGGAAAAGCAGATATCGACACCGGTCTTGCCTGTGTCAACAATGATGCCTGCTATCCTGCCATTATCACTATAGGTACTCTGATCCGTGCCCTCTTATCTGGAAAGTATGACCTGACAAAAACCGCTGTCATGCTCTCACAGACAGGCGGGGCCTGCAGGGCGTCAAATTATATCGCTCTTCTCCACAAAGCCTTAAATGAGTCGGGCCTGTCCAAAATCCCCGTGATTTCTCTAAACACTCACGGACTTGAACCTCAAAGCGGTTTCACCCTGAATCTTGCACTCGCCTCCCGCTTAATTAAAGCCGTCATTTATGGAGATGCTCTCCAGCAATGCTTGTACAGGACCAGACCCTATGAAAAAGCTTTGGGAAGTGCAGAAGGTTTATATAAGAAGTGGCAGAAAATCTGTTCCGCTTCACTCCTGCGGAACGACTCCTTCTATCATTTCAAATCCAATATCACCCGCATGATCAAAGCTTTCGACCTGTTACCTCTCCAAGACATAAAACGAAGACCGCGGATAGGAATCGTAGGAGAAATTTACGTCAAATTCAGTCCCCTTGCTTCCAATGATATCGTTCGTGCCGTTGAAGCCAACGGCGGAGAAGCGGAGACAAGCGGTATCCTTGATTTCTTCCTCTACGGACTTATGGACAGCCATTTCCAAAGAAAACACATGGACGGTTCTTTCACAAAAGAACTGAAAGACACATTCAGCCGCTATCTTTTAGAATGGTACCGCAAACCTTTGGAAGAGGCTCTGAAAAAATCCGTCCGCTTCCATGAAGTGACACCGATTACGAAAATGGCAAAAAGAGCTTCTCAGTTTTTGTCCTTAGGTCACCGGGCGGGAGAAGGCTGGTTTTTGACTGCTGACATGATTGATTTGCTTTATCATGAATGCCGCGGTATCATCTGTCTCCAGCCATTCGGCTGTCTCCCGAACCACATCACCGGCGAGGGCATGATTCACAAACTCCGCAAAGCCTATCCGGAAGCGGTATTTCTTTCCCTTGACTGTGATGCCGGCACAAGTGAAGTCAACCAGACCAACCGTTTAAAACTCATGATGAATTCCCTTACAGAACCACGGCGGGAGTCTCATTATATTTCTTTTATGAAAAATCAAATGACTGCAAAGAAAGGACTCACGGAATGAACGAAAGAAAACTCACTGACAAAGGCGGGCATATGAAGGAAAAAATGATTGAAGTCACTGCCCGTATTTTGAGAGAAAAAGGATTCAAAGCAACCACCGTAAGAGCCATTGCGAAAGAGGCTAATGTTAATATCGCCGCCGTCCGCTACTACTTCGGCTCGAAAGAAGACTTAATCGGCGCCGCTTTGGAATACATGATGGGTTCTCTGGAAAACATTGTATCCATTCTTGACGACTCCCGCCTGCCTCCGAAAGAGCGGCTGAAAAAATATATCCTCTCTTATTTCCAGCTTGCCCGTAAGCACCCCGCCCTCTTCCGCTCTATTTCAAATCCTTCCAGTTCGGAAGCCAGGGAAACTTATTTCATTTATCTGAATCTTCTTCATGACCAGGCGTGGGAAAAAGTCATTGAAAATGTGGCGGAAATCACAGGGTACACAGACCGTCGTGATTTGGAACTGAAAAGCATGCAGATTTTTGCGGCTGTCGAATTCCCCATCATCTTGGAAAGCAACAATAAAGATTCTTTCATTTCCCACTACACCGATACTGTCACATTGGAAAGATATGTGGATATCCTTTTGGACAAAGTCACAACGCCGAGAGGAGAAAAAAATATATATTTGAAAGAAATACTTAACGGTGCCAAATAATTCACCATCAAAAAAGCGTGTTCACTCATTATAGAGCGGGCACGCTTTTTTGATTAACCTCCCAGTTCCACCTGGTCATAGTGGTATAAGGCTTCATTGATTTTCCAGATATCATATTGCTTGTGTGTGATGAAATACCGGAGTATGACATCAAACAGCCTGCTTCGGGACAGGGTATAACCCGCCCGTCCCAAGAGAAGCTCCGTTTCGTTTATATCGAGTTTTAAAGCAACCGCAAGGGCCAGTATCGTTTTCTTTTTCGGCGTATAATTTTTTACGTTCCGTATCTTGGAAAAATGACGTCTGTCAATATTGGCGGCTTTATATACCTCGGGATCGGTCATATTCCTTTCATCAATCATGCGGAATAATGTTTTGGAAAAAGGCTCGTCGAGCCGGCTAATCATTTCTGTCACAGAAAGTGAAGACGCATCTTCCAAAATAACGCTCCCCATGAAGGCACAATCAGCGGGATATGTTTCCAAAAAAGAACGTAATTCCGCCGACGGCGGAGGAAGTGTTGTCCCGTAAAGAGTCATATACACTGTCAGGTCTGAGTTTTTCAGGAAATGCTATATTTTTCACGCCTTTTTCTTCTGCCAGCTTAAGACTTTCTATATAACAGGAATATAATAATTTTTCATCTTCCTCTTTCCCGCTGTAAACAGGACCTGCGGTGTGAATGATATATTTTGCCTTTGTACTGAACCCGGGAGTTACGACGGCCTTACCGGTGCGGATAGGAGCCAATGCATCGCAGGCGGCTCTCAGCTCTTCCGCTCCGGCAGCTGCAAATATCGCACCGCAAACGCCGCCGCCTTCTCTTAATTCCGTATTGGCTGCATTGACGATAATATCCGCTTTTATTTTCGTTATATCTTTTTTTACCGTATAAAAAGGCATACATTCCTCCTGTGATTATTTTTATTATACTAAAAGAAGAATGCCCCGTTAAGGGCATCCTTTTTGTCGTATTTACTTGCTTTTTCTTGCCTTTGTACAGAACCTGGAGCTGATTTCGTACATCGCCTCTATGCCCTTGTCGTCCGCCGCATAGTTGAACGCTTTTTCCTTATCTATCGAAAGACTTTCCGCCATCTCCTCAGCGTCTATATTGGCGGCAGAAAAAATAAACTCCCACCCGTATTTTTCTTTCATTTCGGAAATCATGTTTCTGATTTCTCTATGGCAGTACATAGTGCTTGCATTTTCCATTCCGTCGGTGGTAATGACAAAGATAACATGGTTTGCTCTGTATTTTTCCGCACTCTGTGCCTGTACTTTTTTGATTTTCTCAATTCCCGTTCCGATAGCATCCAAAAGTGCCGTACCGCCGCCGGGGCAATAATCCCGTTCCGCCACTGGAGAAACGGCACGGATATCAAGACGGTCATGGAGTAATTCCACTCTCGTATCAAAAAGAATCGTCGTCAGGAAACATTCGCCGGGCAATTTCTTTTGTTTCCTCAGCATTCCGTTAAAACCGCCGGTGACATCACTTTCCAGACCGCTCATGGAGCCGCTTTTGTCCAAAATAAATACCAATTCCGTTTTGTCTGTTTTCATTTGTAAGACCCCTTTCTATAACAAAGCTTCCATAGTCAGGATAGCAAATGAAAACGCCCCCGTGGTCGCCTCAAAAGCGACAAATAAAAACCGCCCTGCTTTATGCAAGACGGTCTATTGATTTCTTCTTTATTGCCGCACGGGTGCCGTGAGCCCTGACGTATCCGCCGGTTTATGTGTTCTTTTCACGCCGAATTTCTTTAAAGAAACCCCCAGCTTTTTCATCATCGTTTCTACCGAATCCGCTTTTGTAAGCTCAACCGCTTTCCTCACAATCAGCTCACAGGCTCTGGCATCATCCATAGCCTCGTGATGACGGAAAGCAAACCCCAGATGACCGGCCACGGTATTCAGCTTGTGATTGGGGAGTTCTTTCCATAAAATACGGGACATGGCAACCGTATCCCCGTAAAGGAAATGAATATCCGGCAAGTCGTAAATATCGAGAACCGATGCAAGGACACCCATATCAAACCGGGCATTGTGGGCAAAGACGATATTTCCTTCCAGATGGTCTGCAATCTCTTTCCAGTAGGCAGGAAAAGGCATTTCGTTTTCCACATCGGCTGCCCGGATCCCGTTCACTCTGACACAGTCCGGGTCAAAGTTCATGCTGTGCGGTTTAATAAGACGGTACCACTCGTCCGTAATTTTTGTGCCGTCGCTCACGGTAATACCGAGAGAGCAAGCGCTTCCCGGTCCCCAATAAGCGGTTTCGAAATCTATCGCTGCATAACGTATCATATTTATATTTCCGTTTCAAATTCCGTTTCTTTACCTTCCAGCCAGCCGACTTCCACGGCTCTGTCAAAGGCTGATTTCATGCGACGGGCCAGTTCGTTTCTTGCTGCCGCCACTCTTTTCCTGTTGTCTGCAAAACCTGTAATCAAAACAAGGATATTTTCCGACTCTCCCGTAATTTTTGCGCCATTTCCCTTTCCCGAAAGCCATGGCTGAGTGCAGATTTCTCCTTTCCATGTAACCGGATATCCTTCTTCATCGCCGATTTCCAGCGGCGCTTTCCGGTCTCCCAGGTCATAGGCGTGGATATTTACATGAAACTTGAGCATTCCCGCACGGACAATATCCGTCAAGGGATTGACCCGTTCCAATACATCCGAGCCTGCAAGTTCGTCAAGTGTCGCCGTTCTCCCCACCGCTGACGTATCCGTCGTTTCTTTTTCTTCTGACGCCGTTATTCCCAATTGATTTTTGTATTCTTCAAATATAAGATCGAGAGCCGTTTTTTCCGTGATTCCCAGTTCCTTCAAATGCTTCGTATACAAATCCCTGTCTTTTTCTCCCAGCTTCGGATTCAATTTAAAAAGCAGGTTCGCTTCTGTACAGCAACGCCGGCGGAACGCTTCGGCTTCTTTATTGTCTTTTTCATTATTAACGGCCCTGACGGCTATGACACCGATACAAAGGCCGGGAATTTTTTCAAATAATGTCTTTGTGACAGCTATTTTCATCTTAAGGTCCTCACTTTCTTTCATTCAAGTGTATTACAAAAAAGGTAAACTGACAAATTCCGACTGGCCGTTTCTACTTAACTAAAAAGACACATCTCCAATCATTTTTTGGCTATGTGTCTTTTTTTATACTCTTTTTATTAGAATTTATATTGGTAGGAAAGTGTCCAATTGAATGGTAAATCCCAATTTTCATATTTATTTGTACAATTAGTTCTGTCCAATAAGTTGTACATGTTTAAAGTAAATGCCTGCCCCTTTGTCGGACGGTATTGAACCGTTGAATTTAACATTATTCTGTCCGGAACTCTGTGGTCTGCACCTTTTTTGCTTGTGTATTCGCCTAAGTTGGTATAATAAGCATCTTCTCTGTTTCCTGTTACAAATAAATCTACCCCTGCCGTCCATTTGGGACGAGTATATTGAAATCCCAAATTATATTGCAAACCTGCAGCGTCACGAACCCAACGTCCGGAACCGTTAATTTTAGGATTTTGCAAAGTGATTCCTGCATTATACATCCAATTTTCATTAATAACATGAGTATATTCCACTTCTATACCACTGTTTCTGAAATCTCCTCCATTAATCTGTATACTTTTATCCGGATCCCCTCCCGGCCTTACTGTGTTTTCTTTTACCCATTCAAACTTATCTTTTATTCTCATATGAAAAATTGCTGTTTTAAATCTGTTTTTCCCGCTTATATATTTACTCCCGATTTCATATGTCCAACCTTCTTGCGGTTTCAACCCCCAATTAGCTACTCCATTTGAATAGTATTTTGAATTAATGGCCGGCATATCAAAAGACTTGCCGATGTTACCATAAAGGCTCCATGTACTGTTTACTTTATACAAAAATTGAAGCTGAGGAAGAAAAACATTGTGCTTGTCATCCCACCCGTTAGCCTGATAAGCTTCCATACGCATTCCTAAAACAGTCGAAAACTGTCTGTTATATTCATGACCATATGATAAATATGCACTATAGGAATCGCGATATACCTTTTTATTTTTATCGTCCAGCCTGTTATAATGCTCCCCTTTATAAGTTACACCGCCGATTACCGTGTTTCTTCCTTCATCAAAAGTCCATATTTTTTGGTTATCAAATGTAATTCCTCTTACCTGATATGGTACATTGACTCTCTTGGTTGTTGTCTTTCCTTTTGGTCCGTAAGTAACTTTTTTACCATCCAGTTTTCGGCTATTATACGCTAAAATAGCGCGATATCCTGAATTAGTATCATTGTAAATTAAATTTACATTGTCTTTTATGGAATGATAATCTGAAATACTTGATTTGGCAGGTGGTATTCCTAATGCTTTTCCGCCTTTATCTTTCACCATATACCAAATATTTTGGTGATTATCCACACGAGACCAGTCTAAGGTTAATTTATCCGTCAGGTTTCCTGACATATACCAGCTGGTTTTATACCCTTTATTCTCTGCTTGATATGTAGATTTCTTTGGAAATATCCGGCTTGTCTGATCTATTGCATCATAAAAATCTCTTTGTACCCAAATGTTATATTTATCCCCTGTGGCACCAACAGCAAAATTCTGCCGATAGTTACCATATCCTGTTTTTGTCGTAAAATGGGAATCTCCGCTATGTTTTGTAATGATATTGACCACTCCACTCATAGCTTCTGCACCATACAGGGTAGAGTTTGCTCCTTTTATAATTTCTATTTTTTCTACTGCTTCAACCGGAATACCTGATGTAGACGCATAATTCATGATATTAACAGGCGCCCCGTTGACCAACACCAATGTTCCTTTGTCCATTCCCCGTACCAGAACACGGCTTATGTGTCCCCCACCATCTCTTCCGTCAGGACCATAAGAGAAACTGCTTATACCTATGCTGTTTTCCAAAGCAGCAAAAACAGACTGATATCCTTTATTTTGTATTTCTTTCTGTGTTATTATTTTTACTGTAGAAGGTGTCTCTAAATCAATTTTTTCTTTTCTTTCCGCTGTAACGACTATCGGGTTGAGTTCATAAATTCCATCAGCAGCTAACACATTTCCTTGAGATAGTAATGCTACTGTACTTGCTATCAAAAATAATTTACTTTTTTTCATACTACCGCATCTCCTGTTATTTATTCGCAAATGAAAAATATTTTGAAACATGATTATAATAACACTCCAATAATCTATATACAATTAAATTTTAACTTAAATATAATTAATCTTTTGTCTTTGATTTTTGCTCCGTTTATTTTTACAAAATCAAAAAAGACATTCCCCGTTTTTTGGAGAATGCCTTTTTCTTTGCCTTGTATTAACCTAAGAATCCTCTCATTTTTTGTGCTTCGACCACACGTTGTAAAGCGAGCATGTACGCTGCCAGACGGTAAGTGACTTTGTATTTTTCTTTGATGGCAAATACATCTTCATAGCCTTGACGCATTTTCAGTTTTAATTTTTCATTATATTCTTCTTCCGTCCAGTAGTAGCCGGTGCGGTTTTGTACCCATTCGAAGTAAGATCCTACGACACCGCCCACATTGGACATGACGTCGGGAAGTACTTCAATCCCCTGCTTTTCAAAGTAGGCGTCCGCTTCTTCCGTGGTCGGTCCGTTAGCCCCTTCGAGAACGAGTTTGGCTTTTACTTTTCTCATGGTGTTTTCATTCAGTTGGTTTTCCATAGCGGCCACGAAAACTACATCTACGTCCTGTTCGAAAAGTTTATCATCATCAATGAGAGATGCTCCTTCTTCGGTATAGCCCTTGAGTGAACGGCCATGAGAGTTAGCGTAAACGTACATTGCTTCGATATCGAGTCCTTCCGGCTTGTACCATGTGCCGTTGATATCGCCTACACAGATGATTTTTACACCTGCCCGGTGCATCAGGAGAGAGCCTACAGAGCCTACATTTCCGAATCCCTGAACGAGCATGGTAAGTTCGTTCATTTTTTTGTTATTTTTTTCGCACCATGTTTCCAGTGTGTGGGTAAGTCCTCTGCCTGTCGCTTCATTTCGTCCGAGGGAGCCGCCGGTAACAAGCGGTTTCCCCGTAACGACACCGGGCTGCCAAGCTCCGGAAAGAACGGAATATTCATCAGCTATCCACGCCATAATCTGGCCGTTTGTATTGACATCGGGAGCAGGAACGTCCTGATCGGGTCCGATAATGGGGAATATTTTACGCACATACCCGCGGGTAAGTCTTTGTAATTCTCTTTCCGAAAGTTTATGGGGATCGACCTTGATTCCCCCTTTCGCTCCGCCGTAGGGAATATTTCCGATTGCATTTTTAATGGTCATCCATGCGGCAAGTGCTTTGACTTCATTTTCATCTGATGCGGGATGGTAGCGGATACCGCCTTTGGCCGCTCCTCTCGCCGTATTATGCTGGACACGGTATCCCGAGAATACCTGCACTTTCCCGTCATCCATAGTGACAGGAATGCTGACGGTCAGTTCTCGTTCCGGGTAACGTACGAATTCATAGTCTTCTTTTTGGTACCCCAGTACTTCTGCTGCTTTATCGAGTACGTGGAGCATATTTTCATAAGGATTATAATTAGCCATTGTATCACCTCAAATAATAAATATAGGGAACATCTTTTATTAATATATCACCTCGTATCGTTTTATGCACTCAGATTATCCATGTATGATTTATTTCTATAAATTCGCTGCTTTGTTTCTGTTTCAGTCATACCTTATTCATAATTCTCAAAAAATTGCATCAAAAAACCGCCCTGCCAAAAGGAAGAACGGTAGGATATTAAATAATACCTCTGATAAAAATGATGAAAATGAGTGCCGGCAAAACATACCGGAAATACGGTTTGATCCATGCCGGGAATTTCACGCCGTCACCGGTATTCACTTCTTCCAGGTACTTATCAAATCCCCACCCGTATTTCGTAATGCAGAAGAGGGCAAATACGAGCGATCCGAGCGGCAGAACAAGGTTGCTGACAATAAAGTCCTCACTGTCAAGAATGCCCCTTGCTCCGATAATCTGTACGTCTTCCCAAAGGCTGAATCCGAGTACGCAGGGAATGCTTCCGAAAAAGACCAGAGGGAGTAAAACGTATACTGATTTTTTACGGCTCCAGTTGAAGTTATCCATACAGTTTCCGATGAGCGATTCAAATACCGCCGTCACGGTGGAGAAACTTGCAAAAGTCATGAATACAAAGAACAGTCCGCCCCAGAACCGTCCCATCGGCATATTGATGAAAATATTCGGGAGTGTGACGAAAATCAAAGACGGTCCCTGTCCGGGTTCTACGCCGAAGGCAAAGCAGGCGGGGAAAATAATCAGGCCTGCCAAAAGGGCAACGAATGTATCCAAAGCAGTGATGCGGATGGCTTCTCCGCCGAGAGTATTTTTCTTATCCATGTAGCTTGCAAATATTTCCATCGAGCCCTGGCCTACAGAGA
>OLQM01004703.1_pt1 | contig 10232 bp, 8 predicted proteins | sample 1673161 | NCBI WGS metagenome assembly OLQM01 (sample SAMEA3136761, study PRJEB25190) | human gut metagenome | reverse complement strand
TAACATTTTGACGAGAAATATTCGCTACCTACCCACACGATTCGTTATAGAGCCACAATTCTTGTTTTGGTTCATCCAATTAAGAGCCCCTTACTGTTGTTTGATATTCAAGAATATTCTAATGCTGATTTTGACAATTCTATCTCGCCATCTTTTTTGTTGTTTTTCTTTTTTATTCAAAAAAAACGGCGAAATGTTTTGTGGTTTCAGAAAAACGCCTTACCTTTGCACTCGCATTTCAGGATTAGGCTCCGTAGCTCAACTGAATAGAGCATCTGACTACGGATCAGAAGGTTGTGGGTTTGAATCCCGCCGGAGTCACAAAACGAGATTGGCGCTGCCGGTCTCGTTTTATTTTTGTGTCCGCAATTTTCTTATTGGCATTTGTCCGGTATTAATATAAAGCGACCTCTCCCGGGGTAGGGAGAGGTCGTGCTTTTTGCTTAACAATGTATGTATGGCGTGAAAAGTCCAAACTTACTTGATTAGGTTAACGCTGCGTTTGAGGAATTTGTCGAGCGCCTCCCCCTTCAGCATTCCGTTTTGCAACAGAGCGAGGTCAATCAGCTGATGCAGAATGTCGTTGTCCTTGGCATAGTCGGCTATGATTTGCTGCTTCTTTGACTTCTGTTCGTCGAGAGCCTTCTGCGTGTTGCTCATGTCGTCCTTTTCTTCCTGTGTTATCTCGTCTGGCTTTTTCTTGTCCTGCTCCTGACGCAGAGCTGCGAGCCGTGCCTGCAAACCTTTCATCTCGCTCATCACTGGTTTCAGGTCGCCTGCGGTCTTTTCCTTCTCGTCGTTTAGAACCTTCTTTATCAGTGGGTGGTCGCAGTTAAGCACGAGACTGTATGTGTCCGGCATACCGGCATAGAACGCCATTCCCTGCTGGTATCGCGAAATGTCCTTCATGCGGCGCATATATTCGCTCTGCGTTATGAGCAGCGGCTGGGCATTTTCTCCCAGTGCATGCACTTCGACGTAGAATTCCGTCTTGTCGAGTGCCGGCATCTGCGAGCGGAATGCCTGTGACAAATTGTCAGCCGTGTCACCATCGAGATTGTTCTTTGGGGCATCCTCCTTTACGATTATCCGCTCTATGATGTCTGCATCCACTCGCGTGAAGCGGCTTTTCTCGAATTTCTGCTCGAACATTGACACGGCGGGTGTGTCGAGTTGTCCGTCCATTAGCAGTACGTTGTAACCTTTCTGTCTTGCAGCCTCGATATAGGTGTATTGCTCCTCTTTGTTATTTGCATATAGATACACGAGGTTTCCGTCCTTGTCTGTCTGCGTGTCCTTTATCAGTTTGCGGTATTCCTCGAACGTATAGTATTTCCCGTCCACGTCTTTCATCAGTGCGAAGTCCTTTGCGCGGTCGTAGAAGTCCTCCTGCGATAGCATTCCGTAGTTGATGAAAATCTTTAGGTCGTCCCATTTCTCCTCATATTCCTTGCGGCTGTTCTTGAATATTGACGAGAGGCGGTCTGACACTTTCTTCGTGATATATGTCGATATTTTTTTCACGTCGCGGTCGCTTTGCAGGTAACTGCGGCTCACATTGAGCGGTATGTCCGGCGAATCAATCACTCCGTGCAGTAGTGTGAGGAAGTCTGGCACTATACCCTCAACTTGATCGGTGACAAACACCTGGTTGCAGTATAGCTGTATCTTGTTGCGCTGTATTTCGATATTGCTCTTTATCCTTGGGAAATAGAGTATTCCCGTTAGGTTGAACGGGTAGTCAACATTAAGGTGAATCCAGAACAGTGGCTCGTCCTGCATGGGATACAGTGTGCGGTAGAAGGACTTGTATTCCTCGTCTTTTATTGTGCTTGGTGTCTTTGTCCACAACGGTTCCACATTATTTATTATATGGTCCTTGTCCGTTTCCACCTGCTTTCCGTCCTTCCATTCTGTTTCCTTCCCGAAGGCAATTGTCACGGGCATGAACTTGCAGTACTTCTGCAGCAGTTTTTCAATACGTTCTTTCTCAAGAAACTCCTTGCAGTCGTCATCTATGTGCAGGACAATGTCAGACCCTCTGTCGTCCTTTTCGGTCTCCTCGATTGTGAATTCGGGCGACCCGTCGCACGACCATTTCACTGCCTTCGAGCCTTCCTTGCAACTCTTCGTGATGATTTCCACCTTCTTTGCGACCATGAATGCCGAGTAGAAACCTAATCCGAAGTGTCCTATTATTGCGTTTGCGGATTCCTTGTATTTGTCGAGGAAGTCGGTGACACCCGAGAAGGCAATCTGGTTGATGTACTTGTCTATCTCATCCCTGGTCATTCCGATGCCCCGGTCGCTGATGGTCAGTGTGCCTTTTTCCTTGTCGAGCCTCACCTTGACGGTAAGGTCTCCGAGTTCTCCCTTTAAGTCACCCTTGTCTGCCAGTGTCTTCAACTTCTGCGTGGCATCAACTGCGTTGCTGATCATCTCGCGCAGGAATATCTCATGATCCGAATACAGGAACTTTTTTATCACGGGGAAAATGTTCTCTGTGGTAACCCCTATGTTTCCTTTCTGCATTATATTGTATGTTAGAATTGATTTCTGTAAGTACCTTTTGCAAAAGTCGTGCCAAACCATATTGTGTCCCGTATGCGCCTTTTCTGGCAAACCGAAAGCCCCTGCCTGGGCATAATATGTTCAGGCAGGGGCTGCGGTTGTTGCTTGGTCGTCAGACCACTATTTTCATTCTGGTATGCTCTTGAGTATTGCGAGCAGGTGATCCCACACCATCTGTACCGTCGGTATGTGCAGACGCTCGTCAGGTGAGTGTACCCCACGTAGAGTCGGGCCGAACGACACCATGTCTAAGTTCGGGTATTTCTCCGAGAACAGGCCGCATTCAAGTCCGGCATGGATGCCCAGAACCTTTGGCTCTTTGCCGAAGAGTTCCTTGTATTTCTCCACTGCCACGGCTGTCAGTTTGCTGTCTGGGTTCATCTTCCATGCTGGATATCCGTCGCCCTGGACAACCTCTGCGCCAGCGAGCTGGAAAAGGGCCTTTACCGTGTTGGCCTGGTTTTCGAGTGCGCTCATGACGTTGCTTCGCTGCGATGTTACGATTACAACTTCATTTTCGGTTGTCTCCACGCTTGCGACGTTGTTTGATGTCTCCACCATCCATGCGAGAGCCTCGTCCTGGCACATTGCAAACACGCCGTTGTCAACAGCCTGCAGCGCGCGTATGATTCTCGTTGACGTCTCTTCAGGAAGCACCTTTTCGGCCTTTGCGCTCTCCAGTGAGAACTGCATCGACTTCTCCGTGACGTGGTATTCCTCTGCCACCTCTGTTGCGAACACATTCCAGTCAGCCTTTACGTTTTCTTTCACGTCGGCAGCCACTGCAAATACAGCCATTCCGTCGCGTGGTATTGCGTTGTGCAGTTTTCCTGCGTTGTATCTTGCGAGACGCAGTCCGTACTTATCCTCTACGAGATACAGGAAGCGTGCAAGTGTCTTCAGTGCATTCGCGCGCTTCTTGTTGATGTCGTCGCCGGAATGTCCTCCAACCAGTCCTTTCAGTGATGCCTTGAGGAAGAAGAGCCCTTGCGGCGCGTCCTCCTTCTCGAAGCGGAACGTTGCTGTGGCGTTCTTGCCGCCTGCGCAGGAAACGAAAATCTGCCCCTCGTCCTCCGAGTCGAGGTTTATCAGCATGTCGCCGGTCATAAATCCAGGCTTCATTCCCTCTGCACCGGTGAGGCCTGTTTCCTCATCGCGTGTGAAGACGCACTCTATCGGACCGTGTTCTATGTCGTCGCTGTCGAGTATCGCCAGTTCTATTGCACAGCCGATGCCGTCGTCTGCACCGAGTGTGGTGCCCTTTGCTTTCAGCCACTCACCTTCAACGTATGTCTGGATGGGGTCTTTGTCGAAATCAAAGTCTATATCGACGAGTTTCTCGCAAACCATGTCCATGTGGCTTTGCAGTATGACCGTCTTCTTTTTCTCATAGCCCGGGGTGGCGCCCTTGCGGATTATCACGTTGCCGGTCTCGTCGACTGCGGTGTCAAGGCCGCGTTCCTCACCGAACTTCCTGAGGTACTCGATTATCTTCTCCTCACGTTTTGATGGGCGTGGGATTTGGTTGATTTTCGCGAAATGCTCGAAAACGCGAGCGGGTTTTAACTCACTATTCTTCATTATTCAATATAAATTTGTGTGTTTTACAAAAAATATCATTATCTTTGCAGCCGCAAACATCAATTTGCGCTTTCATGTGCAAAAGTAATAAAAATGATTGAAACGGCGGTGTTAACAGTGTTAATAATTGCTATTTGTTTGGCATTATTGAGTGTTAAGGTGATTTTTAAGAAAAAAGGCAACTTCGAGTCGCAGCATATCCACGACAACGCGGCGATGCGCAGGCTTGGGATACATTGCGTGATAGACCAGGACACCGAGGCTCGCCGCGATGCTGACAAAGCAGAAAAGATAAGAAACAGAATAAAAGAATAATATAATGAAGAAGACTTTTTTCCTTGTCATGGCTGCAGCTGCGGTGATGACATCATGCAACAACGGTGGCAACGGCACTGAACATAAGACCGCTGCGCCTCAGAGTTCGGAACTGAAGATTGCATACGTTGATATAGAGGAACTCGACTCTACATACAATTTCTGCAAGGATTTCAAGGCGGAGTTCGAGAAAAAAAGCAAGAACGCGGACAACACGCTAAACCAGAAGGGACAGGCTTTACAGAGCCAGGCTGCACAGTTCCAGCAGAACCTTCAGTCGAACAAATACACGCAGCAGCAGGCCCAGATGCTTAATGCAAACCTTCAGAAACAGCAGGCTGACCTGCAACAGTTGCAGCAGCGTCTCGCTGGAGAGCTTCAGGCAGAGTCGGAGAGATACAGCAAGGCGCTGAGGGACAGCGTGCAGCATTTCCTTGCAGAATACAACAAGGACAAGAAATATTCGCTTATTCTCAGCAAGGCTGGCGACAACGTGCTTTACAGCGACAAGGCTCTCGACATCACCAAAGAGGTCGTTGCCGGCCTAAACAAGTCCTACAGGCCGGCTGCAAAAACAGCGGAGGCTGCAAAGACCGGGGATAAGAAATAATCCCACGATTTGGAACGGCGATTTAGGGGTTGGGGGCATGCTCGCGCATGTCCCGTAACTCCTAAATCGTTTCAATATAATGTAATTCGTCACTTACAGGCAATATGAACCGCAAGGCACGGTATTACTTCGTTATTGGCTATTACTCTGGTAAGATGCCGCACGTTTCAACGGAACTCAATTTCGGAAGCGTGTTCCAGTTGCTCGTAGCCACCGTGCTTAGCGCGCAGTGCACCGACAAGCGCATCAACCAGGTTACGCCAGAGTTGTTCCGTTGCTATCCCGACGCTGCGGCTATGGGGGCGGCAGAGCCGGAGGACGTGCTGGAACTGATTGCCAGTGTGAGTTATCCCAACTCAAAGGCAAGGCATCTTGTGGGGCTGTCGCGCATGATAGTGAGCGATTTCGGCGGGGAAGTGCCTGCCGAGATGGCAGACCTCGTGAAACTGCCGGGCGTTGGCCGCAAGACTGCCAATGTCGTGCAGGCAGTGGGCTTCGGACGGTCGGCTATAGCGGTTGACACCCACGTGTTCCGCGTGAGCCGCCGCCTTGGACTCGTTCCGGCAAAGGATGACACACCACTGAAGGTGGAACTCACGCTAAAAAAGAACATACCAGCCGGCATTCAGGCCGATGCGCACCACTGGCTATTGCTGCACGGCAGGTATATATGCCAGAGCCGGAAGCCTAAGTGCGGTGAATGCCCGTTCGGGGAGTTCTGCCCAAAGGTTGGGGTGCAACATTGAAAAAACGTTAAACAAACACGATATGCAATCGGGAAGGATATTGAGATACCTGAAGGACATAGCCGAAAACAACGACCGTCAGTGGTTTAATGAACACCGCAGGGAGTATGACATAATCAGGGCAGACTTTGAAGAAGGTGTTGCCAAGGCGATATTACGCATTGCGGAGTTTGACTCCACCATAGCGAACATAACCGTCAGGGATTCTGTGTACCGCTTCTACCGCGACACGCGCTTCTCGCCAGACAAGTCGCCATACAAGAGGCATCTCGGTGCATATATATGCCTGCGTGGGCGCAAGTCAATGAGCGGAGGATATTACATGCACCTCGAGCCAGGCAATTGCCTGCTCGCATGTGGCTGTTACTGGTTGCCGACGAAGGTGTTGACGGCATGTCGCAACGAGATAATGGCGAACATCGACCGCTGGCGCGGCATAGTGGAGAGCAGGAAATTCATCAACTTCTTCGGAAAGCCCGGGCATGGTGAATGGAAAGACGGCGCGGCATCGCCAAAGGGGTTCGGACTTAACATGCTGTCAACAGCTCCGAAAGGCTTTCCGCGTGACTATGAGTACATTGAATATTTGCGCATGAAGGACTATTGCTGCTGGAAGCGCGTGCCTGACACATTCTTCAATGGCGACGGTTGGCTCGACGAGATGGCGAAAGTGTTTCTGGTGGCAAAACCCATGATAGATTTCACAAATGCAGTAATCGGAGATTACGAATAGGAAAGACAGGATGCTGTGATTATGGGATAAACCAGAACATAGTGCCCAGGCTCGGCTGTGCCTCAATGAACTTGCACAATGGCGAGCGGGATGTATTTGCGGCACAGCATACGGGAAGTTCACAGGAACTTCTTGGGTTGTCCTGATGCGCGGGCTTCTGAACTCCAAAGGACATATATCGCGTCAACGATGTTTTGGACAATTTGTGAATGCCTGCGGGCAGATGGCTTTTTTCATGTTATGCTTTTTGTTTTGAAAAAAAATGACTACCTTTGCAGCGTTTTGAAACGAGCAAGTAAAATCTATAGATAACAATGAACATATCTTATAAATGGCTGAAGGAATATGTTGATTTCAGCCTCTCGCCACAGGAGGTTTGTGACGCGCTGACGAGCGAAGGACTTGAGGTTGACGCACTTGAGGAAGTGCCGGCCATACGTGGTGGGCTGAAAGGGCTGTATGTCGGAGAGGTTCTGACATGCGAGCCGCACCCAAATTCCGACCACCTGCATGTCACAACGGTTGACATAGGGCGGGGGGAGGCACAGCAGATTGTGTGCGGCGCGCCAAACGTTGCTGCCGGTCAGAAAGTCATAGTGGCAGACGTCGGTTGTGTGCTGTATGACGGCGACAGGGAGTTCACGATAAAGAAATCGAAACTGCGCGGCATGGAGTCGTGCGGAATGATTTGTGCAGAGGATGAGATAGGCGTGGGCAGCAGCCACGACGGCATAATTGTTTTGCCGGGCGACGCAAAGGTGGGAATGACGGCGGCGGAGTATTACAATCTTGAGAGCGACTGGCTTATAGAGATTGACATAACCGCCAACCGTGCCGACGCACTATCGCACTGGGGATTGGCACGCGACCTGTATGCGTGGCTGAAGCAGAACGGATATGAGACATCGCTGCACCGGCCAACGGACGAGAACTTCGCCGTTGACAATGAGACTTTGCCGATAGACGTTGAGATACAGAACACCGAGGCATGCAGGCGGTATGCCTGCGTCAGCATAGCAGACTGCGAAGTCAAGGAAAGTCCCGAGTGGCTGAAGACAAGGCTAAGCACCATAGGGCTTAGGCCGATAAACAACATTGTGGATATAACAAATTATGTTATGATGGCATACGGACAGCCGTTGCATTGCTTTGATGCCGAAATGGTGAAAGGCAGGAAAATCGTGGTGCGGTCCATGCCAGAAGGCACGCCTTTCGTTACACTCGACGGTGAGGAACGCCGGCTGTCAGAGCACGACCTCGCAATATGCAACGCCGAGGAACCTATGTGCATAGCTGGAGTGTTTGGGGGAAAAGGCTCTGGAACTTATGACACAACGCACAGCGTGGTGCTGGAAAGCGCATATTTCAATCCGACGTGTATAAGGAAGAGCGCGCGACGCCACGGGCTAAGCACTGACGCGTCATTCCGCTTCGAGCGGGGTATCGACCCTAACGGCGTTATCTACGCGCTGAAGCAGGCCGCCATGCTCTGCAAGCAACTTGCAGGTGGAAAGGTGGCGATGCAGATAAAGGACGTTTACCCGGAGAAGATAGAGAATGCCAAGGTTGACCTGGAGTATTCGTATGTAAACCGCCTCGTGGGGAAGGATATTCCGGCGGATACGATAAAGAGCATAGTGACATCTCTCGAGATGAAAATACTCGAGGAAAATGACGGCGGGCTGAAACTCGAGATACCGGCATACAGGGTGGATGTGCAGCGGGCGTGTGACGTGGTCGAGGACATCCTGCGTATATATGGGTATAATAATGTGGAGATACCGGCGCAACTCAAGTCGTCACTCGTTACAAAAGGCATTGAGGACAAGAAGCACGCGCTTGCCAACCTGGTGGGAGAGCAACTTGTCGGTTGTGGCTTCAACGAGATTATCAACAACTCGCTCACAAAAAGTGCATATTACGAAGGTCTCAAGGCGTTACATGCCGGCAAACTCGTCAGGATATTGAATCCTTTGAGTTCCGATCTTAACGTAATGCGCCAGACACTGCTGTTCGGCGGGTTGGAAAGCATTGCACACAACGTAAACCGCAGGAATGCCAACTTGAAATTCTTCGAGCGCGGCAACGTATATACGTTCTCGACGGAGAAACATAACAATGACAATCCTGTTGCGGCATATCGCGAGGAAAACATGATTGCTCTCTGGGTTACAGGAAAGCGCGTCAGCGGATCGTGGGCGCATCAGGACGAGCAGTCAACATTCTTCGAACTAAAGGCATACGTCATGAACATCCTCGCGCGCATCGGAGTGCCGTTCGGTATGCTTGTATTCAAAGAGAGCCAAAACGACATCTTCGCCAAGGCGACGGCAATCGTGAACCGTGGCGGCAAACTCCTCGTGGAGATGGGAATTGTCAGCAAGCCAATGTTAAAGTCGGCAGGGATTGACCAGGAGGTGTATTATGCCGAGCTCAACTGGACCGCGCTGATGAAGGCGATAAGCAAGCATAAGGTGGAATACCGCGAGATAAGCAAATTCCCGGCCGTCAGCCGTGACCTCGCGCTGCTCATTGACAAGGACGTTGATTTTGCCGAGATAGAAAGGGTGGCATACCAGAGCGAGAGGAAAATACTGCGCAAGGTGGAACTCTTCGACGTGTACGAGGGCAGGAACCTGCCTGACGGAAAGAAGAGCTATGCCGTGAATTTTATGCTGCAGGATGAGCAAAAGACCCTCGACGACAAGCAGATAGACAATGCCATGAACAGGATAATAGCCAACCTCAAGAAGCAAATAGGAGCAGAACTTAGATAAACAACGTATTGATAACAATAAATAAAAATATATAATCATGGGAAGAGCATTTGAATACCGTAAGGCTACAAAGTTGAAGAGATGGGGACACATGGCAAAGACGTTCACCAAGATAGGCAAGCAGATAGCAATCGCCGTAAAGACCGGCGGCCCTGATCCCGATAACAATCCTGGCTTACGCGCCATTATCGCCAACGCAAAGCGCGAGAACATGCCCAAGGACAATGTGGAGCGCGCCATAAAGAATGCTATGGGTAAAGACCAGAGCGACTACAAGGAGGTGACATACGAGGGCTACGGTCCGTTCGGAGTGGCTGTTTTCGTTGACACACTGACCGACAACACTACGCGAACCGTGGGTGACGTGCGATCGGTGTTCAACAAGTTCAGTGGAAACCTCGGTACTACAGGTTCGCTCAGTTTCCTCTTCGATCATAAGAGCGTATTCACATTCAAGAAAAAAGAGGGGATTGACATGGACGAACTTATACTTGACCTAATAGACTACGGTGTCGAGGACGAGTTTGACGAGGACGAGGAGGAAGACAGCATAATAATATACGGCGACCCGAAGAGTTTCGGCGAGATACAGAAGCACCTTGAGGAAAATGGCTTCGAGGTGACGGGAGCAGAGTTCACATACATCCCGAACGACCTGAAGGAAGTAACTCAGGAACAGCGCGAGACGATAGACAAGATGGTTGAAAAACTCGAGGATTTCGACGATGTACAGACCGTATATACAAACATGAAGCCCGAGTGACACCCTGTCGGTCGGCGAAATATGACTTACGGCAGCCTGGATTACATTTGGCTGTGTCACAATTTAGCCAGAATTGGCGGTCAAAAGAGGGTGTGTCAAAACACCCAATATGAAAATATTAAACTCGTTGTGTGTC
>OLQM01004696.1_pt1 | contig 10252 bp, 7 predicted proteins | sample 1673161 | NCBI WGS metagenome assembly OLQM01 (sample SAMEA3136761, study PRJEB25190) | human gut metagenome | reverse complement strand
TTAAGTTCGCTACTTACCGCCGTTTCGAACAGACAGGAGAAATCTCTTTGAAGGGGTTGCTGCAGATTGGATTTGCTTTGAATGTGTTATCTGAGTTTGATGTTCTCTTTGCACAAAAGCAATATCAATCGTTGGATGATGTATTGAATGAACAGAGTGTTACCCGCAAACGAGGGAAGAAAAATGAATAGTATCAAGCAGATAGAAGTAATATATAACAATCGGCTGGTCGGTCGTCTTGCTCTGACGCGAGAGGGGTTGTGTGCCTTCGAATATTCGGCAGAGTGGCTTAGCTCTGGTTTCTCTATTTCTCCATTTGAGTTGCCTTTGCGAAGCGGTGTCTTTATTGCTAAACCCCGTCCGTTTGAGGGGGGATTCGGTGTTTTCGATGATTGCCTGCCCGATGGATGGGGACTTCTTATTCTGGACCGATACCTGCAACAAAAGGGAATCAATCCTCGCACACTCACTCTACTGGATCGTCTTGCCTTGGTGGGATCGACAGGACGCGGAGCATTGGAGTTTCGTCCTGATAATAGCGTAGTGACGCGGCAGGATTTTGCTGATTTCGAGAAGCTTGCTTTGGAGGCCGAGAAGATACTGGCCAGCGACGATTATATGGGCGAAGGGATCGAGGAGTTTCAGGATCGAGGTGGTTCTCCGGGAGGCGCGAGGCCTAAAATCTTCGTTCGTTATAACGACAAAGAATGGCTGGTAAAGTTTCGAGCCAAGAGGGATTCGCAGAGTATCGGTGTGGATGAATACCGCTATTCGCTGCTAGCCAAAGAGTGCGGAATCGAAATGCCGGAGACTCGACTTTTTGAAGGCAAGTACTTTGGTGTGGAGCGTTTCGACCGAACACTGGGTGGCAAACTGCATGTCGTTAGCGTGGCCGGTCTTATTGGTGCCGATTATCGGTTACCCAGTATCGACTACAAGCATATTTTTCAGGTGTGCGCCATGCTGACGCATAGTGTAGCCGAGTTGTGGAAAGTTTATCGACTGATGATATTCAATTTTCTCATTGATAACAAGGACGACCACGCTAAGAACTTTGCCTTTATTCATCGGGATGGCGATTGGTATTTTGCTCCGGCCTATGACCTGTTACCCAGCGATGGCATTAATGGTTTTCGCACGACTTCAATCAATGACAGTATCGAACCGACGAAAGAAGATCTTTTGGCTGTAGTGGTAAAGGCTGGGTTGAATGAGAAGGAGGCGGATGCGATGTTTGATGGGGTGCAAGAAAGAATTAATGATTAGAGGTGACTACAAGATCTGAGCTATTAAACGAATCGTGAGTGTTATGGAATTACAGCCAAATAGGAATATCTCAGAATCCGTATTGCATGATCGGCGTTCGATAAATCTTCTGAAGAGTATCCTTCCTGATAATTGTGTAGACTGTTCTCAACTTCAAGAGGGAGGTACCTTACCAAATATTGATGGCTATCTTGAGATTCTTGATGAAAATGGAATAGCTCGAGAAAAAATAACAGTTCAAGTTAAGCACCTGACATATCCGGAGAAAAATGGGAAAGTGTTTTATGATATTCCCGAGTCGGTTTATGCATATGCGAAAATACATAAAGGAGAACTCGTCTTCTTTATAGCTTGTGATTATGCCTCTAGAAAATTCTATTGGCGGAACATTGATACGGCTGCCATCGAAGAGTTTAAAAATAAATCTGATCGTATCCGAACTAAGGCGAGATATTATTTTAAAGACAACGAAAAATGCGGTGAGAAGAATGTTGACGCGACCATCGATCATTGGCGTCAGTTGTATAAACAGAAGATGGAGTCCATCAAGGATGATAAGTATCTGGCAGACCAGTTTGCTTCACGGCAAAAAAATGTGCTTCAATGCCGTTTCTTCCGAGTTGCATGGGGTGAGAGACTCGCATATATCTCGACTCCAGGTTGATGAGATTGTGCAATGGATTAGCAAGGATCCTGTTCAGAACGAAGGGAATATCTGTCTTCTGGTGGGTGATGCAGGAGTCGGAAAATCCGCTGTGTTGAAAGATTTAATAGCCATACTGTCCGAGAAGGGTATCAAGTATTTGTGTGTTAAGTCCGACGCTATTGATGATAATGGCAACCCGGTCTCTTTGAGCGATATGCAGGATACATTGGCGTATTACAGCACGGAAGCAGATAAGGTGATTTTGATTGTTGACCAGATTGATGCGCTGTCTCAATCCCTCACGAATGATAGAACGCATCTGAATATGATGATGGCGGTACTATCTTCATTAAACGATTGGCCGAATGTCAGAGCCGTTGTCTCGTGCCGTAAATATGATCTGGAGTATGATTCTGTCCTGAACAGTTTAAAGGATAGATCTACAATTGTTGAGATTGGAGAGCTAACCGAGAAGGAGGTGACAATAGCTCTCAATAAACTGGAGAATGGTCTTGGTCAGGAAATAGATCGTGTGACGGCCACGATGCTCAGGACCGTTCAAATGCTGGATTCATTTTCTCTCTTGTTTCGGCGGAATAAGTCTAAAATCAACTTCAATAATCAGATTGAATTATACGATGCTCTTTGGGATGCTGTTATTTGTGACTCATCTCTACGGCATGATGTAGAAATGCGGGAGCATTTAATGTATAAGATTGTTGAAACAATACAAATTGCAGGGACTCTGAATCCTCAGTTTATTCCTGATTCCAGTCAGAAACGTGCATATGAGTATTTGGCAAGTAATGGTCTGATTCGGCGTGATGGATCTGCTGTCTCATTCTTTCATCAGTCTTTCTATGAATATACCCTTGCCCGTCATTATTCTGAGACCGGGGGTCTGTTCTCGGCTGATCTCAAAAAAGAGATTCAAGGCCTGGAGATACGATCGACGGTCAAGGCAGTCCTTGATTTCAAACGAGGTCATGATACTGCCAAATTCGTGGATGAAGCCCGCAGTATTCTTGAGGATCCCGATATTCGTCTTCACTTGAAGTTGTTGACATTGTCTGTGCTGGCTTTTGTGAATAATCCGGCCCGTGCAGAGAAGGTTCTTGTTGCTGATGTTTGTCAGAAGGATGGGCGGCTGTTGGTGTATTTCCTCCGCGGAGTAAATTCTCCGGATTGGTTCCAGACTATTCGGAAGATGCCGAACGGTATAATGTCTGAACTCAAGAAAGATGACGAACAATTCTTCCCTATAATATCATGCTTGTCTCGCTATGTCTTTGATAATCCAGAGGCGGTGTATGGAATGATAAATCAAATACAAGATCGAGAGTCGAGATTATACGCTGTCGCATATGTAGTGCGAGAGCATAACGACTATAGCCAACCCTGTGTTCTCAAGGCGTATGCTGAGGCAAAACCACAAAACGTTTTTTTTACCGTCCATCTCCTTCAGGATGCGATTAAAAGCAATAAAGAGTTTGCATTGAAAGAAACGCAGGAGTTGATTATGGAGTATCTTGTATCCGATAGTCCATATAACAGCCATGACGGTTATGAGTTGGCAGATGTGTTATGTAAGCAGTTCTGTGTAGAATATCCCAAAGAACTACTCGGAATACTGCATTGCTGTATTTGTGAGACAGTTCGAAAAACAGCGCAAAGTGGCTATTATGGGTTTTCAACAACTGAAAAGTTCTATCGGGTTGACACAGAAAATAATTATGTAGGAAAGATATTGAAAATGTATGAGGATCTAATGATTCGTTATGCATCTGATACTTTGGGGCGTTCATTTGTCCTTGAACTTCTGTCATTAAATAATGAGACAACGTTGTCTGTGGCTTTTGCAGCTATGGCTGAGGCTCCGAGACAGTATGATGACCAGATTCGGCTCCTGTTGGAGGATAATGCGACGATCGGAATATATCTTCGTGGAGATGTTGAGTTCTTCTTTCTGAAAATGCTCAGGGCATGGTATGAGACGTTGAATGAAAATGACGCTGAGAGGTATCAGCGGGCTTTATTATCGTATAAGTCTGAATTTGATTTTAAATACGATGCAGAAAGACGGTGGAGTCAGTTTTTGTGTCCCCATTTATGGCAAGACAAATGGGAATTGATATGCAATACATTGCCAGAGGATCATATGATTCCGGAGATGAGGAGATGCTACCAAGAACTTTTGCGCAGATTCGGACAGAAACATATGGTGGAGAGAAATTATCATTCCGTCGGTGTGGCACATATTTGCGGTGGCGTTGTAGGTGATGAAACATATGCAAGATGGCCAATTTCTAACTGGTTGAATTCATTTCTGAAACTTGGTGAGTATAAGTGGCGTGAGGGTCGAGGTCCTATTAGTTTGAGGGAGCATGCCGATGCATTTAAAAAGTGTGTATCCTCTAATCCGGACAGATTTTACGATTTCGTGCTTGAAATTAGTGATATGGCGGATATTCAAGATATGTACAAGATTGCAGGTTTAGAAGGGCTTTTAGCAGGTGGAGTCAATCCATATTCACTTTGGAATTTATCAAAACGATACATTTCAGAAGAGTTCGCTAAAGCAAATCCCTATACTTTTAGTCAGATTGTTGAGTACTATATCAAGGAAGAGAATGAGTGCATTGAGGAAATAATGGAGCTTTGTAAAACCTTGACCATCTCTCCTTTTTCTGAAGAAAGTAGTTTGTTTACGGCGGAAGATGGTAAGAGGGATATGAGTAGGCGAGCTACAGACATGCTTACAAAAGCAATTAATTCATACCAAGGTTGTGCCGCAGAATTGTTAGTACGCATGTGTGCGATTCCTTCGAGAAGACCGATAGTTTATACATTCTTTGCCGATAATAATATTCTTCTGCATGAGTATATCAAAACAGTACCACTCCATTATTTGAACATGGAAGATTATTATGATGAAGAGTTGTATTTCCCTCTGGTGAGATCTCTTTTGTCAGGTATGGGGCCAGAGTCCTTATATCTCCAGGTGAATGCGATCCAATGGTGCTTTTATTATAGGAATGATGTGGTCTGTAATTATATTGACCGTATTGAGCCCGATCCTTCAACTCATGAATTGCTTGTCCAGATATACTTTTACGGTATGAAAGGGACTCCTATTTCGGAAGAATGCGAAAGGCGGCTTGAGAAGATACTAGCCATTAACAATGAAGAGATTGTTGCCAAACTTGTTGAGACGGCAATGAAATCATATGAGCATGTAGAGTACCGAGATTTGAGTGTGAAAATTCTTGAACATTATGCATCTGACAGTCGGGAAAAAGTTGTTAATGCCTATTGTATGCATTGTGATTCTCTCCCGACGGAGGCTTTCAATTGGTATTGTAGCATTACCCCAGTATATTTAGGAAAAAAGTATCAGCAAGTTCATTTTGAGCTTGGTTATGTGAAGAAATGTATTTCGACTAGCCCAGTATTATGTTATAGATTCATATCGTCTCAGAGGTATTTTGATACTGAGGATGCATCTCTAGTCGATGATGAGGTTGTAAATGTTTTGCTTGAGATTTACAAGAAACTAAGTTTGCATGAAGATACAGATGCTATGAATGAGGTATTGGATCTGTTTGATGAATACATTTATCGGGACAATCGAGTTATGAAGGCTGCGGTTTCACTATTGACATAACTGATCATTTTGTAGTCTAGTCGAACGTGTGTTTGCAATGCCATTTATGTGTACATATTATCGGAAGCAGTCCATAGGACTGTTTTGCCAAAGGAACGTAGAAAAGATCTTATGAGTATACAGAAATAAACAAGAGGAAGATCATAGATAGAAGGTTTCTTGCCGATTTGGCGAAGGAGTTTGGTCTGAACGCTTTGCATTTGGAGGCGTTGGGCGAAAGCTGCCAATGGGAGATTGTCGTTGGTGGCGATATTCTGGAACGGCTGGTTGAAATTCAGTGTCAATTCAAACGACTGGCCGTGATGGGCGACGATGAGTACCGGGGATTCTATATCGAGGTGTCGCGGCCTACGCCAGAAGAGTGGGGCGATGCCGGGGAGTTGATTGCTTCGGGGGAATATGACGGCCGGGAGGCGTTCCTTGCGGATTGGCTTGCATTCAACCCACTGGAGACGCGGTGGTTCCATGTCGCTTCGACCTGGTACGGGGATTCTCGGTCGCTTCGTGTTACGGACCGGAAGCGTACCAGGTTCATCATCACGAACCGCTCCGCGTGTGTTGATGGGGAACCAGATGATGCGTGGTGCAGGAAGACCCTAACCCGCCTCTTCGACTATCTGCAACGGCTGATTGATGTCGTTGTTGCGAATCCAGACGGATTCAATGACTACGTGGCGCACAACCTACCGTATCAACAACGAATAGGCGTATTGCACAAAAGGAATTTAACCGCATAGTACCGAATTCCAAAATTGAGGTGGAAATCGGGAAACGGCCATCAATGCATTGGAGGACTCGGTGCACGGGCGTTCCGTGCCTCCTTTGGAGCGTATGACCATCCGGCTGTATTGCACTTATTACCGCATTGCCAAGAGGCGTTACTACCGAGAACGGGGCGCCAGCGGACGTGTTTATGAGGATTTGCAGGATGTTCCGGAAACGCTGCGTGATGTAGCCTATTATAAGCAGATGAAGTTCGTGGATGTGGAGACCCTGTACGGCATTGACAGTCCGGCGAATTTTATACGGTTTGCAACGGACCACTACGGTGAACTAGGACTTTCTCGCTTGAATATCTTTGCCTCAAACAAGCGTTAGCAAGGCTGGATGATTGTTACCTCCAACAGTTATTCGTCCAATGTCGGGCTGGCTATTGAGGTGGTTACTGCCCTGTATAAGGCTGGGGTGCTGCTGCTGATCTACGACGCAGAGAAGCTTCTGAGAATCCTGCGGGAAGGGGATTATGTGCGGCTGGTTCCCGATTCATATCACATATATGGGCTATCAAGAAGAAGGTGCTGTCTATGAATTGCCCTGGGAATATGAATGCTCGGATGATGAGGTTCGGATTTGACTCTAGAACAATACCAAGCAATTGTTTCCCTTGCAGAATGGCAGCAAGAGGAGCGGGTGAACTCCATCGTTTGACGGGACTGTGATAATTAGTAACTTGGCTTATCTCTATGCGGGTTTGTATAGGGGTAAGCTAAGTTTTTTATTGGCATCTTATTTTGTTTAGGAGATATGGTTGAGTTAAGTTGAGTTGTGTGTTAGGGATTGTGTCCCGTTTTTAGCTGAAAATGTAATGTAGATAGCGGGCGATTTACTATATTTATAAAATGAAGTAGCCGGATATATGAATCAAAACCTTAATCGGATTAAATTGGTACTCATCGAGAAAGATATTTCTCAAACGGAGTTGGCGGGAAAAATAGGCAAAAGTTTTAACACCGTGAATGCTTATTGTTGTAATCGTTAACAACCGACATTGGCGGTATTGGATGATATCGCAAAAGTTTTAGGGGTAACCATTAGAGAGTTGATAAAGGAAGAAAAATATGGCAAGAATATTTCGTATCTTTGTAAAAACATTTTTTGAGTGGAGCAGGAGCGGGAAATATTGGATCGGCTGGCGCAGGGGGATCGGGAGGCGTTCGATGCGCTCTATCTGCATTATGCTCCGAAAGTCGAGGAACTGGCGTTCTGGATGTTGAAGAACCGGACGGAGGCGGAGGATGTCATGCAGTCCATCATGCTGAAAGTCTGGGAACGCAAAGAGGAGATCGCGCAGATGACCCGTTTTTCCAATTACCTCTTTACGATGACGAAAAACGCTATTTTCGACATTTACAACCGTTCGCTGGTGCATGAGAAATACGAATCGGCCCAGTTGTCCTCCGTCCGCTATTTTCACGACGATACGCTCGACAGCCAGGTGGAGACGAACGATCTGGCGCTGCTGATCTCCATCGCCGTGGACAAGATGCCCGATCAGCGGCGGCGTATCTTCCGGATGAGCCGTTACGAGGGTCTTTCGAACCGGGAGATCGCCGAGCGGCTCCGGATCAGCGTCAAGACCGTGGAAAACCATATGACCGCCGCACTCGGCCAACTGCGGCGCCTGCTTGCCTCGATCACGCTTTTTTTCTGAAAATCGTTCTTTCCGGCTGGGGGTTCGCCATTCTTTCGCCGTTCTATATTATGAGCAGCACCCCAAACGATGAAGACCGACAAAATCAACAGACTCGTCCGCGATTTTCTGCACGGCGATATGCCGGAGGAGATCCAACGCCGTTTCCGACGGTGGATGACCGCCCCGGCCGACCGGGAAACGAAGGACGCAGCGCTTTTTCAGGCCTGGAAGGAATTGCTCGCCCGGCCTGCGGAACGCGATTACCGCCATAAACTCCCCGACATACACCGCCGGATCGACATGCTGGACCGGGCCGGAAAGAAGAGCCGGTTCATATCCCTGCGGCGTTTTGCGGCCGCTGCGGCCCTGCTGGCGCTCGTCGTCTGCGGGGAATACCTGTTCCTGCGTTCGCGGTATGAACGCGCCCCTTCGGTGTGCCTGGTCACGGCCCGAGGCAGCAAGAGCGAGTTCACGCTTCCCGACGGGACGCGGGTCTGGCTCAACGGCGACAGTCGTCTGAGCTATCCCGAAACATTCGATGCCGGAATCCGTCGGGTCCGGCTCGACGGCGAAGCCTTTTTTCAGGTCAGGCACGATGCCTCCCATCCCTTCGTCGTCGATATGGAGGTCATGCAGGTCGAGGTACTCGGTACGGAGTTCGACGCCCGTCACCGGGCCGGTACTCGCTATGCCGAAACGATCCTTCAATCGGGCAGCGTCCGTGTCCTGACCCCGGACCGTAAAAGTCCGATCCTGCTGCGGCCCGACGAACGGATCTTGTTCGATACGCAGACCGGCCGGATTGCGGTTTCCGAGGTTTCCGCCTGCGATTATTGCAGCTGGACGTCCCGCCGCCTGGTCTTCACCAACAAATCGCTCTCGGCCATACTGGTCAATCTGGAACGCTGGTACGGCGTACATTTCCATTCCGAAGGGAACATCGACCTTTCGGCAAAACTCTCTTTCCATATCGAATACGAATCGTTGGAGGAGGCGATGCGCCTGATCTCGCGGATCGCCCCGATACGCTACGACATCCGCGGCGGGACGGTTTTTCTCGCCCCGGAATGACGCAATCCCGAACTCGAATCCTGAAAACCATTTGCCTATGATGATCTGACAAGCTTAAAAAATTGGGACGGATGTTCCTACCATCCGCCCCATGACTTAAAATTAGACCTTATCGTAGATAATACTACGAATGATGAACTTTAAATCGTTACAAAACTATGAAATTTTTTGGACAATCCGATGGCAGCGCCCCGCACAAGCGGTGTTTGCCTGTAAAAATCATGTCCTTATTCATTTTTCTGTTTATGTCCGTCGGGGGCGTTTCCGCCGCTAACCCGCCCGTGACGATCCATCTGAAAAATGTCACTGTCGCCGAACTGCTGCGGCAGATCGAGGCGCAGGGGAAGTACTCGTTCGCGTATAACAACGCCGACATCGACCTGACCCGTGTCGTTTCCGTCGCTGCGGAGGCCTGGCCCATCGAACGGATCGTGTTGAAATGTATTCCCGACGTTCTCGTAAACGTCGAGCGGAACAAGGTGATCCTGACGCCGCGCCGCGGTGCGCAAGTTTCCCCCCCCCGCAAAATTTCGGGCAAGGTCGCGGACGCTTCCGGTAATCCCGTCGTAGGTGCCACCATCCTGCTCAAAGACGGCGAAGCGGTCCGGGGCACCTCTTCCGGGGCGAGCGGTACCTTTGCTTTCGACTCGTTCAGCCTTTCGGACAAGGCCGCGCTCGAAGTGTCGTTCATCGGGTTCGACACCTACAAGACGACGGTCGGCGTCCGGACCTTTTTCGACGTGGTCCTGACTTCCGCCCAGCAGAGCATCGACGAAGTGGTGGTGGTCGGTTACGGCGTGCAGAAGAAAGCCAACCTGACCGGAGCCGTCGCCACGGTGTCGCAGAAAGAGCTGAAAGACCGTCCCGTGTCGAACGTAGGCCGCGCCTTGCAGGGCGTGATTCCCAACCTCAACGTAACTCTCTCTTCGGGGCAGCCCGGAGCCGGCGCGTCGTACAACATCCGCGGTACGACTTCGCCCAACGGAGGCAGTCCGCTGATTCTGATCGACGGTGTGGAAACCTATCCCGACCGTATCAACTCGAACGACATCGAGTCGATCACGGTGCTCAAAGACGCCTCCTCGGCCGCGATCTACGGTGCCCGCGGCGCGTTCGGCGTCATTCTGATTACGACCAAGAGCGGGCGGTACAACGAAAAGGCCGAGGTGTCGTACAACGGTTATTTCTCCAT
>OLQM01004694.1_pt1 | contig 10261 bp, 5 predicted proteins | sample 1673161 | NCBI WGS metagenome assembly OLQM01 (sample SAMEA3136761, study PRJEB25190) | human gut metagenome | reverse complement strand
GTTCTTCACATCAATGGCATTCACCGGCATTTCAGCCCGCGACAGATTGTTGCGCACCGTACCCTCCGCCAGGTACAGGGTCCGGGCGATCTCCCGGTTGTCCATTCCCTGGGCCACCAGGCGCACGATATCCCGTTCCCGGTCCGTCAGGTTGAACGCCCCAGGCCCCGGTTCCGGCTTAGCCGATGAGGTTTCCCGCAGGGAGCGGAACACGCTGTCCCCGAACACCCGCACGCCGGTGCACACCGCTTTTACCGACCGGATCACCGCGTCGTCCCCCATTTCCTTTAAAATGTACCCGTCCGCGCCGTTTTCCAGGGCCGCGTCCACGGTCTCCCGGTCGTCAAAGGTCGTCAGCACCAGGATCTTCACCCCGGGCAGTTCCTCCTTGATGCGCCGGATCGCGTAGGCCCCGTCGTACTCCGGCATACGCATGTCCATGAGCGCCACGTCCGGTTTTTTCTCCTTACACAGCAAAAAGGCCTGAAGGCCGTCTCCGGCCAGGCCCGTTACCTCTATATCCCCATCCTGCTCCAGGATGGCTTTTAACCCCTGGCGCAGGATTTGTATATCGTCCGCAATTACCACCTTTATCATAGCGTTTTCCCCTCCGGTTCCACGGGCAGCCGGATCGTGATTCCAAATCCCGCTCCCTCCTCCGACGCCACCCGCACCTGTCCGCCCGCAGCCTCCACCCGGCGGTAAATCCCCGTAAGGCCGTTGCCCCGGTGAATCTGCCCGCAGCCCCGGCCGTTGTCAAAGATGTAAAATGCCAGGCCGTCGCCGGAAAATTTCAGGATCGCGTCCACATGGGTGGCGGCCGCGTATTTCATACAGTTGGTCAGCGCCTCCTTAAAGCTTGGGAGAATGACCGGGCACAGATGGCTGTAGCGGGGGCTGTCCGTCCCCTGAACCGTCACCTCCACCTCGAACTCCCGGATGCTCTCCGCCAGGCGGCGCACCCCCTGGGACACCAGGCTGTCGGCGCCCATAGCCCGCAGATTGTTGATGGAACAGCGCAGCTCCCGGATTCCCCCGGCCGCCAGCTCCTCGGCCTGGATCAGGTAAGTCTCCAGCTCCGCCTGGTCCCCTGCCTCTTCCTTACGGCCGATGCGGACCAGCTTGAGCAGGGAATTGATCATGGTCAGGGTGTGGCCCGTGGTGTCATGGACCTCCTGGGCGATCCGGTTGCGCTCCTGCTCCACGGCCAGGCGCTCCCCCTGGACCGCCAGCTCCCGCTCCCGCTCCAACAGCTCATAATACCGGCTCACATCCATGGCCAGCACCGTTCCCGCCTGAAAATGCCCGCTCCGGTCCCGCCTGCTCCTGCGGCGGATTTCCAGCCTGCGCTCCCCGGACCGGACCAGGAAACGCTGCTCCTGCTCCCGGGAAACGGAATCGGCATCCGGTACCGGCAGATTCTGCGCGCAGTCCTCCGGCGACTCCTCCAGCCGCTCCATCCCGCGCACCGCCTCCTCGAACACGGCCATCTCATCCCCGTTTTCCACCCCGAACCAGTCCTTTGCCACCGCGTTGGCGCAGGTGATGCGGCCGCGCTCATTGTAGACCAGCACCGCCTCCGGCAGCTCCGCCAGAATCTGCCCGAAGGCCAGGGAGTTCACGTCCAGGAAATCGTACCGGTACACCGCCAGAAGCATGATCAGGCTGGACACGGAGAAAGCCGGGGGCGTCAGGTCAAAGCCGGTCTGAACCGCCCCGGAAATGTGCAGCAGGTTAAACAACAGCGGCACGGCCGCGGAAACCAGAATCATGGCGATGTGCAGAGCGCGCACCCGGTATCTGCGGAAATTCCCCGCCACCGCGGCCATTCCCGCCACCACGCAGGCGTAGGTAAATACCACGTGCAGCATAAACGCCGGGCCGTAGACCACATTTCCCACCTCGAACTCAGCGTAGAACAGGTGATGAACTTCATTGGTCAGCAAAACGGCGTAGTTGACCGCCGGCAAGCCCCACAGCAGAACCATCCCCCACAGGGGCATGGGCTTTCCCCCATACCGGAGGGCGAACACCAGCCACGCCGGACCGATGAAGCAGATGCCCACATAGGAAACCGCGTAAGCCGTGTAAAGCCCTTCCCGGGACTGCACAAACCCCAGAAACAGCTGGGGTACGCACCAGACCACAATGAGCAGCTGGCAGGCGATAAACGCGCAGACCGTCCGGTTCCGGTCCGCTTTCAACAGCAGCCAGACCGCCGAGTAAAGGGACATGGCGATGGCCGCCAGATAGGTAATATTGAGCAGGACATCAAACATATTGGTTCTCCCACGGTATATCGCTTTCAAAGAGTCAGGCAGAGCGCAGCCGCCCTGCCCGTACCCTGATTATACGATATGTCTACAGTTTCTGTCAAAGCAAATGCTATCGCTTTTTCATTTCATTTCGGGCTGCAAACAGGATCAGACCTATGCCTGCGGCCAGCAGGTAAACCCACCAGGATATACTGAGCCAGAAGCTTCTCGTCACATACAGCGCCACGCCCAGGGCTGTTCCCCCGGAAATGAACGCCCACCGGCGGCATTTCCCCGCGCAGGACGGCACCAGCACCGACAGGCAGACCCCTTCCAGAATCAGCGCGTCCGCCAGCCGGTTGGTGGCAAAGGCGTCAAGGGTCAGCGCCAGCAGGCAGAGACCGTACAGGCCCGTCTGCAGATTGTACATCCACCGGCTCTTTCCCCAGATGTTCTCCAGACACCGGATATAGACCGCAGCGGGGATCAGGGAAATTTCCAGGCGGATAAGCTCCGGCCATGTGATAAAGGGCTGCGCCCAAAAAGCCAGCACCGCCAGCGCTCCGGCGGCGGTAAACGCGGCCCGGCGCAGGGGTTTTAACGCCGCATACTGCAAGGTGCAGGCGATCCCTGCCAGAATACAGGCAAAACGCCATTCCCGCCCGGGAGCCGCGATTCCCATCACCAGCAGGGCCGGGGCGGCCAATACGCAGAACCAATCCAGACGCACGCCTGTCTTTTGCCGCTCATCCGCCTCCAGTATCCGCCATTTCACCCGCAGCAGCCCGCCGAAAATCAGCAGAAATGCCAGTGTTCCCCCATAAACGCGTTCTTCCCCGATCTGATAGCGGCTGATCAGAGCCGCCGGCAGCCAGAGCACAGCAGCCGCGGTCAGAAGGTGCAGGTTCAAATTGCCCCTGCGGTAGGTCAGAACATAAACCGCAGCGAAGGCTGCCAGGCAGACGGGCAGGCAGGCCAGCTCCGGCCCAGTGCCCCGGTAGAATCCCATCACCACTGCGATGTAAATCACCGCAAACCCGATTTGGAAAAAGCCTTCCATTTCCTGGGCCGGTTTTCTCACGCGCCGCAGCAGATATTCTGCGGCGAACACCGCCAGGACCACAAGCCGCCTCTGCACGGCAAGCTCCAGATACGGATAACAGGCCGTATGAACCCCTGCCAATGCCAGAACACCTGCTCCGTAAACGGATATGGCGCGCGTTCTCTGCTCCTGCCCCCGGCTGCGGACAACCAGGTAAGCGGCCGTTATCAGGTAGAACGGCTGCGCGGCCGACGGACCCCGGAAATAATGAATCAAAAAGTACGCCGCTCCCAGACACGCTCCCAGAACCCCAAGTCCGATCTGCATGCGGTCGCGCTTCAGGATATCCCAGACCATAAAAATTACCAGATAGACCAGAAACAGTTCCTCGCAGCCTATTCCAAATATTCCCAGATTGACCTCCAATATGGAAGCCGCCAGGACCGGAAGCCCCAACGCCGCCAGCGGAAGCGCCTGGCGCAGCGGTTTCACCCGCCGGGTCCAGGATTCCGCGGCCGCCGCGAAAGCCAGAACGGCTGCCGCCGCCATGAGATAACGGCTGACGCTTCCAGCCCCCATCACGGCCCTGGCAAAAAGCAGCGCGGCGTCCCCAAAGGCCAGAACGGTAAACAAAAGCTCCCCGGCCGGGCTTGCCAGCGGATGTTTGAACCGCTGCCCGAGCAGATACAGCCCGGAGAATACCAGGGCCGCGATGAGCAGATGCCGGTTTAAGCTCAACGGCAGGTAAAAGATACCGTAGTTCAGAAATGCAGCCGTCATCAGGCTGTGAAGGCCGTTTAACGCCTCATTGCGGGACTTCAGGGCTTCCAGCGTGATGTCCAGGGTCAGCAGGCCCATGCAGATGAAACCGTGAGCCGTCAGACCGCCGTCCGCGATTCCGGCCAGCAGTATTCCGCAAAACAGCAGCAGGCCCGCCACTCCGCCCATGAGCCGCAGCGCTTCCCGGGCGGCGCTGTTCACCGGTCCGCGTTCCAGCAGGGCCAGGATCACCAAACCGGCCGCCACGGTGTAAAGCCCGGCCGCCGCGGTATCCGGCGCAATAAGCCGCCACAGGCCCGCCAGGAGCTGCACGGAAAACATTGCAAGATATGCCTGACACATTTCCCCGGAATCTCCGCCGTTTCGGCCAGGGTTCAGCCCCAGAAAGAGGTGAACGCCTGCCATCAGGAAGGCCGCCGCCGCGGTGGTAACCCCTGTGCCCAACACGATCAGCACCAAGGCGCTGATTCCCCACAGATTGATGGTTGCGAACATGGGGAATATGCGCAGGATGCCGGGCAAAGCTGATTCTTTTTTCCTTCGCGCGAGGGATTGCGCGGCCCCCGTCACAAGCAGGCCGTAGCAGGCCATGCCCAGGGCGAACCCCAGACGGCCGGGGTGGAAGGAAGCGGTCAAAAGCGCGGCCGCCACGGTGAGACCGGACAAGCAGCAGCCCGCGTAGACGGTTTCCGTAAATTTTCTAAGCCCCGCAAACAGCGCCAGCTCCGTAAACACCGTGCCAGCCAGGAGCAGCAGATACCGGCGACGGCCGGTGAGCGAAAACTCCGGGCCAAGAAGCCGGAAGAATCCCACCGCCAGAACCGCCACAAACAGGAAGATGCTGCCCAGGATGTAGAACGCCTTCGAGGTTCCACGGATGTTCAGGCGGTGATCCGCTATGGCGCTGGCTCCGAAAAAGATTCCCGAAAATGCCAGGACCAGAACCACCTTGAACAGGTCCGGCAAAATCCGCCACGCCGTGGTTGCAAAAATCAGGCCCGCCAGAATCACAAACACCACGCCCACCACCAGCGCCACCGTTCCCTGCCGGATGGCGGGGGGAGCGTCTGGCCGGATAGGCGCCGGGGCAGGGGGCGTATCTTGTCGCATAGGTGCCGGGGCGGGAGGCGTATCTTGTCGCATAGGCGCCGGGGCGGGAGGCGTATCTTGCCGGATAGGCGACGGGGCGCCCCGGTCCGGTTCCACACACCCCGCCGGTACATATGTTGCAGCTCCGCCGGAACCAGGGGCGGCCAGCGTCTCCTCCGCGGCCGGCAGAGGATATCCCTGCGCAAAATCCGGCGCGGACGGCGAATTCAGCCCATCCCCAACCCCCTGTGGAACCGCAAAACTGTTTTCCGCTTCGCACGATACAGGTGCGCTCTCCGACGTGCGCTCCCAAACACTGTCCGGCACACGCTCCGGCGCGTTCTCCCATGCATTCTCCGGCCTCCACGCCGCCCCCGCCCGCGCTGAGGCCAGCTCCCGGTTCAGCTCGTCAATTTTCCTCTTTTTCTGCCCGTTGAGCACGGCCAGCACGATGATCGCGGCCAGCTCTGCAAACGGCAGCACCAAATATAATAAAAACAGAATCACAATCGTCATACCCATCCTCCTGTTTTGCCACTTGTCCTTTGTCTCTTTCTGTCCTTATTATACGGCATTTTCGTCCCCAAGGGCAGAGGTCATGCGTAACAAGCGCCCGTGACATTTGTCACGATTCCCCGAATCATACTGCAAAAAAGCGCCGGGAAACAGAGAGTTCTGTCTCCCGGCGCGGCCGTCTACTGCTCCTTGTGGTATTTATCCTCATACATGGCCTTATCCGCACGGTCCAGCACATCGCTCAGGCTCCGGTCCGTCTCCGAGTCGTAAAACGCATATCCCACTGAAATCCCCGGCCGGAACCCCGGATAATGGCCAAAATGCTTCATCTCCCGTTTCAGCGCCGTCACCTCCCCCCGCACCTCGTCCGGCAGGCGGTTAACCAGCAGCACCACAAACTCGTCAGCGCGCTGTTGGGAATCGTCTCCACGATCCATCGCCCGGCAAAGCCGCCCGCGACCTCCACCAGGCCGCCCACAAACGCAGCCGCCAGGCCCACCTGCAACGCCAGACCGGAATCCCCAGTCTGCCAGTACACCGGTCCGATGATCAGGTACAGCCAGCCCGACAGCTGGGAGGCCCCGATTCCAAAGGGCTGGGAGGTCACATTGTGCCGCTTTTCCTTGTGGGCCAGGCACCGGGCCTCGTAAAAATACCACAGGTTTCCCAGAAGGATCGCCAGGCCGATACCCGGCACCACCTTTCCGATCACCACCTGGGCCGGCATGCCGAACACCACGGTCATTATCCCCGTGGCGGTCAGGATTTTCGAAAACCCGTCGAAGAAGATCCCGATGGACGCGTCAATGTCGCCCTTCCCCCACCAGCGGTATTTGAATTGCGTATTTCCATTCATTGTTAATTATTCTCCACTAATTTGTTTGTGTCTTAAACAAACTTGGCAAAAAAATAATTTTGCCAATCATTACATAATATATATGTACCAATTCCTACCTGATCCCGGGATATTTCAAAAGTTCATTTAATAGTTAAACAAACTTTTTATTTAAAAACGGATCTCAAATCCTTTCTCAATATAACACTTCGTTATTTAATTGTCAATACCGCTTTTTATTTTTTGGCGAAATCTTAACAACAAAAATTCTTGACAGTATTTCCAAATCGTGCTAGTCTTATTCTATTGTAAGGGAGTAGTCGGCGCAGCGGTGCGTGGCGAAGTCAACATCACTGGAATCACTCGTAGAGTTCGGTTCCCTGGCTTGGTTTTAAATGACGAGACTTACCTGTCCGTTTCTTGGAAGAAGTGGCCGGGGGGAGTCTTTTTTTATTGTCCCGGGCCGTTCCTCCCGAAACGAATTTCCTTGAAAATTTCCTATTTCCGGCTGCGGCCGCTGCTGTCGAACCGTTCGTTTTACGCTGCGCCGTCCGGGAATAAATGAGGGAGTAATTCCGCATACTATAATAGCATGCGAGGTAAGTCAACATAATGGCAGCTGCACGGCGGTCTGGCTTATCTGTAGAGAATGAGACTCATATGCAGGTTTGTTTAACATAGCTGTGTATGGGTCTTTTTTATAAATTTATATATCTGTTCAGTACCTTCACAAATATGAGGGATTTTTGCCCGCAGGCTTAGATTTTCATACGGTCAGCGCAGCAAGCGCGCAGATCTACTGAACAGTTACAAATTTATCATCTTTTTTCACCCACAGTTTAAAGGAGGAGCAAAACGTGAAAGAGTACTTAACCAGTGTTGAGGACGTGCTGAAGGAGCAAAACTCATCTCCGGATGGCCTCACCAGCGGGGACGCCGCGGGCCGGCTGGAAAAATTCGGCCGGAACAAGCTGAAGGAAGGAAAGAAAACCTCCCTGGTCAAACGCTTTTTGGAAGAGCTGGCGGATCCCATGATCATTATTCTGATTGTCGCCGCCGTGATCTCCGGCATCACCGCGTTCTATGAGGGGGAATCCTTCGCCGACGTTATCATTATCATGTTTGTGGTTATCATCAACGCCGTGCTGGGCGTGGTGCAGGAGAGCAAGGCGGAAGCCGCCATCGCGGCCCTGCAGGAAATCGCCGCCGCTACCAGCAAGGTCCTGCGGGACGGCAAAATCGTCACCTTAAAGAGCGAAGACCTGGTGCCCGGCGACGTGGTGGTGCTGGAAGCGGGCGACTCGGTTCCCGCCGACGGCCGGATCATCGAGTGCGCCAGCATGAAGATCGAGGAAGCGGCCCTCACCGGCGAGTCCGTTCCGGTCAATAAAATCGTCAGCCTGCTGAACCTGGAAGGCGAGAAGGACGTTCCTTTAGGCGACCGCAAGAACATGATCTACATGGGCTCCACCGTGGTATACGGCCGCGGTAAAGCCGTGATCACCGGAACCGGCATGAACACGGAGATGGGTAAGATCGCGGACGCTCTCTCCCAGGCTAAGGACGAGGAAACTCCTCTGCAGATCAAGCTGAATCAGCTGAGTAAAATCCTCACCGTGCTGGTGGTGGGAATCTGTGCGGTGATCTTTGCCGTGGGCCTGTTCCGGGCCAATATGACCCCTGAGGGAATCACCGGCGATACGATTTTAAGCACCTTCATGGTAGCCGTCTCCCTGGCCGTTGCGGCCATTCCCGAGGGTCTGGCGGCCGTGGTGACCATCGTGCTCTCCATCGGCGTGACCAACATGTCCAAGCGCAACGCCATCATCCGCAAGCTGACCGCCGTGGAAACCCTGGGATGTACCCAGATTATTTGTTCCGATAAAACAGGAACCCTGACCCAGAATAAAATGACCGTGGTGGACCACGTGGCCGGGGATGAGGAAGCTCTGGTCCTGGCTATGGCCCTTTGCTCCGACGCGGAGCTGGATCCGGACAGCCACGACGCGGTTGGCGAGCCCACGGAGTGCGCGTTGGTCAACGACGCCTACAAGTACGGAATGGCCAAAAACGACTTGAAGGCCCGCTATGTGCGTGTGGCGGAAGCTCCCTTCGACTCCATGCGAAAGATGATGTCCACCGTCCACCAGACGGAGGGCGGACAGATCGTCCAGTTCACCAAGGGCGCGCCCGACGAGGTGTTAAAGCGCTGTACCAGGGTGATGGAGGGCGGCCAGGCCGTTCCCATGACCGACGAGATCCGCGCAGCCATTTTAAAGAGCAACAAATCCATGGCAGACCGGGCGCTTCGGGTGCTCTGCGCCGCCAAACGCGATTGGAACGCGCTGCCCGAGAACTCCGATCCTGAATTCCTGGAGCAGGATCTCATCTACCTGGGCTTGTCCGGCATGATCGATCCGGTGCGCCCGGAGGTGAAAGCCGCCATCGTGGAATGCCGCCAGGCGGGAATCCGTCCCATTATGATCACCGGCGACCACAAGGACACGGCCGTGGCCATCGCCATGGAGCTTGGAATCATCACCGACGCCTCCCAGGCCATCACCGGCGCCCAGCTAAACGACATGGGCGACGAGGAATTCAACCGGAACATCGAGCACTACGGCGTTTACGCCAGAGTGCAGCCTGAACACAAGGTGCGCATCGTCACCGGTTGGAAGTCCAAAGGTAAAATCACCGCCATGACCGGCGACGGCGTCAACGACGCCCCCTCCATCAAGAGCGCGGACATCGGCGTGGGAATGGGCATCACCGGCACCGACGTGACCAAGAACGTGGCGGACATGGTGCTGGCGGACGACAACTTCGCCACCATCGTCTCAGCCGTGGAGGAGGGACGCCGGATCTACGCCAATATCCGCAAGGCCATCCAGTTCCTGCTGGCCTCCAACCTGGCGGAGGTGCTGGCGATCTTCTTCGCAACCCTGATCGGCTTCACCATTCTGGAGCCGGTGCACCTGCTCTGGATCAACCTGATCACCGACTGCTTCCCGGCCCTGGCGCTGGGACTGGAACAGAGCGAGCCCGACATCATGAAGCGCGCTCCCAGAGATCCCAAGGAGGGAATCTTTGCGGGCGGCATGGGCTTCGACGTGTTCTTCCAGGGCGCAATCGTCACCGTCCTGGTGATGGTGTCCTACCTGTTGGGCCACTACATCGAGAGCGGTGTATGGGAATTCGTCAACAGCCCGGATGGAACCACCATGGCCTTCCTCACCCTGTCCATGGTTGAAATCTTCCACTCCCTGAACATGAGAAGCCGCCGCGGCTCCCTGTTCAAAATGACCACGCACAATCATTTCCTGTTCGGAGCCATGGTCGTATCCCTAATACTGACCACCGCTGTGATTGAGGTGCCGTTCCTGGCCGCCGCCTTTGAGTTTACTCCCATTGACTTAAACGAGTATGCGGTCGCCCTGGGACTGGCGGTACTCATCATCCCGATCATGGAGATTGTGAAATTCTTCCAGCGTAAGCTGGGGAAATAGATGCACTCCTACTCAACCGGAAAAGGCCGTCCTGCCGCGAAACGCAGGGCGGTCTTTTTCGGCCAGGAAAGTAAGCCGGCTTAACGGCCACATTCCAGGAGAATCCGGCTAATATTCTTTTCAAAACCCTTGATTTTTTGGCCTGCATGTGGTATTATTATCACTGCTTATCCAGTAAATGGGCGGATTCCCGAGTGGCCAAAGGGGACAGACTGTAAATCTGCTGCAAATTGCTTCG
>OLQM01004691.1_pt1 | contig 10262 bp, 9 predicted proteins | sample 1673161 | NCBI WGS metagenome assembly OLQM01 (sample SAMEA3136761, study PRJEB25190) | human gut metagenome | reverse complement strand
CCTTTTCAAACGAGAGCCCAACGAAGTGGGTCTCGTTTGAGAGCTTGTCAAAAATGCTTTTTTGACAAGCTCACGCCCGCGGAGAGTTTCTCCGCGGGCGTATGGCGTTAATATAGCTTCAATTGCTGCCGCGCGAGCATTTTTCGGCGTCAATGGCGAGGACCACCATGAGTGCGCACAGCGCGTCTCTCGCGTCCGGTACGTCGATGGTGTAAGTATCCGTCCAGCGGAGGAGCTCCTTGGCTATGCGCGCGACGGTGCGGCCCGCCGCGTCCTCGATCGTATAGTCCCACTCCAGAAAGCTGCCCTGCACGCGCCAGCCGTTGAAGTCCAGCACGAACGCGGGGCGGAAGAGCGTGAACTCCTTGCGGATCGTGCCGATGCTCCGCTCGCCGATGTAGAGATCAAACTTCGGCAGGAACGTCAGCACGCGCTCCTTCACCGTGGCGATGTGCCTCCCCTGCGCGTCGAGAATGTGCAGGCAGTGTCCCCAGGCGAGCTTTCCTTCCACAGTGAAAGCCGTTGCGCCGGTAGAGGCGTCGTAAATGTCGTAGCTGTCAAACCACGAGAAAAACCGCTGCTTGAAACAGAGCTTCATTTTGTTTCTCTCCTTTGCATGACGGCGCACACAAGCGCACACACGCTGAGCGCCATGCAGAGATACTTGAACTCGCGTCCGGCGGCGAGATACATGGCGCTGTTGAAAAAGAGATCGATCACGAGGATCACGACCACGGCGAGCGCAAGCGCCGCCGTCAGGTGCGAGAGCAGATTTCGGAATTTCACGGCGGTCACTCCTTTGCAATGTACAGGATATCCGTCACGTTCCGGCCGCCGCCGGCCGGCGTGTTCACGGTCGTATCGCCGTCCCAGACCATAACGGCGGATTTGCCGCCGTCGAAGTTGTAGGCGAGCGTGCAGCCGAGACTTTCAAAGAGGCGGGAGAGCTCCTCGAGCTTATACCCGCGCGAGCCGTTCTCCCCGCGGCCGTCCACGACCACAAAGCAGTAATGTCCCGGCTCATAGTACCCGAGCGCCGCGCGCGGATTCAGTCCGGCGATGTTCGTGTTGAATTTGTCGATACTCTTCCCCTCGGCGTCCAGCAGGGCGGGGCCGAACGACCACACCTGCACCGCGCCCTTTTCCATCTCCGCATCCATGTCAAAGGCATTGCCGCGGAAGATCCGCATGGAGCCGTCCGTATAGTATACAAGTATGTCGTCAAATCCCGTGTCGCGGAGGAACGCTCCGTTGCGCACGATCGGCCCGTATTCCCGCGAGAAGGCATAGTCCCCGTCGATGGCGAGAATGGCGTTGGATTCTGCGGCCATATCGTGTACGCTCCGGTAGCCGTTCGTCACATACGCCGTGCGCAGATACTCGCTCGAGCGCAGCCAGATATCCGCGACATAGTATACGACGAGCCCGTCGTTCGAGCGGTCCTCGTGCCGCGTCCAGCTCACGCTGACATTGGCGCTGCGGTAGGAGTTTTCCGTCTGTTCTATCGCCCCGTCGGTAAACGGGCCGTTGGCGACCAGCGTTTCGTCCGGCGCTTCCGTTTCGGGCGTCGGCTGCGCCGCTGCGGCGGCCGTGGGCTGCGCTGTCGCGGCGGGCGCTTCCACGAAGCCCCGTCCCAGAAGATACATCCTCCCGTGGTGGAAATAAGCAAATACAAGCAGAATCACCGCGGCCAGGACGATATCCGTTATGGCTCCCGTCAGAGCGCGGAGCCTTTTTTTCGTTTTCATAGTTCATCCTCCTGCGGAGCGTATTTTAGCGTAAAAGTTCTTTTTTGTCCACACCGCCGGAAAATAATTCGCGCTTTTTTTGCGTCCCGCGCGCCGTGGACGAGCGCGTCGAGCAAGGCGGCGAACCGGTCACGGAAGCCGAGCAGAACGCGGCCGTTCCGCCGGGCAAACCGTGGGAACGCTGTCCGTGCGAGTCATGGCAAAGCCGCCGAAGAGCGTATAAGCAAGAGGATTCCTGCTTTCATCTCCTGACAGGAAACAGCATCGTCCGATATTCTTTCGGACGATGCTGTTTCGTATATCGGATAAAAAAGCGTTAAAGCGATTTTACACGGCGTCGCGGTAATCCGGCGCGCAGATCTGCTGCACCGTAACGGCGCGGGTATGGTCGATGTGCGTCCACTCCGGCGTTACAAAGAGCGACTGTACCACGATCGGCACATACGTGAGCATGAATACCGGGAATGTGAACACATAGGCGATCTTCTTCCACACGGCGCAATGGATGCTGCGCCACTCCGTTGCGGTCGTGATCGCGCCGAGGACGAAGAGCGTGAGATAGAGATTCATCACCGTTTGCAGCGCCGATATGGCAAGCACGTCCCATTCATGGTAATGGAATACATTGATCGCTGCCGCGCCAAGGTTTACCACGATGCTCAGCCCCGTGAGCACCGCGGCGGGCATGATGCTCATTGCCATATCGTAGCAGGAGAAGCTGCCGCGGAACATGCCGGAGAGAAGCTTTCCGCCGTATTTGCGGAAGACCTGCAGATACCCGCGCGACCAGCGCAGGCGCTGTGCCCAGGACTGTTTGAAGCGGACAGGCTGCTCATCGTAGAGCACGGCCTCCGGGCAGTAGCCGACGCGGCGGCCCGCCGTCACGTTCTCGATGGTAAACTCGATATCCTCGGTCAGCAGGTGGAACGGCCAGCCGCCGCCCTGCTCTTCGAGCACGGTGCGCGAGAAGAGAAAGCCCGTGCCGGACACGCCGCAGCTTGAGCCGATGCGCGATCTCGCGCCGTTCAGATAGCGCGACTCACGCAGGAACCAGAGGCCGTAGCCCGCAGAGATCCAGTTGTCGCCGTAGTTTTTCGAGTCGCGGTAGCAGGTGACGATGTCCTTGCCCTCGGAGAACGTCTCGTTCATATGCGAGACGAAATCGCGGTCGAGCACGTTGTCCGCATCGAGGACGATGTAGCCGTCAAAGTCGTTGTGCGCGTGGCGCTCCATCTCTCGCAGGAGGAAGTCCAGTGCGTAGCCCTTGCCGCGGAGCGAGGCGTTGTGCCGCTCATAGACCTCCGCGCCGTGGGCGCGCGCCGTCTCCGCGGTTTTGTCGCGGCAATTGTCGGCCACAACGAAAACTTTAAGAAAACGTTCGGGGTAGCTCTGCGCGGCGATACTGTCCAGAAGATTACCGATGACGGCCTCCTCGTTGCACGCGGCGATGAGGATCGCGAAGCGGTGCAGCGGCACTTCCTGCGCCCGCCGCCTGCGCGGCAGCCACGACACGGGTATGTACAGAAACTGATACATATAGCAGGCGAAAAACAGGCACATCAGGATGAAGTTTATCATTTTCACGGTTTGCATGGCGGTTTCTCCTTTCCCTGTGATGCCAAGGATATCACGCACCGCAGAGCAAAATCCATTAAAGGGTCTTTAAGATTTGTTTAAAAAGGAGAAGGCGGAGTCGCCCCCGCCTTCTTTGGAAAAAATCATGCGCTCACGATGTTGTAGTACGCCTTTGCCGTCAGCCGGTAGACGATCGTATAAAGCAGCGCGAATACGCCGAAGCTCACGAGCGTCGTGGTAACGAAGAGGCCGACATTGTAAAGCGAGAACAGCTCGAGCAGCCGCCGGATCATCGGGAAGGCGAACGCAAGGTGCACGCCCGCCAAAAGCAGCGGCAGGAAGAATACGGTCAGCAGCTGGGAATTGATGCTGCGGCGGATCTCCTTTTTCGTCATGCCGACCTTCTGCATGATCTCAAAGCGTTTCTGATCCTCGTAGCCCTCGGAGATCTGCTTATAGTAGAGGATCAGCACCGCCGCGAGCATGAACACAAGCGTGAGCATAATGCCGATGAAGAAGAGCGCGCCGTTGCTGCCGTAGAAATCGGCGCTTCCGTCCGCACGGCACTCAGCTAGGAGGTACATATAGCCCTGCTCCGGCTCCACCTCGCCGAGGGTGCGCATGACGCCCTGTGTGAGCGCCACGCACTCCTCATCGCCGAGGTCGGTATTGAAATTGTAGACCCATTTATACTGCATCGTAACCACATGCCCGTTATATGTGCGGAAATCCTGAACGGCGGAGGCCGTGTCGTTCACGATGAGGGTCATTTGCGCGATAAATCCACCGACCGCCGGCGGGAGAAAATACCCATTTCGCACATCGGCAACGCGCCACGTGTGGGAGACGTCGTCCATAGCAAGCGTCAGCGTCGGACGGTCGTAGGAGCATTTGTAGGTCAGCAGCAGCGCCTCGTCCGGCGCAAGCGAAACATTCTCGCCGGTTCGGGCGGCATAGTCCGCAGTAGAAACGATATAGATGTCACGAATCTCCGAATATGAATATGAGGCCGAGACGCCCTCCCGCGAATACCAGCACTGCACCGTGTCGCCGGAGAAAAGACCGCTGGTATTGATATAGCGGTAGTTCTGCACGTCCTTCGGCGGAACGCCCCGCTCTGACGTATAATCGGCGATGGCACGGCGGTAGCGCTCGATATTGCCGTCCGTGATCTGCTCCGGCGTCTCCCCGGCGAGAGTGATGTTTATATCTCTCGGGTAGCGCATATTCGCGGCGTCCTCCGCGCCGAAATAAAGGCACGAGGAAGAGGAGATCATCACGAGGATCATCGTGGCAATAATGCACACGCTCGCAAGGCCCGCGCCGTTGCGCTTCATGCGGTACGCCATGGAGGACACGGACACGAAATGCTCCGGCCGGTAGTAGTATTTCTTATTTTTCTGCAGCACACGGCAGAGCAGCACGCTGCCTGCGACGAGCAGAAGATATGTGCCGATGATGACGAGGATCACAGCCACGAAGAACCATACGATCGCGTCAAGCGGGTTGGTGATGCTCACGGCAAGGTAATACGCCGCGGCGAGGATCACGACGCCCGCAAGGCCGAGCAGCCAGTTTGCCTTCGGCGGCTTTTCGCCGACGGACTCGCTGCGCAGCAGCGCCACGGCGCTGCTGCGCCCGACGCGGACGACCGTGGAGAGCCAGATGACCGCGAAGATGATCGCGTACAGTCCCAGCGCGCGCGTCAGGGAATCAACGTCAATGCGGATGCGGTAATTGATATCGCCGCCGAGCATATTGACCAGTCCAAGCTCCGCGAGCTTCGAGAGGACGATGCCGAGCGCAAGACCGAGCACGAGCGAGAGCGCGGCGGTAATGAGGCTCTCCCAGGTAACGATGCGCGCAAGATTGCGCTTATTCATGCCAAGGACGTTATAGAGTCCGAATTCCCGCTCGCGGCGGCGGACAAGGAACGAGTTGGTATAGTAGAGAAAGATCGCGGAGAACACAAAGATCACAAAGCTGCCGAGATTGAGGATCTTTCCGGTGGTGTTGGAGCCGCGCGGCAGCAGCGCGCACGTCTCCGGCGAGCCGAGGAACGAGAGGATATAGAACATCATCACCATGCAGATGCACGTGAGCAGATACGGGGTAAAGAGCCGCTTGTTCTTGCGCAGGCCGTCCCACGCGAGACGCGGATAGAGAGCGGTTTTCATCGCGCCTCACCGCCTCCCGCGAGCATCGTGAGCGTTTCGGAGATGCGCTGGTAGAAGAGCTCGTTCGTGGCGTCGCCGCGGTAGAGCTGGTGGAACACCTCGCCGTCGCGGATGAAGAGGACGCGCCCGGCGCAGCTCGCGGCCTTCACGGAGTGCGTGACCATGAGGATCGTCTGCCCGCCGCAGTTCACCTCGCCGAAGAGACGGAGCAGCTCGTCCGTGGATTTGCTGTCGAGCGCGCCGGTCGGCTCGTCGGCAAGCAGGATGCGCGGCTTTGTGATGAGCGCGCGGGCAACGGCGGCGCGCTGCTTCTGGCCGCCGGAGACCTCGTAGGGGTATTTTTTCAAAAGCTCGCGGATGCCGAGCGTTTCCGCAATATCGATGAGGCGGGTGCGCATCTCATCGTAGCTCTTGCCCGCGAGGACGAGCGGGAGATAGATGTTGTCCTCGAGCGTGAACGTGTCGAGCAGGTTGAACTCCTGAAACACGAACCCGAGATGGTCGCGGCGGAACGTGGCGGCCTCGCTCTCGCGGATCTTGGTAAAGTCCCGCCCATCGAGCAGCACCGTGCCGGCGGTGGGCTTGTCGAGCGCGGCAAGGATGTTCAAAAGCGTCGTCTTGCCGCTGCCGCTCTCGCCCATGATGGCGACATACTCGCCCTCGTTCACGGAGAAATTGACGTTGCGGAGCGCCTCGACCGCGTTGCCGCCAAAGCGGGTCTTATATACCTTTTTCAGCCCGGAAACTTCCAGTAAGCTCATAAGAATTTGTCCTTCCTTTCGTTTTCTGGCATCAGTATAAGCGAAAAAGCCGACCCGTTCCATCGGATCGGCTTACACTCGCACGGCAAATCCAACATTTCTGTCACATTTACTCTACCGTGATCTTCTTTTCTTCCAACTCGATGCGGATGGTCGTCCCCTCGCCGGGGCGCGACTCCGCCGTGATCGTGTGGCCGAGATTCCGGCAGACGCGGCGGCAGAGATATAGTCCTATGCCGCTCGCGCGCTTGTCTGCGCGCCCCTGCATTCCGGTGTAGCTGCGATCAAAGATGCGCGGCAGGTCCTCCGGCGCGATACCGATGCCGGTATCGCGGATGCAGAGCGTTTTCGGCTCTTCCACGTATACGGAAACGCCGCCCTGCGGCGTATATTTCAAGGCGTTCGAGAGCACCTGCTCAATGACGAACGAGAGCCACTTCTCGTCTGTGAGCACGCGCACGTCCGCGGGCGTATAGTCCAGCGTCAGGCGGCGCGCGATAAACTCCCCGGCGAAGCGCCGGAGCGCCGGGCGGACGATATCGTCGAGCTTCGCTTCGCGGAATACATAGTCCGTCCCCTCGCCTTCGAGCCGGAGGTATGTGAGCACCATTTCCACATACTGCTCAATGCGCCCGAGATCGGAGAGCAGCCGGCGGGTAAAGTCGCTGTCCTCGCTCTGGAGACGAAGACGCATGGCGGCGATGGGCGTTTTGATCTGGTGCGCCCAGAGCGTGTAGTATTCGAGCATGTCCGCCCGGTCGGCGGCGGCCTTTGCTGCGGCGTCCGCGCTCTGGCGGCAGAGGCTCTGCACGATCGTCTGATAGTCCGTCTCCGGCACGCTCTCCGCGCCCGGCAGCACGCCGATGAGCTCCGCCGCCGTGCTTTCCAGCTGCGAGAGCTCGCGGTGGAGCTTATATACGCGCCGGAAATCGAGCGCGAGCGCCGCAAGACCGAGCAGCAGTGCGAGCGCGCAGGGATACGCCACGGCGCGCAGCGGCAGATGGAAGAGGGCGAAAGATACGCCGAGCAGCACCGCCGCCAGTGCAAAGAACAGCAGCACACCGCGGCGGCTTTTCAGATAATCTCCGAACAGCTTCATTTGTCCCCCACGGCGTAGCCCACGCCGAACTTCGTCGTGATAAAATCGTGCAGCCCTGCGTTTTCGAGCTTTTTGCGGAGGCGGCCGACGTTCACGGTGAGCATGTTCTCGTCCACGAAGGAGTCCGTCTGCCAGAGCGCTTCCATGAGCTTTTCGCGGCTGACGATCTTCCCCTTGTTCTGCATCAGCGTGAGAAGGATGCGGTATTCATTTTTGGTAAGAGCGATGTGCTCTTCCCCATAGGTGAGCGTATTGTCGCCGGTATTGAGGATCGCCCCGGCGTGCTCGAGCACGGGCGCTGCCGCGCCGAACTCATACGTCCGGCGGAGAAGGGCCTGCACCTTCGCAATAAGCACGTTCGTATCAAAGGGCTTGGCGACAAAATCGTCGCCGCCCATGTTCATCGCCATGATAATGTTCATATTATCGCTCGCCGAGGAGATGAATATGACCGGCACGGAGCTTACTTTTCGTATCTCCGCGCACCAGTGATACCCGCTCATATACGGAAGCGACACGTCCATCAGCACGAGATGCGGCTGCACGCGCGCGAACTCCGCCATGACCGCGCGGAAATCGGCAGCGCAGGTGCAGTCCAGCGCCCAGAGCTTCATCTGCGCGCAGATGGCGTCGGCGAGGCTGCGGTCATCCTCGACGAGCAAAATGCGGTGTTCCATATCTCGCCCTCCCTTTTCTTTTCGGCTCCACTATACCAGTGCCGTCCGGCGCGTGTCAACCGGCCGGGCCGATATAAGAAGACCGCAGCGCGTGGCAGCGCTGCGGTCTTTGGTATCACCCCACGAGGAAGCGCGAGAGAAATTCGCGCGTCTTCGGGTCCTGCGGGTTTTCAAAAATATCCTTCGGGCGTCCCTCTTCGCAGATGACGCCGTCGGCCATAAAGACGACGTTCGTGGAAACGTCGCGCGCGAACGCCATTTCGTGCGTCACGACGATCATCGTGAGTCCGTCTCCGGCGAGAGAGCGCATAACATCGAGCACCTCGCCGACCATCTGCGGATCGAGCGCGCTCGTCGGCTCGTCGAAGAGCAGCACCTCCGGCTCCATCGCAAGCGCGCGGGCGATCGCCACGCGCTGCTTCTGTCCGCCGGAGAGCTGCGCCGGGCGGGCGTGGATGTACGGCGTCATGCCGACGCGCCCGAGATATTCCATGGCGATTTTCTCCGCCTCGGCCCGGCTGCGCCGGAGCACGGACATCTGACCGGTGACGCAGTTTTGCAGCGCGGTCATGTTGTTGAAGAGATTGAAGCTCTGGAACACCATGCCGACCTTTGCGCGGTACTGCGAGAGATTCATCTCCCGCGCGGTGATGTCCTGCCCGTGATAAAGCACCTGGCCGGACGTCGGCGTTTCAAGAAGGTTGATGCACCGGAGCATCGTGCTCTTGCCCGAGCCGGACGCGCCGATGATGCTGAGCACTTCACCCTTTTCCACGCTGAGATGGATATCGCGCAGCACGGTATGATCGCCGAACTGCTTTTGCAGATGTACAAGCTCTATGACCTTTTCACCCATGGCTCAGCCCTCCCTCGCGGTTTTGATGCGGATCTCGGCGGCGCTGTCGCTCTGCGAGCCGAAGATCACATAGCTGTCGTTCCCGTCAAGTTTGCGCTCCACAAAGCGCAGCAGCCGCGTGACCGTGAATGTCAGAATGAAGTACAGCACACACACGACAAGATACGTCTGGAACGTTTCAAAGCTCTGGCGCTTGATGATCCCGGCAAAGTAGTAAAGCTCCGTTACGCCGATGACGTTCAGCACCGAGGTGTCCTTGATATTGATGACAAACTCGTTGCTTACCGAGGGCAGGATGTTGCGCATGACCTGCGGGATGATGACCTTGAACATCGTCTGCGAATGGGTCATGCCGATGCTCATAGCGCCCTCAAACTGGCCCTTATCGATGGAGATGATGCCGCCGCGGATGCAGTTATCTGGATCTATGCCGCAAAAGGGCGGAAAGACGGCAGAAAACGACCTGAAGCAATGAGGAGTTTATTGTGCAGGAACAACATAAAAAACAGCCGGAGATCAGCATCATCGTGCCGGTATATAAGACAGAGCGTTTTCTGAGCGCCTGCATCGCTTCCATCCTTGCCCAGACCTTCACGGATTTTGAGCTGATTTTGGTGGACGATGGCTCTCCGGACAACTGCCCTGCCCTGTGCGATGCTGCAGCGGCAAAGGACAGCCGCATCCGGGTCATCCACCAGAAGAATCGTGGCCTGAGCGTGGCACGCAATGCCGGGCTGGACGCGGCAGAGGGCGAATGGATCGCCTTTGTGGATTCAGACGACACCATCACGCCGGACTTCTGCGCAAAGCTTTACCATGCGGCGCAGGAGACCGGTGCACAGATGGTCGTGTGCAATTACCGGCAGGTGGACGAAGCCCTGACCCCCATCCGGGAGCAGTATCTGCATGTGAGGCGGGAGGTGCTGACCCCGGAGCAGGCGTTGGAGCACAGCACCCTTCTGCCCTACATGGTGGTGTGGAACAAGCTGTACCACCGCAGCATTTTTGCGCAGCTGCGCTTTGCAGAGGGCAAGCTGAACGAGGACACCCTGCTGATCGCCTACGCCTACGAAAAAGCGGACAGAATCGCGAATATCCCGGATGCGCTGTACCTTTACCGCAAGGTGGCGGGCAGCATCGTGAACAGCAAAGTCACCCTGCGCAATCTCGACCGGGTGGAGGCAAACTATGCGGTGTTCGAGTGCGCCCGCCGCCATGGCGTCACCGGCTCGCTGTGCGAGCTGTACTGGGTGCTGCTGCACTCGCTCATCGATGTGGGCTCCCACCTGACGGCGCAGGAGCGGAAAACGCCCCGGATGCAGCAGGCCCGGGAGTATGAGCGCCGCGCCCGCCGGGCACTGCAGATCGG
>OLQM01004689.1_pt1 | contig 10265 bp, 6 predicted proteins | sample 1673161 | NCBI WGS metagenome assembly OLQM01 (sample SAMEA3136761, study PRJEB25190) | human gut metagenome | reverse complement strand
TCATGGTGAAAGTCTTACTTATTGATAGGAGACTTTATGAAATTAACGAAAATGCATGGTCTCGGCAATGACTTCATCCTCTTTGCCGACCCACAAGGGACGTCTAAAGACTACACAGACCTCGCCATCCGCCTTTGCGATCGTCGCACGGGTATTGGTGCTGATGGTCTTGCTATCCTAGTTCCTTCCGAAACCTGTGATGTGCGCATGCGCATCATCAACTCCGATGGTAGTGAAGCAGAAATGTGCGGTAATGCCATCCGTTGCTTTGCCAAATACGCTTATGAACACGGTGAAACAACGAAGGAGACTTTCACCATTGAAACCTTAGCTGGCGTAATGAAGCCTACATTGACTATCGAAAACGGTATAGTCACACAAGTTACTGTAGACATGGGCAAACCATTTTTTAAGGCCCAAGACATTCCTATGAATGTAAACATGGATAAGGTTATCGACGTAGACCTCAATGTAAACGGTGAAACCGTAACAGTGAGTTCTGTATTGCTCGGTGTGCCTCATACGGAGGTATTCATCGACGACATTACAAAAGCCCCTGTTACAACACAAGGCCCTATCCTTGAAAAGCACGATGCCTTCCCTGCCAACACCAATGTAAACTACATTGAAGTGGTAAACGACAAACACATCAAGGTGCGCACATGGGAACGCGGCGCTGGCGCTACTTTAGCTTGTGGAACAGGATCTTGTGCCTCTGCCGCTATGTCCTTTGAAAAGGGCTTAACAGGCCGCGAAGTAGATGTGGAACTCTATTTAGGAACATTGCATATTTCATACTTGGAGGATGGCACGGTGCTCATGACAGGCCCGGCTGAGGAAGTCTTCGAAACAGAACTTCCTATCGATTAAAATGAAGTGGTTACAACTTATATTAAATGCGTTCCTAAGGTACCAACAGGGTCGCACACTCATACCACGGAATATAGAGCCCCTTTTGGGACTACTTGCATCCATTCTCGTCATCCTCATAGCCGTAGCCAATAGCATCGCTATTGGTTATGCCTTGATTGTCGTATGGAGCATCATGGCCTACGTGTTCTACCGCAAAGGATATGCCCTAAAAGAATTATTAAACCTATCTTGGACAGGTGCGAAAACATCCATCATAGTGATGCAAATCTTCCTTCTCATCGGTTGGCTCATCGCCATGTGGCAAGCAGCAGGCGTTATTCCTATGATTATCGCCACAGGTATCGATTTAATTGATCCATCCATCTTTATCGTCTGTGCCTTTTTAATAACAGCCATAGTGAGTATGCTGTTAGGTACTGCACTGGGCACTGTAGGAACGATAGGCATCGTACTCATCACCATGGCAAGAGCTGGAAGTATTCCAGAAAATATCGTAGTTGGTGCCATTATTGCAGGTGCTTACTTTGGTGATCGAAACGGTCCACTATCCTCTAGTGCATCTCTTGTAGCGGCCTTGACCCATACAAAGGTATCGACGAATATTCCCATTATGTTTAAAGATGGTATTCCAGCACTCATCATCTCTACAGTGTTGTATCTATTACTATCTCAGTGGTACCCACTCAATTACGAAAATAGTTTACTATCCGATACAATTCACTTTATTTTCAATATCGATTGGACATTATGGATTCCAGTCATCATCGTCATTGGTCTATTGCCTTTGAAAGTATCTATCCGTTGGCCTATCGGACTCAGTGCATTAGCGGCGGCCATTCTAGCCTATACCAATCAGGATGCGAGCCTCTCAGAGTTGGGATGGTATACCTTAACAGGCTTTGAACTACCGCACTATAATCCACTAGCTAATATCATTCATGGCGGCGGTCTACAAACGATGTTTATCCCTACCCTTTCAATTTTTATGGCTACTGCCATTTCAGGCATGCTCGAAGGGGTTGGCTTCTGGAACGATATACGACAACTGTTAGAGCGAGCTAAAACACGGAGCGATGTATTTGCTGCCAATGTAGGTCTTGCTTTCTTAACAGGTGCGGTTGGATGCAGCCAAGCTATTGCGGTAGTTATGACGCACTCTATTATGCGTATTACCTACGCACAGCAAGGTATTCAAGACGAAGATGTAATGCTAGACTTTGAAAATAGTGGCATTCTCATCGCTCCATTACAACCATGGAATATCGCTGCCTACGTGCCCATTGTCATGATGGGTACAAGTTCAACAGGTTATGTACCATTTGCCTTCTTCCTATATCTAGTACCACTCATCTATTGGTTACGATTACGGAAGCAAGATCAACCAATCATACGCTAATTAGTATTATCTCAAAAGGGGAAATTGTATGATTTATACCATTACCTTTAATCCAGCTCTCGATTATATCGTGCGCCTTGATCACCTCAAGACGGGTACTATTAATCGCACCATCCAAGAATACGTTCTCGGTGGTGGCAAAGGTATCAACGTATCTATCGTGCTCAACAATCTTGGCATGGATACGACAGCACTCGGCTTCATCGCAGGGTTTACAGGCGAAGAAATCGTAACACAACTCAAGAAATTCGGCGTGAAAGAAGATTTCATCCGGCTTCGCGAAGGATTAACCCGCATCAATGTTAAGGTAAAAGCCTCTGATGAGGAAACAGAGATTAATGGCCGCGGCCCAATCATCGGTACCGACGAATTAGAAGCTCTATACAAACAGCTTGATGCGTTGACCGAAAAGGACACCTTAATCCTTGCTGGCAGCATTCCTTCTAGCCTACCAAGCGATATGTACGAACTCATTATGGAGCGCTTACAACATAAAAATATTCGCATCGTAGTCGATGCTACAAAGGATCTACTCACAAAAGTCTTGCCTTATAAACCATTTTTAATTAAGCCAAATAATCACGAGCTTAGTGAAATCTTTGGGCGCACTTTATCTACAAAAGATCAGCTTGTAGAAGCAGCAAAAACATTGCAAGAGAAAGGCGCACAACACGTGCTCATCTCCATGGCTGGTGATGGTGCTATTTTGGTGTCCGCTGACGGCACTGTATATACCAGTCCTGCCCCTAAAGGAACTCTCGTGAATTCCGTAGGTGCTGGCGACTCCATGGTAGCCGGCTTTATTACGGGCTATGAAAAGACGGGTGACTTACAAGAGGCGCTCTATTGGGGTATCTCCAGTGGCTCTGCCTCCGCTTACTCTGAAAACCTCGCAACCCTTGAAGAAGTAGAAACACTGCTTTCACAAGTACGAGTTAAATAGTTTTATATTTTATGTGCATCAAGGAGTACACATATGAAAATCACTGATCTATTAAAACCTCAATCTATCCTACTGAATGCAGATCCTGTCACAAAAGCTGACGCCATTTACACCTTAGGTGAATTGATGGACAAAGGAGGCTATTTGACAGACAAGGCAGAATATTTAAAAGCTGTCTTCGCTCGTGAAGAGTCTGGTTCTACAGGCCTTGGCGACGGTATTGCCACACCACATGCTAAATCTGCAGGAGTAAAAGAACCAGGCCTCGCCGCTATGGTCGTGCCTAACGGTGTAGATTTTGAAGCGCTTGATGGTCAACCCTCCCGCCTATTCTTCATGATTGCGGCTCCAGAGGGCGCCGCTGACACTCATGTAGAGGTATTGAGCAAACTAGCAACTATGGTGATTGACCCAGACTTCAAAGAAGCCCTAATTCAAGCGGCTACTGTTGATCGATTCTTAGAGCTCATTACAGCTAAAGAAGAAGGAAACTTTGACCCATCCGTAGAAGGATATATCAAACCAGCAGAGGATCAAAAAGCAACCAGCATTACCGATGCTATCGAAGCAAAGGCTACAGAAGCAATTGAAAAGGTAGCACCTAAGATTTCTGTAGATAACCCGCATTATGATGTACTTGCTGTTACTGGCTGCCCTACAGGCATTGCACATACCTATATGGCGGCTGAATCTTTAGAACGCAAAGCTAAAGAAATGGGTGTTTCTTTAAAAGTAGAAAAGAATGGTGCATCTGGTGTTAAAGACGCTCTTACAGCAGAAGAAATCGAGCACGCTAAATGCATTATCGTAGCTTCTGACCGTCAAGTAGAGATGGCACGCTTTGATGGCAAACCTATGATTCAAACTAAGGTTGCGAACGGCATCAATAAAGCGGAAGAGTTATTGCGTGAAGCTATGGCTGGTACAGCACCTGTATACCATGCTTCCCCATCTGACAAAAATGGTGCAGTGGCTGCATTCGATGCGGCAGATAACTTTGGTCGTCAAATCTACAAACATTTGATGAATGGTGTCTCCCACATGTTGCCATTCGTTATCGGTGGCGGTATCTTAATTGCCCTTGCCTTTTTATTCGATGTATTCGACCCAGCAAATCCTAAAAACTTTGGTTCCGGTACACCTCTTGCAGCTTTCTTAATGCAAATCGGTGGCGCTTCCTTTGGCTTCATGTTACCCGTATTAGCGGGTTACATCGCTATGAGTATTGCGGACCGTCCAGGTCTTGTAGCTGGTTTTGTTGGAGGCTTATTAGCTAACCAAGGTGGCTCTGGTTTCCTAGGTGCATTGATTGCCGGTTTCGCAGCAGGTTATTTGGTATTATTAGTTAAGAAATTAGTATCTGGTTTACCTCAAGCCTTAGAAGGTACAAAACCGGTTCTCTTCTACCCTGTGCTTGGCGTATTATTCATTGGTATCGCCATTACCTTTATCATCAATCCTCCTGTATCCGCACTTAACCACTGGTTGATGGACTCCTTGCAATCCATGGGCACAACGAGCCGCGTATTGTTAGGTCTTATCTTTGGTGCTATGATGTCCGTTGACATGGGCGGCCCTGTAAACAAAGCGGCTTATGTTATCGGTACTGGTGCTCTTGCAACTGGCGAATACGGTATTATGGCGGCTGTCATGGCAGGCGGTATGGTTCCTCCATTGGCAATCGCTCTTTGTACTACATTCTTCCCTAGCCGCTTCACAGAGGCTGAACGTAAATCTGGTATCACAAACTACATCATGGGCCTTTCCTTCATCACAGAAGGTGCCATCCCATTTGCAGCAGCCGATCCAGTTCGCGTATTACCAGCTTGTATTATCGGTGCTGGTACAGCCGGTGCGTTATCCATGTTCTTCGAATGCACACTACGCGCTCCACACGGCGGCATTTTTGTAGTACCAACAATTGGTAATCCACTACTATACCTTGCGTCCATCGCAATCGGTTCCGTTGTGGCTTGCTTTATCTTAGCACTTGTAAAGCCAAGCTTAAAAAATAGTATCACAAAATAAATCATTAAAATTAACCATCAATTATAGCTTATATATGATTGATTGATGGCTGATAATTGTTGATTGTTTATGATGAGTTTCGACGATTAGCAGTTAGTAACTAATAGTTAACATTTAGCGACTAATTGATTAATGACTCTTATCGATGGTGAAAGCTGGTGTCACACCAGTAGATATAGTAAAAGGACTAGAATATACGTATTCTGAACTGACCTAAAATTGGACACAATTTTGGAACAACAATTCAGAAGTATACGTGATCTAGTCCTTTTCTGATATTCAAAAATAATTAATATTATTTTATATTTTATAATCTAGACTACTTTCAAAAGTGGAAGCAAGTCCTCAAAATTGTACAATCACATCGATTTATGTTAAACTATATAAATATTAATAAACTTTAAAATTATAAACTATTATTAGAAATCTAGTTCGGAGAGCTAATTCATGAAATCATCCAAAAATTGTAAGGTCACTGCTGCATTTCTTGCTGCAGCTGCATTGGGTGGTGTTGCCCATGCAGAGCCTACACTTAACATGAATGATTTAGTAGGTACGAGTACCAGTGCTGAATCAACGACACAGAGTCCTACAAGTGTAGCAACTCCAGTCGTGAAACCAATGGCAACTCAGCCAGTCTTACCAGCTACACCACAACCGGCCACCGTTGTACAACAACAAACACCACCGATGGCACAACCTCAACCATCCTACGTGATGCAACCAGCAACGGTTAGCCCTGTACAAACTCAACAAGTTACACCATTGCAATCAGTACCGCAACAAGTAGTACCAATGCAATCTCAACAACAGGTTCAAACTCAACCTCAGTATGTTGTCAATAAAGATACAAAAACTGTCATGGAGCCTACATTAGCAATGCACAGTTTGATAAATGTACAACGAAAAACTGAACCTGTTACTGTAGAGAAACCAGTGGATGGTAAGCAACAAGTACAAACTACACAAGTAGAGCGTACGCCTGTTGTTATTCAACAAGAATCCATAGCTCCATTAACTGTATCAAATACTACAGTAACAAAAGCCGTAGTAGCAAAACAGAGGCTTACGATTCGAGATATTCAACGAGCTGAGCGTGAGCGTCTAGCTCAACTAGCCGCTGAAGAAGCATCCCAACAAGAAAATTTATCACAAGCTGATCAACAACAACTTGCTCAAAAGCAAGCTGAAGCACAACGGCAAGCCGCACTACAATCACAACAACAAGCAGAAGCCCAACGGCAAGCAGCTTTGCAGGCGGAACAAGAACGTGTGGTAGCTCAACAAGCAGAGGCTCAACGCCAAGCGGCTTTACGTGCTGAGCAGGAACGTATTGCGGCCCAACAAGCTGAGCAAGCGCGTATTGCAGAAGAACGTCGTCAAGCGGCAGAGCTGGAACGCATTCGTATCCAAGAGGAACAACGCCGTATTGCTGAGCAACAGGCGGAACAAGAGCGTATCGCTGCTCAACAAGCTGAAGCTCAACGTCAAGCGGCTATTAGAGCGGAACAAGAACGTATCGCCGCTCAACAAGCCGAAGCGCAACGTCAAGCCGCTATTAGAGCGGAACAAGAACGTCTTGCCGCTCAACAAGCCGAAGCGCAACGCCAAGCAGCTATTAAAGCTGAACAAGAACGTATCGCCGCTCAACAAGCAGAAGCGCAACGGCAAGCCGCTATTAAAGCTGAACAAGAACGTATCGCTGCTCAACAAGCTGAGGCTGAACGCCAAGCCGCTTTAAAAGCTGAACAAGAGCGTATTGCCACTCAACAGGCTGAAGCTCAACGCCAAGCAGCTATTAAAGCTGAACAAGAACGTATCGCCGCTCAACAAGCTGAGGCGCAACGGCAAGCCGCTATTAAAGCAGAACAAGAACGTATCGCCGCTCAGCAAGCCGAAGCGCAACGCCAAGCAGCTATTAAAGCTGAACAAGAGCGTATTGCCGCTCAACGGGCTGAAGCTCAACGCCAAGCAGCTTTAAAAGCTGAACGTGAGCGTATCCTCGCTCAACAGGCTGAAGAAGAACGCTTAGCGGCTGAAGAAGCAGCTCGCCAACGTGCTGAAGCCGAAGCAAAAGCTAAATCTGACGCAGAGACTAAACAGGTTCAAGAAAGTAAATTACCGCAATCTTATGTAAACGCTCGTAATGAAGCTTCCACAAAGGGCTCTACTGTTACAGAAGAGAAAAATATTCTCTCCCAACCAATTGAACCCCCATTGCAAGCTGATGCGTCTGCAAAGATTAGTCTTGCTTTCGACGCGAAAAATTATGAATCCATGTCTACCACAGTAGATAATAAGGAAATTAAATATCGCGCCTTCGAGTATATCCCTTACGTGGCTAATCCAATCGACATAGATCAGCAATACATGAACATTTATGTACCAGAGGAATATTTCAACAACGGTACAATCAATGGTTACAATACCCAAACAGCCCCTATCTTCATGCCAAATGCAGTAGGTGGTTACATGCCGAGCCAAGCTATGACGCCTAAGGTGGAAAATGGAAAACCTAACAGTGTTCTTTACGCATTATCCCGTGGTTATGTAGTAGCTTCCCCATCTACTCGTGGTCGTACCAATAAAGCTTCCGATGGCAACTTCATCGGTAAGGCCCCGGCAGTAATCGTTGACTTACAAGCGGCTACAGCCTACTTACACGCTAACGATTCCGCTATGTCAGGTAATGCAAACCGCATTATCACAAATGGTACAAGTGCAGGCGGTGGTGTATCCTTGTTACAAGGTGCAACTGGTAACAGTTCCGACTTCCAACCATATTTACAAGCATTAGGTGCAGCTACAGCGGCAACTAATGTATACGCAGTATCTGCGTATGCCCCTATCACTAACCTTGATGCGGCTGATATGGCTTACGAATGGAGCTATAATGGTATCACATCCTTTAACAAAGTAACTATGGGCCAAGGCGAATTACCACAAGCTAATGTAGGTGGCAACTCTGCTCCACCACAACGCACGATGCAACGTGTAAACTTGAATGCAGACGATCTATCATACTCTAAAATGCTCAGCGAACACTTCCCTGATTACGTAAATAACTTACAATTACGTGACTCTCTAGGTCGTGTACTAAAACTTGACAAGAACGGTAACGGTACTTTCAAAAATTATGTAAAAGAATTTATTGTTGCTGCCGCTAATAAAGCAGCAGCTAAAGGTACTGATTTATCCAAGCATACATACCTTGTACGAGATAATAAAACAGGAACTATCAAAGACATAAACTGGGAAGCATATAACCACTTTGTAAGTCGCTCAAAAGCGCCTGGTGCCTTTGACTCTCGTGCTAATGATACAGGTGAAAACAATCTATTTGGTACAAGTACTACAGATAATAATCACTTTACCATTACTGCTGCATTACACGATTCAACAGCTAACCAAGATGTATACGTAGAAAATGCTAAGATCGTTACTATGATGAACCCAATGAACTATCTTGGTTCTCCTGCTGCGACAAATGCACGATTCTATCGTATTCGTTATGGCACAGCCGACAGTAATACATCTGTTGCAATTCCTTTAATCGTAGGTACACGTGCTCAAAACCTTGGGTACAGAGTAGATATGGCAACACCATTTAATGTAGATCACTCTGGTGACTACGATTTAGAAGAATTATTCAACTGGATGGATAATATCGTTAAAAACGGTAGATAATTACAATTAAATACATACCAAAATACTAAAGGAGCTACCTAGTAGCTCCTTTTTCATATACAATTATAAATTTTCTTGTGTTTTCAATTATAAATGTTATTGTGAAAGTTCCTCTCCGACTATGAATAATCTGCACCATTATTTAATCAGTACATCACCCTATTATAATAATAAAAGAATTCAATCAAAAAAGGATGCCCCCTGTAAAATACAGAGGGCATCTGAGTGTCTGAGCCAATAAATACTATGTATCCAAAAAATCGATGCATAGTACTAAGCAAGAGACTACTTAATTATATTAAGGTAAAAGCAATTATTATGCTTTCACCATGATAGGTGATTAAACTTCAGGGAATAAAGCTGTAGATAAGTAGCGTTCGCCTGTATCAGGGAGAATTACTACAATATTTTTACCTTTATTTTCAGGGCGTTTTGCCAATTCTTGAGCCGCCCAAAGCGCAGCACCAGAGGAAATACCTACCAATACACCTTCTGTGTGACCAAAAGCTTGAGATGTAGCAAAAGCATCCTCATTAGAAACTTGGATTACTTCATCGTAAATGTTAGTATCCAATGTATCTGGAATGAAGCCAGCACCTAAGCCTTGGATTTTATGAGGGCCTGGTTTACCATTAGATAATATAGGAGAGTCTGCTGGTTCTACGGCAACCACATGTACATCAGGGTTTTGTTCTTTTAAGTAACGACCTGCACCTGTCAACGTACCGCCTGTACCAACACCAGATACGTAGATATCTACGGTACCATCAGTATCTTGCCAGATTTCAGGGCCAGTTGTTCTGTAGTGAATTGCAGGATTAGCTTGATTTACGAACTGACCTGCTTCAATAGCACCAGCTGTAGCCGTTACGATTTCCTTAGCTTTTGCAATAGCGCCTTTCATACCAAGAGAACCGTCAGTCAATACGAGCTGAGCGCCATAACCAAGCATTAATTTACGGCGTTCAATGGACATTGTTTCAGGCATTACGATTACAACTTTATAGCCAAGCGCAGCACCTACAGCAGATAGGCCAATACCAGTATTACCAGATGTAGCTTCTACAATTGTACCGCCTGGTTGTAATTCACCAGATTCAACTGCAGCTTGAATGATTGCTGCTGCGATACGGTCTTTTACGGAACCGCCTGGATTGAAGTATTCCAATTTTGCGAAAATATTAGCGTTTGCACCATATTTTTTACCAAAACGTGTAGCAGCTAATAATGGTGTTTTACCAATTAATTCAACAAAAGATTTTGCAATTTTAGACATAGTGGTCACTCCTTATTAAATAGAACCATCCCAATTATCATATTTTGTATCAAGTTTAGCGT
>OLQM01004686.1_pt1 | contig 10269 bp, 9 predicted proteins | sample 1673161 | NCBI WGS metagenome assembly OLQM01 (sample SAMEA3136761, study PRJEB25190) | human gut metagenome | reverse complement strand
GCTATGAAGATTCTGAACTACTGGGCAAGGAGGAACAGAAGTTTAGTTATATTTCTACGGTCTTAAACGGCTTTACAATTTTTGACCAAAATATATTTATTCCTACTTGGGCAAATACAGATGCAAAATATAACCAGCTTGAGCCTTATAACTACTTGGAAGAAAGCAACGGTGTTGAAAAAAATGCCGACGTATTTTTTGACAATCCTATTGGTAAGACAGCTACAAAGAGTAAGGGTGTTGAAACCTTTGGTGATGAAAGTACAGTTGTAAAGTATTATTCTTCAGGTGTTTTAGAGTATTCTAATTACAAAGTGGAAACTGAAAGAGAAAATACATTTGCAAATAATTACATTTCAGCATTGTCTGTTTTGAAAAAAGATGTGTACATTGATAATGAATTTTACTTGGATAGTTACACTGTAGATAATAATGGCAACTATATATTCTATTTTGACTATAAAACAGAGGATTTAAAGCTAAAACCGGCAGAAAGTCTTTCAAGTGAAATAGGTATGAATAGCTTTATAGAAATTACAGCAGTAAAAGGCAGAGTATCAAAGTATAAAAAATATGCTGTATCTTATAAAAAGAGCAATTCTATTGCTACAGCATCTACAGACTATATAGGAGCTATTGATAAGCTCTACAGCAGATTGTACGGCAGTAGCACTCCTAAGCCTGTATCCGATGTAGAACTTTGTTATTTGGCAAATGGAAAAACTGTAGATTTAAACTGGATAATAGATATAGATGGCGAAGAATATATTACAAGCACAAGGTAGGTGTTAAAATGGAGTGGAAAAAGGCTGTTAATTATACTATAGTGTTTCTCTTTTTTGTAAATGCCGTACTTTTTGGCTTGAATATGTATAAGAAAATTGATGTTACAGTTGGGCAGAGCAGACAAAATGGTATAGTGGCTCTACTCGGAAAAGACAATATTACATTAGGCTGTGATTTGCCTGCAAAATATTCTCCTATGGCTTATATAGCTACCGAAAGTTTTACTTTTGACCCTCTTAAATTAAGAGATTTGTTTTTTGCCGATAGTTCTAAGGTAATTAGAACAGATGACAAAAACAAAATAATATTTGCCTATAATGAAGATGTTTTGACTATAGACAAGTCAGATGTAAAATATGTTAAAAAATCAGATAAGCCTATTACGGATATGGAAACAGCTAAGAGTGTTGCCAATGAGTATGTTTCAAATATTAATTCTCTTTTTGGTAAATACGATTATGCTTGTTCCTATGCTACTAAAGATGGTATAAAACTTTGCTACTATGAAAAAGTAAATGGCTACGGCTTTTTTAATAACTACTTTACAGTTGGTTTCAATAAAGACGGGTCACAGGAGATTAACTTTAGCTATAGAACAGTTGTAAAGCAAAATGGTAGTAAAAAAGACATTTTGGCGTCTGATGAGGCTGTTTTTGCAGTTATTAATCCTATTAAGGACAATAGAAAAGCTGGCAAAAGCATTATACAAGACGTGTCTTTAGGATATTATGATAAGGACATTTTGGCTGATGACGACTCTATTTTGCCTTATTATAAAATTGTAGCAGACGGAAACACATATTTCGTAAATGCCCGTACAGGCAGGGTGGACTAAGTTTGTTGACGATGGTGTGTAATTGTGATACTATTAAGAAGTATGCGTAAAAGTAAGAAATATGAAAGGATACAGTTTTAAGCTGAAAGGTTTTGTCTATGAACGTAAAAGGTAAATTATTTTATTTTGTTAAAATTGTAGTATATTTTTTAATTGCTGTTTTATTCTATCTTATGTTTATGAACTTTTTCACTTCATTTTATAAAAATAATGATGTGACAGTAAACTTTTTTGCAGAAGATATGGGAACAGACCCAGTAGAAATATATTATATGCAAAATGGTCAGAAGGATTATAGTGCTGACAGAATGGAAACTATTCCAGTAGGTGACGGAAAGAATTTTAATAATAATGGTGATGTGGACCTTCCACCGGACATAAACCTGTTGAGAGTGGACTTTGGTAGTAAAGTAGGAGCAGAAATAGCTATTAAATCCATTGTTTACAGAAACTATAGTGGTATGGTGACATACACACCTGGGCAGATAAGCAAAATGTATTTTAATCAGGTGGAAATTGTCAGCTGTTCAGATGATGAAATAGTAATCAGAAATATGGGAAATGACCCATATTTGATAATAGAAGATGTACAGGTTCAGCCTTATAAAGAACATAATCAGCTTTGGTCAATTTTATGTGCTTTGATAGGTATGGTTCTCTTTAGTCGTTTTATAAAGTTAAAGAGTATTGTTGCAATAGCGAATGATTTATTAAGCAATAGAAAGCTTATAATGTCTCTTGCAAAAAATGACTTTAAAACAAAGTATGCCGGTTCATATTTTGGTATAATATGGGCATTTATACAGCCGGTTTGTACGATTATAGTATTTTGGTTTGTTTTCCAGATAGGCTTTAGAAATGCTGATGTAGGTAATGTTAAGTATATACTTTGGTTTGCAACAGGTCTTATTCCTTGGTTCTTTTTCCAGGATGGCTGGAATTCAGCAACATATGCTTTTATGGACTATAGCTACCTTGTTAAAAAAGTGAAATTTAAAGTAAATATTTTGCCGGTGATTAAGATTATATCAGCATTTTTTGTTCATATATTCTTTGTAATATTTATGTTCTTCTTCTATGGCTGTTATAAAGAACTCCCTACAATATATGCTATTCAGATTATATATTATTCATTCTGTATGGTGGTATTGGTTACGGCTTTAAGTTTTATTACAGCTCCCCTTATTGTATTCTTTAAGGATTTAGGGCAGGTTATGAATATTATTCTTCAGTTCGGTATGTGGCTCACACCAATAATGTGGTCTATAGATAATCTTCCTGTAAACTTAAAGTGGCTTATTAAATACTTTAAATTTAACCCTATGTACTACATTGTACAGGGTTATCGTGATAGTATGATTTATCATGTTTGGTTCTATAACAATATAAAGCAGACAATGTATTTCTGGATAGTAACTATTTTACTTCTTATTGTAGGTGCAGTAATTTACAGAAAATTAAAGCCACACTTTGCAGATGTGCTTTAAACGAGGTGTATTATGGATAAATATGCAATAAAAGTTAATGACGTAACAAAGGTTTATGCCTTGTATTCTAAGCCTGTTGATAGATTAAAGGAAAGTTTGAGCATTACTAAAAAAAGTTACCATAAAGATTATTATGCTCTTAAAAACATTAGTTTTGATGTTAAAGAAGGAGAGTGTGTAGGTCTTTTAGGTACAAATGGTGCAGGTAAATCAACTATACTTAAAATTATAACCGGAGTATTAAATCCGACTGGTGGCAACGTAGAAATAAACGGTAAAATTTCTGCCCTTTTGGAATTAGGTGCAGGCTTCAATCCTGAGTATACAGGTATTGAAAACATATATATGAATGGTACGCTTATGGGCTTTTCAAGGGCTGAAATAGAACGCAGAATGGAAGATATTTTAGATTTTGCAGATATTGGAGACTTTGTGCATCAGCCGGTTAAGACTTATAGTAGTGGTATGTTTGTACGACTTGCCTTTGCTGTTGCTATAAATATTGACCCAGAAATACTTATTGTTGATGAAGCATTAAGTGTAGGTGACGTTTTCTTTCAGGCTAAGTGTTATAAAAAGTTTGAGGACTTTAAAAAAGCCGGTAAGACAATTTTATTAGTTACTCATTCTTTGGGAACAGTTGCTAAGTATTGTGATAGAGCTATTATACTTGATAAAGGTGAAAAACTTGCTGAAGGCGAGCCTACAGAAATGATTGACCTTTACAAGAAGGTTCTTGTAAATCAGAATAAGGCAACTGTTAAAAAAGAAAAGACTAAAAATAGTGATAGCAATAAAGATGAAAATACAGAGGATTTATGGAAAAATCAAATCATTACCAATCCTAAAATAAATAGCTATGGTAATGGTGGAGCTGAAATAATAGATTTTCTTTTAGCAGATGATTTAGAAAATCCTACAAACCAGATATTAAAGGGAGACGAATGTATCATAAAAATGAAGGTTAAGTTTAACAGGCAGGTTGAAGACCCTATTTTTGCTATTACAATAGTTAATTTACAAGGCACAGAGGTTTGCGGAACAAACACAATGTACGAAAGTGTTAATACCGGCATTTGTAATGAAGGCGACATAAAGGTAGTGGAATTTAAACAGAAACTTAATCTTGCCGGAGGAAATTACCTTATTAGCTTTGGCTGTACAGGATATGAAAATGGAGAATTTGTAGTTTACCATAGACTTTACGAAATGGTTAATTTACAAATTGTGTCAAGCAAAAATACAGTGGGCTATTTTGATATGAACAGTAAGGTAACTGTGGAATAAAAAAGATTTTGTATATAAGTAGTTGTTTTGTCATATATGCTGAAAATTAGCCTATATACTTGACAATAAAGTCTGTAAATGGTATCATAACTTATTGTGTATTAAAATTTGACATACTATTTAAAGTATGTGTTAATATCAGTAAATTAGGCTGTTTTTGTAGACAAAAGTGGTGTTAGAAAAATTTATAATTACTGATGTTGTTGTAAATTTTTGGATATTGTAACCTAAAGCGTTATTTTTATTTGAAAAATTAATTTTTAGTGTTATAATATCATTGATGAATTTGAGTTTTTTTAATTAACCTAGAGAGGTGTGTACTAAAGTAATGGAACGTTTAGTTGTCAGAGGCGGACATCAGCTTAACGGTGCGGTAACTATAAGTGGGGCAAAAAATGCTGTAGTTGCTATTATTCCGGCTGCTATTCTTGCCGAGGGCGTTTGTGTTATAGACAATCTGCCACGTATTGAGGACGTAAGGGCACTGGAGGATACTCTTACAAAGCTTGGTGCAGTTTGCGAGCTTATTGACGAGGGTACTCTTATGGTGGATTCCACTAATGTAAATAGCTATGAGGCTACCTTTGATTCTGTGCGTAAAATCAGAGCCTCTTATTATTTAATGGGTGCTTTGCTTGCCCGTTTTAAGAGAGCAGATGTTGCTTTGCCAGGTGGCTGTAACTTCGGCTCAAGACCTATTAACCTTCACTTAAAGGGCTTTAGAGCCTTAGGTGCAGAGGTTGAAGAAGATTTTGAAAATGGTATTGTTCGTATTAAGGCTGATAAGCTTGTAGGTACTAACATTTTCTTAGATACAGCATCTGTTGGTGCAACAATCAATATTATGATTGCTGCTACTAAGGCAGAAGGTGTTACAACTATTGAAAATGCTGCTAAAGAACCTCACATTGTAGATACTGCCAACTTCCTTAATATGATTGGCTGTAATGTAAAGGGTGCAGGTACTGATGTAATTAGAATTACTGGTACTCCAGACCTTCATGGTTCGTATCCGTGGTGTTCAAAAACTTCACGGTGCAGATTATACGATTATTCCGGACCAGATTGAAGCAGGTACATATATGATTGCTGCTGCTATTGCCGGTGGCAAGGTTAAGGTAGACAATATTATACCTAAGCATATGGACTCTCTTTCTGCTAAGCTTAAGGAAATGGGCTGTCAGATTGAAGAAGGTGACGATTATATTGAAGTTACTTCTTCAGGCAATCTTGTTGCTACAAATGTTAAGACAAATGTTTACCCAGGGTTCCCAACTGATTTACAGCCACAGATGGCTGCTGTACTTTGCAAGGCAAAGGGTACAAGCACTTTAGTTGAAACTGTTTGGGAAAATAGATTTCAGTATGTAGAACAGCTTAAAAAGTTTGGCTGTAATATGGAAATTAATGCTGACGGTAGAATTGCTACTATTGACGGAGTTGACACTTTAAAGGGTGCAGATGTTCTTGCTACTGACCTTAGAGCAGGTGCAGCAATGGTTATTGCCGGGCTTGCAGCTGAAGGCGAAACAAGAATTGGCAATATCCGTTTTATCGACAGAGGTTACGAACAGATTGAGTATAAACTTAGAGCATTAGGTGCAGATATTGAAAGGGTAGTTGACTAATGAGTTTACGCTTTGCCACCATTGCCAGTTCTAGTAGTGGTAATTGTGTGTATGTTGGTACAGAAAATACAAATATACTTATTGATGCTGGTTTAAGTGGCAAAAAGGTTGAAGAAGGACTTTCTTCCCTTGGACTTACAGGAAACGATATTGATGGGATATTCGTTACCCATGAGCATAGCGACCACGTTAAGGGTATAGGAGTTCTTTCTCGTAGATATAATATTCCTATTTTTGCTACAGAAGGTACTTGGGGCAATATGCCTTCTTCTGTAGGACAGATTAGACCTAATCTTATGAAGGATATATATGCTGAGGAATACTGTGCCTTTAACGACCTTACAATAAAGCCTTTTGAAATACCCCACGATGCAGCACAGCCGGTAGGCTATACTGTTGGGGTTAATAATACTAAAATTACTATTGCCACAGATATTGGGCATATTTCAGATACTGTCTTGGAAAATGTAAAGGGTTCTTCTCTTGTACTTTTAGAGGCAAATCACGATGTAGAAATGCTCCAGTATGGTGGTTACCCACAGAGTCTAAAAAGTAGAATTTTGTCTGACTTTGGGCATTTAAGCAATGTAAATGCCGGCAGACTTTTAGATACCGTTATTGATAGCTCAGTTAAATACGTGTTCTTAGGACATTTAAGCAAGGAGAATAACACTCCTCGCCTTGCCTATGACACAGTTAGTAAAATTCTTACCGATAATGGGGCAGTTATTGGTGGAGATTTTAATATGTGGGTTGCTCCTCCGGAGGGAGTAAAAAGAAGAATTGAGCTTGTGTAGATAACGTAAATGCGAGAAATTATAGTTTCTCGCATTAAATTTTTGAGGAAATACTGAATATATGAAAATTACTATTGCGTGCGTCGGAAAAATAAAAGAAAAATATTTTGTAAATGCTATTGAAGAATACTCAAAACGCCTTAGTCGTTATGTTACTCTCAATATTGCAGAAGTTCCCGATGAAAAAGCTCCTGAAAATATGAGTCCTGCTCAAATGGAACAGGTAAAAAATATAGAGGGTCAAAGGCTTATGAAAGTCTTTAAAGATAGCTATGTTGTGGCACTTGCTATAAACGGAAAATCTCTTACAAGTGAGGGCTTAGCTGATTTTATTACTCAGACCACTTTAAAAGGTGTAAGCCATATTACTTTTGTAATAGGTGGTTCTCTTGGGCTTAGCGATGAGGTGTTAAACAGAGCAGATTATAAACTTAGTTTTTCTGCTATGACTTTCCCTCATCAGCTTATGAGAGTAATACTCTTGGAGCAGATTTATAGGGCTAATAGAATAATCAAAAATGAGCCTTATCATAAGTAATAACTTAAAGTCGAAAGTATACGGGCGTACTTTCGGCTTTTTTGGTGGAATTTTATATAATATTTTTTATATTGCATTGAAAGATAAATCCGATGACTTGACACTAGGAAATAATAAAATAAAATTAGTGGACTTTGTCCACACCTACAAGGGCGTTGCCCCTTGACTCTATAAGCCTTTAAAAAGGCTTAACCTAAACTTAAAATATATATTGAAAAAAGTAGGCTTTTGGGGTATAATTAGCCTAATATGATAATTTTTTATGTTTGACATTACGTTCGGAGGAATTTAGTTTATGTGTGGTTTTTGTGGTTTCACAGGAGATATAGCTGACAGAGAAAACGTCATTATAGGTATGATGAACAAAATCATACACAGAGGACCTGACAGTGCTGGTACTCATAGTGATGAAGATGTAACAATGGGCTTCAGAAGACTTAGTATCATTGGTCTTGAAGACGGTTCACAGCCTATGTACAATGAAGACGGTTCTATTGTTATTTGTTTTAATGGGGAGATTTACAACTATCAGCCTATTAAAGAAATGCTTATTGAAAAAGGTCACGTTTTCAAAAGTCACGCTGATACAGAAGTTCTTATTCATTTATACGAAGAAAAAGGCGAAGAAATGCTCAATGATTTAAGAGGTATGTTTGCCTTTGCTATTTATGATATGAAGAACAAGAAGTTATTTGCTGCCAGAGATTTCTTTGGTATCAAGCCTTTCTACTATGGTGTGTTCAACAACCATTTACTTTTTGGTTCAGAAATTAAGAGTTTCCTTGCTTTCCCTGATTTCAAGAAAGAAGTAAACACTGTTGCTCTTGAAAACTATTTAACTTTCCAGTATTCAGTATTAGACGAAACATTCTTCAAGGGTGTTTACAAGTTAAAGCCTGGTCATTATTTAGTTTACAAAGATGGCAAGATTGACGTTAAGAGATACTTCCAGCCTAAGTTTGAACCGGAAAAGGCAGGATTACAGGATACAATTAAGAAAATTGAAGATGTAATGCTTGACAGTGTTAAAACTCACAAGATTAGTGATGTAGAAGTTGGTTCTTTCCTTTCAAGTGGTGTAGACTCAAGTTTTGTAGCTGCTACATTTAAGGGAGATAAGACATTTACAGTAGGTTTTGACTATGAAAAGTACAATGAAATAGGTTATGCTGAAAAGCTTTCTGAAAAAGTTGGTATTGACAATTATTCTAAGATTATTTCTACTGATGAATACTGGGATAGCTTAGGTAAAATTCAGTATCATATGGACGAGCCTTTAGCTGACCCTTCAGCTGTTGCTCTTTACTTTGTAAGTAAGTTAGCATCTAAGCACGTTAAGGTTGCTCTTTCCGGTGAAGGTGCAGACGAGTTCTTTGGTGGCTACAACATTTACAGAGAACCTATGGATTTACAGATTACAAAGCTTATTCCAAAGCCTTTAAGAAAGGGCATTGCTGCTATAATGAAGGCACTTCCTTTCAGATTTAAGGGTAAAAACTACTTAATCAGAGCATCTATGGACTTAGAGGATAGATTTATTGGTAATGCTAAAATGTTCTCAGAAAAGGAAAGAGAACGTATTTTAAAGAACCCTACAGGTAAGTACAACCATAAGGAAATTACAAAGCCATATTATGACTTTACAAAGGGTCAGGATGATGTAACAAGAATGCAGTTTATTGACCTTAATCTTTGGATGGTTGGTGATATTCTTTTAAAGGCAGATAAAATGTCTATGGCAAACTCTCTTGAAGTTAGAGTACCTTTCCTTGATAAGGAAGTATTTGAAGTTGCAAGACACGTTCAGCCTGATTACAGAGTAAACAGAGAAGCTACAAAGTATGCTTTCAGAATGGCTGCAAAGGACTACTTACCAGAAGAAGTTGCAAGCAAGAAAAAACTTGGTTTCCCTGTTCCAACAAGAGTTTGGCTTAAAGATGAAAAGTATTACAATATAGTTAAAACAGCTTTCCAAAGCGAAGCTGCACAGAAGTATTTCAATACAGACAAAATTGTTAAGTACCTTGATGACCACAAGAATGGCAAGGCTGACAATAGCCGTAAGGTATGGACAATTTATATGTTCTTAGTATGGTATAATCAGTTCTTCGGTAATGAAGAAAAGGAGGCTTGCTAATTATGGCAGATTGTATATTTTGTAAAATAGCTAATGGTGAAATTCCATCAAACACAATTTATGAAGATAATGATTTTAGAGTAATACTTGATATTGCTCCTGCAAATTTAGGTCATTGCCTTATTTTACCTAAAAATCATAGTGCAAATCTTTATGAAATGCCGGCTGAATTAGTAGGTAAGGCTCATATCCTTGCTCAGAAAGTAGCTAAGGCTGTTAAAGAGGCTACAGGCTGTGACGGACTTAATATTCTCCAAAATAATGGTGAGGCTGCCGGTCAGACTGTTCACCACTATCACGTTCACGTTGTTCCTAGAAAGAATGACGATGATGTAACAATGACTTTCGGTTCTTTCCCTAAGCCAAGTGATGAAGAAATGACAGCTATTAAGGATAAAATTAAAGAAAATATGTAATTATAAGGTCCTCAAAGTTTATACTTTGGGGGCTTTTTTGCGTATAGAAACAAAAAATAAATGTATAATAAGGAATAACAAAGAAAATTATTTTAAAATACAGATAATTTGTCTTAAATATGACGGTAAAGTTCTTGTAAAATTTGAGAAATTTTATTGAAAATATACAAAATATTTTTTATTCTTTCAAAGATTAAATAGAAAACCTGTTTTTTTGTAAATTTTAGTCAAAAAAAGTAAAAAATATAAACCTACAAGAGTAATCTTATACAGTTGAGGAGTAAAAAATATAAAATAAAATGTTGTCGTATTATTTGACAAGGGAAGTTTAAAAGGCTATAATATAACTTATTGAAGG
>OLQM01004685.1_pt1 | contig 10270 bp, 10 predicted proteins | sample 1673161 | NCBI WGS metagenome assembly OLQM01 (sample SAMEA3136761, study PRJEB25190) | human gut metagenome | reverse complement strand
GCAGAATATGGTTCAGCTTTTAAAGATTCTGAAGGCGGAATTTATTCTTGGATGGAAAAAAGTTCAGGCGGTAAGTATGCATTTATGGTAACGTTTATGTGGTATGCATCCTATATAGTATGGATGGTAAATGTTGGTTCAGGTATTTGGATTGTTTTATCAAATGCGATTTTTGGGGTTGATAAAACACAAAGTTGGTCTTTATTTGGACTTGATTCCGTAAAAACACTAGGTATTCTTGCTATTTTGTGGATTATTATTTTGGTTTATAATGTTTGGAACGCTCCACGCTATATTAGGATTATTATTTACATTATTATTTACATTATTATTTATAGTATTATTTTGAGGTAATTCATTTTTTACTATACTATTATCTATTACAAATTCATTATTATCTGTTGCTTTAGTATCATCAATTGATTTAAATTCTTCTTTTACTAAGATGTCTGGTGGCATTATTACTCCCTGACTTTCTAAATAACTTAATAAATATTTAGATGGGTTAGCCACTGTTTCATGTCCATCTGGAGTCTTTTTATATAGTATTTTGTATTCTGCTTTATTATCGTCAGTAACATAAAATTCTACTACCTCAGATACTTCACGATGAAATCTTTTATATTTTTGACTATAATATCCTTTGATATGAACTCCTAATTGTACATATCTATGAATAGTTGTTAAAAATTGTTCTACATCTTGATTTGTTTCTAATAAACTATACATTCTACTTGGAATTGATTCTGCTTTATCAGCATGTATTGTAGATAAAATATTATGACCAGATGATATACTGTTACGAACAGCCATTACGGCTTCGGCACTTCTTACTTCGGATAGTAATATCCATCTAGGATTTTGTCTCATACAAGTTACTAGCACATCAGAATATGAAGCTATATTATTAGTCTTCATAGCTACTATATCTCTATGAGGAAATATTTTATCTAAGTGTAATTCTAAGGTATCTTCTATTGTTATTATTTTTTCATTTTCTTTTGTGTGAGCTGCTAGGTATTTTATGAATTCTGTTTTACCAGATCCTGTTTCTCCACTTACTAAAATATTACAATGTCCTTCTACACACTTTAATAAGAAATCATGAATATTTAGCCTTATATAATCCTCTGCTATTATCTTATCTTTTTGTAATCTTATTTTAGCAGGAGTTTTTCTTATTAATACTGCTATTCCATTTTTTGCTATCGAATCGTGTACGAAGTTCATTCTTAGCTCTGCTGATTCTGCATCCAGAAATGGATTAGCCATATTAAATGATTTACCCATAGAATTGGCACACTGGAAAGCTATTTTTTCCATTAATTGATTATTTATTCCTGTGTTTTCTACTCTATATACTCCTTGAGACAATGTTTTTAACCATACTTGTCCATTATTACTATATGATATATCGGTTATATCATCGTTCTCTAAATATTGTTTTAATGGGCCAAAGTCTATTTGGGTAAAAGCCTCATCCATACTTTAACCTCCTTTTTATTTTCTTTTTTATCCATTTGTTTGGGTATTATTATTAGTGTTTGTGTTATTATCAGTCTTTGCATTGTTTTCAGTTACTTTATCTGTGATGTTAGGTAGATCATCAACTGATACAAATACTGTTTTTGAATTAATAAATTCTTCAATATCATGACTACTTACTGTTACTGTATCTTTTTCTGTTAGAGTAGCAGTGTTTGGTATTAATATTAATTCTACATCATAGTCATCTAAGTATAATGCTTTTCTTAATAGTAAATGTGTTTCTTCAGGAACTGCAAATAGCATGTATGCTGGAGTCCTTGTTTCATCACTATTTTCAAATACATGTTGTCCAGATGAATCTTTAACATCTAGTACTTCAATATTACTTATGAATTTTCCAAACATTACCTCACCATTATCATTTAATGATTTATAATAAATATTAATATGACTACCTGGTGCCATTGAATTTGCATAAGTAGATGCAATAGTAACTGGATAGTTTATTACTGTATAGCCTTCTGGAACATCGGCAAATGCTGAATCCGGTAATTCATCTCCTGATACTACTAAATCAGAATAGAATAAACTGCCTTTTGCTATTATAGTGTTATAATTGGAATATTTTCCTACTATACTATTTATATTAGTATAATAGTTACCTACTAAGAATGACTTAGGTACATTCATAGTTCCAATCATATCTTTCTTTATGTATGTTCTAGGTTGTATAGTTTCCCTTGCATAAGGTACTTGTACTAATTCCACCTTCGAATTAATACGATAATTGTAACCGATATATAGTACTACTAAACATACTATAATACCTAATATGGTAACAGTATTCTTGTTACCAAGAAATTTTTTCATTGAAGCTTTTAAGTTATTCATAATTTTCCTCCTTTTTATTTTCTTTAACTTAATTTATATTTATATTCTTCATATTTCCAAGTTGTTATATATTTAATAATTGCATAATCCTTACTACCACTACTAATACTATTAATAGATATTTTATATTCATCTTGCTTACTTATCTTTATACTATTTCTATTATACATGTTTTTTTCTATGTTTGCAAGAGTTAAAAAGTAATCATAATCATTATTAGCATTTTTAAAATATATATCCCTTTGTAATATAGCAGTATTAAGTTCTCCTTGTGTCAAATTACTAGCATCTTGATATTCAACATTTGATAATGTTACATTTTTTATTTTACCCGAAACTAATTCGTCAGGTATATTTAACTCTAATGTCGTATCATATTTACCAGTAGCATTACTCTTCTTAACTATTGAATAATAAGTCATCTTTTTTTCTTTTTCTTCATAAGGATTATCTATTTTCGTTATAGCTTTACCATTATCATCCTTACCAATATATTCAAATATACCAGTCAATTGATTTAATACCTTATAGTCACCACTAGTATTATATATCTTATAATTATCTATTCCTGTATCAATTCTAACAGACACCTTAGGTGGTTCTTCCATAACATCAAAAAACTTTATAGTGTACTTAGTTCCAATAATCAATGTCGATTCAGCAAACCTTCTAGTAAAGTTTTCTACAAATTTTTCTCTTACTATTTTTAAATTACCTGTTTCTCTATAGTATGATATATCTATTGAATCGACCATAGCGGCTTCAGTGATTTCTTTTAATAAATAATAATCGTTTTCATTAGTAGTAGTTAATTGTTGAAATAATAATATTATTGAAACTCCTATTATTCCTAATATCATAACCCCTACTGTTACTGTAGACCATTTCATGAATTATCACCTACTATGTTATTTCTTTTCTTATCAAAATATTTATCAATAAATGAACTTTCTCCATCATCCATAGTTTTCCAATCAAAATAGCCACCTTTATTAAGTTCATCTTTATTATATTTCTTAATCTCACTAGTCTTTTGACTATCTAAAGTAATAGAATATTGCTCTCTATCATAAGAGCTTTCAAGTCTTTCTTTATTTTTAGTATTATTATACCAATCATACCAATTCATTCCTGGATTTCTATTAGGAAATGGATTATTTAAATCAATTGGTCTATATATAAAAATATATTTAAATTTATCTTTATTCTTTGTGGGTTGTCCATACAATGGATATAAGTCAATTGCACAATTACTACTTGCACCATTTAAAGTAGTCTCCCATTTACCAGTCCATGCTGTACCTTTATTTTTACTATCCGCTATAACAGAAGATTCCTTAAGTCTATCCATACCATAAATAGTAGCAGTAATTTCATATTTATTTTTAGTATTCCAAGTTAAGGGTGTATAATATTTATTGTTTAAGCCAAGATTATTATCCGTGGTTTTATAAGTAACATTACCAGTATAATTTTCTACTACTGAATTAGGTAAATAAACAACACACATAGTAGTAAGTGTATCACCTTCATTAAAACTACCAGTTTCTTGACACTTTATATTCTGTCTAAAATAATCATCAGGTATACTCTCATTACCAAACTTAACATTCTTTAAACCAAAATTATTTACAAAATTATCTTTTAACTTATTTTTCATTTCACTAGTAATATCACTAATACTACCCTTATATAATTTAATTAAATTCCATGATATAGTATTATAATATATTATTCCAAATTTAAATCCTCCACCTGCATAAGTAGTATCAGGAGTTAAAATAGTAGTAATAGAACCACTTTGTGATACCTTAACATTAGCTTTAGCTTTAACTTCTCCATTAGAAGCATTAGCCTTAACTGTTAATTCATCACAAGTACTTGAAAAAGTTTGGCTAGATTTGTTACAACTAGCACTAATACTAGGACTAGTTGGAGTACACTTCTTATCATTATATACTCTAATCACAAACTCACCATTAGGTATAACCCATGAAGCTTGAACAACCATATCCTTAGCATCTCCAGGATAACGTTTTCTAGTAGCAACATTATCCCAAGTATTACTAACTCTTACAACATATTTACCAGGAGAATGGGTTGTTGTACCAGACATCAAAGTATAACTATTAACACTTGAACTCATATAACCATTAACAAAACTAGCACCAGTATAAGACGAAATCTTATAACTTTGGCCCTGAACTGCATCACTCCATGAACAAGGCTTACAACTACTATAATCTTTTCTAACCGCAGTACAATTACACTTATTACCATTAGCATCTTCAACAACATAATCCCCATTAACATCAGTAAAAATACCCTCAGGAACTATCATTCTCAAATATTCACCAGAATTATTTTTTTCAATTTCTACATAATCACTATTATTCTTAGGTTTAACAGCTTTATTTATTGAAATTACATTCCAATTAGAATATTCTTTACCATATTTTTCTTTATAATCTTGATTAGTAACTGCTAATTGAAATCTAATTCTTTCTCCATCATCAACTTCCCACGCAGAAGTATCAAATGTTACAGAAAAACCAACATTTTGATACAAACATTGACTATAGGGAACTCCATTCTTACAAGCATTATTCCAACCAGATGCAGGAAATGTACCATTATAAGCCGCAGCGCACTCACTCTTTTTATTCTTAAAATAATACTGCTGACAATAAAAATTATAATTTCTAGGAGTATTAGAACCATTAACTTCCACCACATTACCAACTTGATTTCCATTTTCATCTATAGCCCTAATTTTAATTTTTTGTCCCCCACCAGTTTTTTTAATAGTACTATCACCGCCATTATATTCAGTATAGTTTTGTGTACAACTGATAAAAGCCCAACCTTTAATAGTTATCTTTTCATTGTTAATATTAAAATCAGTAATATCATAACGTACTTCACCACAAGAACCAGTTTCCGCTAGTACAATATCAGAAGACAAAAAGACTAAAGTAAATATAAATAAACATAAAATTATTCTTTTTCTTACTCTATTCATAAAAAACTCCTCCATATCAATCTGTTAACTTAAAACACCTCTATTTTTTTTCTTTCTAATAACTAATACTATTATTAAAATAAATAATACACAAACTAAACCACCTACTATATATATAACATTACTTTTAATATAATCAAGTATAGTATCAAAAAAATTACTTTTTTGAACTTGCTTATTATCACTATTATTATCAATATTATATGTTTTTCTATAGTGTTCTACTCTTTCTTTAAAACTATCATAACTAACCTCATATTCATAATATTTACCACATAAAGGAAATTTTTCACCATCAATATTTTTACATAAAGGATCCAAAGAATAAATATTAAATTTAGGTAATCTAAAAGTAATAGTATCAATTACATTATCACATTTATCCGAATATATTTTTATAGCCCATTTTCCATTACTTAATATTTGAGTAATTTTACCATCAGTAGGAACAAGTTTATAGTTTAATCCATCATCAAACATAATATAATAATTATTAGGTATATTAATAATATTCACATTAAATCTATTATAATCCTTTTCTCCATCATCAGTTTCAAAACCATCTATATGTTCATATTCAACTTTTACTTTATTTACCTCTTTTTTTAAATCAGCAATTTCTTCATTGCTACAATCAGCTTTACAAATAGGAATACTAAAAAAAATTATAGTTATCATAATAAATTGACATAGTCTCTTACTCATATCATTTCACCCTTGCTCTATTCTATAATTGATTATATCATTTTTTTACTTAATTTAAAAGAAGTTTTTGCATTTTTTATAAAAAAGTGATATTATTATTTTGGTGATGTTATGAAAAATAAAAAAAATATAATTATGATTATTGTAATTTGTTTACTTGGTGTAGGAATAGGATATTTATTATTTAATAGTAGTGATAATGGTTTAATTGAACTGAATTATAATGAATTAACAACTAAAATTGAGAATAAAGAAGATTTCGTAGTTTGTATTTCTCGTACTACTTGTTCTCATTGTAATGATTATAAACCTAAACTTAGAAAAGTAGCTAATAAATATAAAATTAATATTTACTATACTGATATTGATAAGTATAATAAAACTGACTTGGAAAAATTTAATAAGTTAATTAGTTTTGATGGTGGTACTCCTGTTACTATATTTATTAAAAATGGAGAGGAAAAAACGACCGCTACTAGAATTGAAGGAGATGTATCCACTGATAAAATTATTGATAAATTAAAAAAGAATGGCTTTATTGATTAAGGCCATCTTCTTTTTTTAGATAATCTTCTCCTTTAAAAGGATCACTTCTTAATAAATTTGGAAAATTTTGTTGTCTTAATGCTTCATATGTTATTAATGCTACACAGTTAGATAGGTTTAATGCCCTAATATTCTCACTGGTTGGTATTCTATAGCATTTATCTAAATTATTATGAAGTATTTCTTTTGGTATCCCTGTACTTTCTTTTCCAAATATTAAATAATAATTTTTATTTTTATCAGAAAAATCTATCTCACTATATGCTTTTGTTCCATATCTAGTAAAATAATAATATTCCCCTTCATTTTTATTTTTAAAATCATCAAAATCTATATATCTTTGGTAATGTACTTTATCTATATAATTTACTCCACTTCTTTTTATTCTTTTTTCATCCATTACAAATCCAAGTGGTTCTATTAAATGTAAATAACTATTTGTACCAGCACATGTTCTCATTATATTTCCTGTATTTTCTGGTATTTCGGGTTCATACAAAACTACATTAATCATTTATTACATCTTCCTTTTCTAGGTATTTTTCTAACAATTTGATGTTATATTTATTTTCTTTTATATTATAAGAACTTGATATTTTTCCATCTTTTATTATTACTATTGTAGGAACTTCAGTCATTTCCTTACCATATTTTTTATTTATTTCTTTTACTATGTTGTTTTCTTTTAACTCTTCAGTTAAATCTAAATACAATATTTTATTATTCAAATTATTTTTATTTATAATATTTTTAAATTTATTTTCAAATAATCTTATACTCTCATCATTTAATTTTGATACATATATAATTGCATCTTTATTTTCTACTAAGTAATTATTTAATTCATTATAATTAATTACTAACAAATAATCATCAAGAATTGGTGTTTGTAACTTGCTTTTTTCATAGGTGTTTTTCCACAGAAAAAAATAAATTACTACTACTATTGTTAATATTAATACTATTGATAATAATATATAATTTTTTAATGGTATTTCTTTTTCTTTTTTCATTTGGTACCTCCTTTTATATTGTATCATATTTTTTTTGTTTTTCAAGAAATTATATGATTTTTTTTTAATTCTATGCTATAATATTGTTACTTATTCGAGGTGAGAAAATGAAAGAAAACTATAGTGCTATGTGTGAAAATATTTTAAATAATTTAAATGATAAAAAGAAACTACTATTACATAGTTGTTGTGGACCTTGTAGTAGTTATGTAATTAGTTATTTAACAAAATACTTTGATATTACTATTCTTTATTATAATCCAAATATTTTTCCATATGATGAATATTTAAAAAGAAAAGAAGAACAAATAAAGTTAATTAATGAAATTGATAAAGTTAATTGTGTTGATATTATTGATTGTGACTATGATAATGATTATTATAACGAATGCATTAAAGGATTAGAAAAGGAACCTGAAAGAGGTAATAGATGTAAAGTCTGCTATTACTTAAGAATGGAAAAAACGGCTATCTTAGCTAAAGAGAACGATTATGATTTCTTTTGTACTACTTTATCAGTAAGTCCTTACAAAAACGCCGAATGGATTAATAATTATGGAAAAGAACTTGAAAATAAATATAATGTTAAATGGTTATATTCTGACTTCAAAAAAAAGGATGGATATAAATCATCCATCTTATTATCTAATAAATATAATTTGTATAGACAAAACTATTGTGGTTGTATATATTCTAAACCCCAGTAGTTTTTTTCTGAATTAATATGTATGCAACTACTACTACAGCTATTGCTAACAATATACATATTGTACCAATAATGATATATTTTACATTAGCTTTTCCTTTGTTATTTAATTTTGCTACATTAGGTTGTCCAGCTATAGGTACTGTTCCAGTAATACTTGCTAAACTTGGATCTGAAACAATTGCTAATTTTTCTGCTTGTGGATTTGGCATATTATTTTCTGGTAATACATTATTAACATTATTATTAATACTATTATTTGCCAAATTGTTATTTAATGTATTAGCAGGCATTTCTTCAGTAGTGTTAGGAATTACATTTGTTGCTTGGCTATTATTATTTACTACTGGTGGTATTGGTTCAACAACAGGTGTCTCATTTACCATTGGTTCCTCAGTTTTTACTTCTGGTGATGATGTATTTTCATTTTCTGCAGAAGTAAAAATAGGTACAGTGCTAACTGGTTGTACCACTTCATTACTTGATGGAATTTCCCAAGTTGGCACCTCTGATGTCTTTAATACTGGTTCTTCAACTTTTAAATTAGTATTATAAAAAGTTTCTGCTAATCCTACTAGTTCTTTACTAGTTATTGCTATAGAACAGTTATTATAATACTCTTGTTCACCTAATGTCGGAATATCATTACTTAATAATAACGTATATTTTTCTGTTAAACTACTTAATAGTTTATCTGCCGGCTCACCTTTTTGATTATTAGTTGGAATTAAAATAACAATATTATATACAATTTCACTTAATTTTGCTTTCTCTTCCGGCATAATATTATCAATAAAATATTTACCTTCTGAATTTAAAATTAATCTAGATACAAAAATTTGTTTATTTTCTTCATTTTCATCAATGAAATATACTAAATAATCTTTGTTATTAAAATTAAACTTTACTAAACTAGATGCCTGCATTTGAGTATTATTATTTTTATTCATAATTATAAAATTTTTATTCATAAAAAAGTCCTCCTTGATTATATTAATGATAGCCACTATCATTTATTCTGAAGTAAGTATATCACATTTTTTTTACTCTTACAAGCATTATTTGAAATTAAAATTAATTTTTATCATTTAATTTTTTTACTTTGGTCAAAGTATTTCTATTTAATTCTTTACTTTTAATTAATTTTTCTTTAATTAAATACACTTTATTTTTATTATCAATTATATTTTTTTCAATTAATTCAATTTTTTTGTAGGCTTTATCATATTCTTTAAAACTATATGATAGAAAGTAATCTTTAAATTCTTTCTTTAGTTTCTGAACATCTTCTAATGCTAAATCAATATTATAATTCAAACTATCTATATCATATATTTTGTTATTGATTTCACTTTCATAGTTACCTAATGAATAGATTATTTTTTCTTGTTTTTCATAATGCATATTTTTTAACATGTTATGTAATAGTTTTCTAGTTGCTACTGTTCTGGCACCAATACCTGGTAATATTCCACGCAGTGGTGTAAGTGAAAGCAACCAAATATATCTTAAACTTGATGTTAAAAAACCATTCATCCCTTTTAACTTACTTTCAACATACTTTCTCTCGCTTATTTTATCTACTTTTTTTGATAATTCTTCAAGATAATTATTGTTTTTTTCTATTATTAAATTACAACAATTTTCTACTTCCTCTAAATTTACTATTTTGTTTTTTGCATCTTTATATTTTTTATCTCTTGCAGATAATTCTTGAACTCTTTTATTACTTATTTCTTTCATTTTTTCTGTTTTTTCAACTAGATCATCTAAGTTTTTATAAAGATATTTATACTCTTCTAATAATTTTATTTTCTTAGGGATTTTATTAATTTCTTCTTTTTGTAAAGTTTTTCTATAATTTATTATATCATCAATTAATAAACTATCATCTAGTAA
>OLQM01004678.1_pt1 | contig 10282 bp, 10 predicted proteins | sample 1673161 | NCBI WGS metagenome assembly OLQM01 (sample SAMEA3136761, study PRJEB25190) | human gut metagenome | reverse complement strand
TTCATGCGGCTTGTGGCGTTTCGCAAACGCCTATTGTCTATTCCATTAGTTGAAAGGGGAGGAATAACACATGAGAAAAGAACAATTTTACAGAGATAAAAAGGCAGTGAAAAGGAGTGTTTCGGGAATTTGTCTGGCCCTTTTCCTGGCTTTGCAGATAACGGGATGCAGCCAGACAGCGGACCAGGATAAGGCTGCTCAGAAAACGGAGCAGGCCCAAGGGACTGAGAAGGAAGGCGCGGGGGCTGAGAAGAGCAGCGCAGAAACTGAGAAAAACGGCTCTGGAACCGGGGAAGCAGGCCGGGAACAGTCCGCAGGCAGCAGCCAGGCAGATGCAAAGGCGGCAGCAGGCCAGGGGGACAGCGTGATTGAGTTCAAGCCGGGCATGCCCATCAAGGAAGGGGTGGCAGCTCCTGATTTTACAGGAGAGCTCATGGACGGCACCAGCATTACGCTGTCCGAATTACAGGGCAAACCTGTTATCATCAATTTCTGGGCAACCTGGTGCGGCCCGTGCGTTAAGGAGATGCCGGCATTTGAGCGCCTGAAGGATGATTTTGGGGATAAGATCGGCATTATCGCGGTGAATTGCGGAGATGACGCCGAGACGGTGAAGGACTTTGTGGAGGAGAACGGATACACCTTCCCGGTAGTGCTGGACGAGGAGTATTCCATATCCATGCTGTATCCCACCAATTCCATTCCGTATACAGTGGTGCTGGACGCGGAGGGCAAGGTGACCCATATATCCACCGGGGCCCTGGACGCGGACACGATGTATGAGAGATATAAGGAAGCCCTTGGGGTGTAAGACTTGGAGCGTTGATATGATGGATTGGTGCAGACAGAATAAGATAACAGTTATCCTCCTTGTCCTGGGCGTAGTATTTCTGTGTATCGGAGCTGCCCAGGGAGGATACCAGGACGCCTTCCGCAAGGCAGTGAGAGTGTGCCTGGAATGTATCGGAATCGGATGAGAAGGCAGCGGCAGAACACCATGACCATGAGAGGGCAGCAGCGATGAAACGGCGTTTGATACAGCTTTGTGCGGCATTATTATATAATCTGAACCTGAAGGGATTTGCGGAGGCGTCCATCTATAAGGGAAAGTCAAAAGGATTGTGCGTTCCCGGACTTAACTGCTATTCGTGTCCGGGAGCCGTTGGTTCCTGTCCGTTAGGCACCCTGCAGAACGCCCTGTCCGCCATGGACAGGAAGCTTCCCTTCTATATATTGGGAGTTCTCCTGCTTTTTGGGGTTACCATGGGAAGGACTATATGCGGTTTCATCTGTCCCTTTGGGCTGGTACAGGAGCTTCTCTATAAGATACCTGTACCCAAGATAAAAAAGAACCGCGTCACACGGGAGCTGTCCAGGGTGAAATACGTGATTCTGGCAGTGTTTGTCATCATCCTGCCTGTGGTATTCAAGGCGGCCTCCGGCCTGCCGGTTCCTGCCTTCTGCAAATACATATGTCCTGCGGGAACCCTGGAGGGTGGAATTCCCCTGGTGCTTTTGGACGAGTCACTGGGCGGCCTGGCAGGAGCCCTTTTTAACTGGAAGGTCCTTGTGATGGCAGTTATACTGGTAAGCGCCTGTTTTGTATACAGAAGCTTTTGCCGGTTCCTCTGTCCTCTGGGTGCCATCTATTCCCTGTTTGCACCCGCGGCTCTGCTGGGGGTGAATATTGACAGGGACGCCTGCATTGACTGCGGGCGTTGTGTGCGGACCTGTAAAATGGATATCAGACAGGTGGGAGACAGGGAGTGCATACAGTGCGGCGAATGTATGAAAGAGTGTAATGTGGATGCCATTTATTGGAAGAAGCCCTGGAATGTGAACGGTAAGATATAACAAACGTAAGAGCGGGACGCTGTAAATAAGCTGTTAAAACAGCCTTGGCAGCGTCCTGTTTTTGCGTTTCTGTGCTGGTTTTGGCCTGTTTCCGGGCAAAACAGGTCAATCTATATATTGAATTATCCCAGAAAATGTGGTATCGTTTTGAGTATATATGCAGAAAACTGCGGGTAAATACATTGGCACCGCGTTGACGCTTTGATGCAATAAAACAAAGGGCGGATAAAATGACACAGACAGATATCATATTGGAAGTAAAAGATTTATGTGTGGAATTCAGGACAGCGGAAGGCACCGTTCAGGCGGTGGACCATCTGAGTTATGTATTACATAAGGGTGAAAAGCTGGGTATCGTGGGAGAGAGCGGAAGCGGCAAGAGTGTTTCCTCTCTTGGAATGATGCAGCTGATTCCCAACCCTCCGGGACAGATTACAGGAGGGGAGATTTTGTATCTCGGAAGGGATTTGGTAAAGACCTCTGAGCGGGATATGCAGAAAATCAGGGGAAATGAGATTTCCATGATTTTTCAGGAACCAATGACCTCCTTAAATCCCATTATCAAGTGCGGAAAACAGATTGCGGAATCCCTGCGCCTGCACCGGGGCATGAAGAAAAAGGAAGCCATGGAGGAAGCCATCCGCATGATGAGGGCAGTGGGAATCGCCAATCCTGAGGTAAGGGCCCACGAGTATCCACACCAGATGTCGGGTGGAATGAGGCAGCGTGTGATGATAGCCATGGCTTTGGCCTGCCAGCCCCAGATTCTGATTGCGGATGAGCCGACCACGGCTCTGGATGTGACCATCCAGGCCCAGATTCTGGATCTGATTCGCGAGATGAATGAGGAGCTTCATTCCTCGGTCCTGTTCATTACCCATGATTTGGGAGTGGTAAGCGAGCTGTGCGATACGGTCATTGTCATGTATACGGGTCATATCGTGGAGCAGGCACCGGCCGGGGAACTGTTCAGGGATCCCAAGCATCCCTATACCATCGGCCTTTTAAATGCCATACCGGTCATCACAAAGGACAGGAAGCCGTTGTCCGCCATAGAGGGCATGGTGCCTAATCCCACGGAGCGGATTAAGGGGTGCAGCTTCTGGCCCAGATGTCCCCATGCCACAGAGCGGTGCAGGACAGTCAGCCCGCCCATGAAGCGGCTTTCAGAGGAGCGGAAGGTCCGCTGCTGGCTGTTTGAAGACCAGGCTGCGGGGAAGGAGGCTTAATGTATGGCGCAGAATCCGAACAGAGACATAAACGAAGGTATAAACGAAGACAAGAGCAATAGGGAAGTGCTGGTTAAGGCCGACCATGTAAAGGTATATTTTAAGGGAAAGGATAAGAAGTCCGGGACCGTGAAGGCAGTGGACGACGTAAGCTTCCACATCATGAAGGGGGAGACCTTTGGCGTGGTGGGGGAGAGCGGCTGCGGCAAGAGTACCCTGGGCAGGGCCCTTGTCCGCCTCTTAAAACCAACAGAGGGCCACATTTATATGGGCGGAACGGACATAGCAGGGCTAAAGGGAGCGGATTTAAAGAAAATGCGCAGGAAGGTCCAGATTATATTCCAGGACCCGTCCGCCTGCCTGAATCCCAGGCGGACTGTACGCCAGATTCTGATGGAACCCTTTGAGATACACGGGATGAAGGGGAGGATGGATGTGGAGGCCCGCGTTATGAAGCTCCTTAACCTGGTGGGACTGGATTTGTACTGCCTGGGCAGGTATCCCCATGAGCTGTCAGGAGGACAGAAGCAGCGTATCGGCATAGCCAGAGCGCTGGCCCTGGAGCCGGACATTATCATCTGCGATGAGGCTGTATCGGCACTGGACGTATCGGTCCAGGCCCAGGTGCTGAACCTGCTTCAGGATTTAAAGGAAAAGCTGGGGCTGACATATTTCTTCATTTCCCATAATCTGAACGTGGTCTACCAGGTCAGCGACCGGGTGGGCGTCATGTATCTGGGAAATATGGTGGAGATTGCAGATTATGATAAGCTGTATGAAAAGCGTTACCATCCGTATACCGAGGCATTGCTGTCAGCCATTCCCCAGGTGGACCAGAATGTGAAAACAGAGCGCATCCATCTGGAGGGGGAGGTGCCCAGTCCCTCGGCTCCGCCCTCCGGCTGCCGGTTCCACACACGCTGCCCCAAGGCCTGTGACAGGTGCCGCAGGGAAGTACCTGAATTAAAGAAAGTGGCGGAGGGGCATTTTGTGGCCTGCCATCTTTATTAGAGCGGCCTTTGCTTAAGGAAACACTGCACCAGAAAAAATATTGCAATATGGAGACACTGCCAGAATACTGGCATCTCAATAAACCTAGAGGAGGTCTATTATGAAAAAGAAGTTATTGACTGCTGCTCTGTGCCTTGCGGTTTCACTTGCCTGCAGCGCGTGCGGAGGCAATGGCGCGGACGGCACATCGGCCGGCAAGACAGACGCCGCTGCTGAGGGGGCTTCACAGGCAGCCGGCTCCAATACGGTTGTGGTAGCCATGGGCTCCGGATTTTCCACCCTGGACCCGGGGTATGTATATGAGAAGTATCCGCCTCTCATTGTCAATGCCTGCTACGAGAACCTGTTTAAGTTCTACAGCAATGACAGCGCGCCGGAGCCTTGTCTGGCTGATACCTATGAATTCTCAGAGGACGGCCTGACACTGACGGTAAAGCTGAAACAGAATGTGACATTTGCCAGCGGCAATCCCATGACCAGCGCGGATGTTCTTTTCAGCATCAACCGCTGCAAGAACCTTCAGGGAAATCCATCCTTTATCTGTGATACCATTGAGAGCATGGAAGCGCCTGATGATTACACGGTGGTGTTCCATCTGACCCAGGCTGACAGTGCCATTCTGTCCAAGCTGACCTACAGCTCCACGGCTGTTCTGGACAGCGCGGTTGTGAAGGAGCACGGCGGCACGGATGCAGAGGATGCATCGTCCACTGACACAGCCCAGTCCTATCTGGATACAGCCAGCGCAGGTTCCGGCATGTATGTGATGACCAGCTATATTCCGGACCAGGAAGTGGTTTTGGAAAAGAATCCTAACTATTGGGGAGAAGCCACCAATGTTGACAAGTTCATCATCAAGATACAGCCTGATGCAAACACACAGATGATGACACTGTCCGGCGGGGATATTGATGTGGCTATGAACATGACAGACGACACCATGTCCGAGCTGGAAGGCGCTGAGAATATTTCCATTATCAACGGAGCAACCAAGACAGTTGGATTTGTGATGATGAACATGGATGAAGCCTACGGCGGCCCTGTGTCCAATCCCCAGGTTCAGAACGCCATCCGCAGGGCTCTGGATTACACCGGCATCCAGACCATCTGCGGTAGCGGCACCATCACTCCTTATGATATCATCCAGGTGGGATTCATGGGAAGCAAGGGCGAGAGACCGGCTGACTATACGAATCTGGAAGAAGCTAAGGCACTTCTGGCAGAGGCAGGATACCAGGATGGATTTGATGTGGACCTGACTGTGACAGATCTGGATATGGAGGGAATCCTACTGACAGACCTGGCCCAGAAGATAAAGGATGACCTGTCACAGGTGGGAATCAATGTGAATATCGTATCTCAGCCATGGGCGGCGGGATACGGCGATGCTTACCGCGACGGAACCCTGGGCTTTACGGTTATGTACTGGGGAACTGATTATAACGACCCCAACGTGCAGCTGGAATTCCTTCCGGGCGGCGTAGTCGGAAAGAGGGCAGGTTGGAGTGCCGACATGGATCCGGAGCTTGCGGCCATGTATGAAAAAACCATGTCTGCAACGGACAATGACGCGCGTATCGCTGTTCTGGAGGAAATCCAGGATGCAATGTACGAGCATGGACCCTTTATCATGGCGGCACAGGCTCCGTCCCATATCGGCTATAACACCAGGCTGGAGGGAGTGGCCATATCGGACCCCTATGCTCTGGATCTGACTTTGATTCATGTGAAGTAATGATTTTATATACGGAGCTGTTTTGCGGGCAGGCAGATATCTTCCTGCCCGCGGGCTCCGTAATCAGTACTGTACTGCGCAGGCCCGGGCGCGGACAGGAGCTTAAGCGGCGGCAGGTATTGCCGTGAACGTCCATCCAAGGGGGATACCGTTGACGGGAATATCTGTATGAGACTGGATTTTAACATAAGCTTGTATTTTATATTAAGTATGGATTGAAACATAAGAAAAGAGAGGTATCGTATGGAACAGCTGAAATTTATAGGAAAAAGACTGGTGTATCTGGTAGTCATGCTGTTTGGCGTCGCCACCCTGGTTTTCATACTGACCAAAATGATACCGGGAGACCCCACCGTGGCAAACTTGAGCCAGAGAGCCCTTAACGACCCGGAAATCGTGGCTGCCTACAGGGCGAAATACGGCCTGGACCAGCCTTTGCCCGTGCAGTACATCCTGTACATGAAGAATCTTCTGCAGTTTGACCTGGGAACTTCCATGCGCACAAACAAACCTGTGCTGTCAGAGCTGGCCAGGTGTTATCCGGCCACCATTGAACTGGCTTTGTTTGCCATTGTGATTGCTGCCATATTGGGGGTCCTGTTCGGCATTATATCCGCCATCAGGCGCAACAGCATCCTGGACCAGACGGTCCGGGCCATATCTGTTACAGGTGTCAGCATTCCCAGTTTCTGGTTTGCGCTGCTGGTATTGTATTTCTTCTATTACAAGCTGAAGCTGCTGCCGGGGCCCGGCCGCCTGAGCAACGCCTTTACGGCGCCGGCTACGGTCACGGGCATGTATGTCATTGACAGTCTTCTGGAGGGAAATATTCCCAAGGCATTGGACGCGGTCAGCCACCTGATTCTTCCCGGAACCGTGCTTGCGGCATTTACCATGGGTCTGATTACCAGGACAGCCCGTTCCAACCTTCTGGACGTCATGTCCACGGACTATATCCGTACGGCAAAGGCCAAGGGACTGTCAAGACCGGGGCTGATTATCCGCCATGCCCTGGGCAATGCCCTGATTCCCGTGCTCACTGTCATCGGCCTGGGCCTGGGCAACCTGCTGGGCGGCATGGTGCTGGTGGAAACCATTTTCAACTGGCCGGGTGTGGGGCAGTTTGCCTATGAATCCGTGCTTTCTGTGGATTTTCCCTCCATCATCGGGGTGGCCCTTCTGATTGCCTTAAATTACATGGTCATCAATACAGTGGTGGATATTTTATACGGAATTATTGACCCGAGAGTGAGGTGCAGCTGATGGTACAGTCTTTAAAAAGGTTATTTAAATCCAATTACCTGTTCACGCTGGGCGTGATAATCTGCCTGGCGTGGATTGCGGCGGCCATCCTGGCGCCGGCGCTGGCTCCCTATGACCCTATTGTGCAGGACCTGGGGCAGCGGTTAAAGGCTCCGTCTCCGGAGCACTGGTTCGGCACGGACAACATCGGCCGCGATATGTGGGCGCGCACCTGGTACGGCACGCGCACCTCGCTGCTGCTGGGCTTTGTGATCGCGTTTTTCGATGTGACGCTCGGCACGATCGCGGGCGCGCTGTGGGGTTACGTGCAGCGCATCGACCGCTTCATGACGGAGCTTTACAACATCGTCACCAACATCCCGCAGACGGTCTATCTGGTGCTCTTCACCTACATTCTGCGCCCGAGCTTCTGGACGATCGTGCTCGCCATGTGTCTGACCGGTTGGCTCTCCATCGCGCGCTTCGTGCGAAACCGCGTTGTCGCCATCCGTGAAAACGAGTACAACATCGCCTCCCAGTGTCTCGGCACGCCGCTCTCTCGCATTCTGCTGAAAAACATCGTGCCGTATATCGTCAGCATCGTCATCATGGAGGTCGCGCTGACGATCCCCTACTCCATCGGCTCCGAGGTTTTTCTCAGCTACATCAACCTCGGCCTTCCGCTCGACGTTGTGTCGCTCGGCAACCTTGTCTCCGTCGGCAAGAACAGCTTTGAGGTCTATCCCTTCCAGCTGATCTATCCGACCATCATCCTCTCGTTCGTCACGGTGTCGTTCTATATCGTGGGCAACCGCTTCGCGGACGCCTCCGACCCGCGCAATCACATTTAAGGAGGAACGCAGCTATGGCAAATACGATTCTCAGCGTCCGCGACCTCCGCGTCAACTTCAGCCTGCGCGGCAAAACGCTCACCGCCGTGCGCGGCGCGAGCCTCGATCTCTATGAAAACGAAACGCTCGCCATCGTCGGCGAGTCCGGCAGCGGCAAGAGCGTGCTGACCAAGACGCTCATCGGCATGACCGACAAAAACGGTACGATCGTCGGCGGCAGCATCGACTTCAAGGGCACCCGGCTCGACTGCCTTGTGGAAAAAGACTGGCTCGCCATTCGCGGCAAGCGCATCGCCATGGTGTTTCAGGACCCGATGACGGCGCTCAACCCGCTCAAAACCGTCGGCGAACAGATCCGCGAGATGATCACGCTGCACTCCGACCTCAGCAAGGACGCCTCCACGGAAAAGGCGAAAAAGCTGATGGAGCAGGTCGGCATCTCCTCTGACCGCTACGGGAAATACCCGCACGAGTTTTCCGGCGGCATGCGCCAGCGCATCGTCATCGCGACCGCGATCGCCGCCGACCCCGAGGTGCTCATCTGCGATGAGCCCACCACCGCGCTCGACGTGACGCTGCAAGCGCAGATCCTCCGGCTGCTGCGCGATATTCAGCGAAGCATGGGGCTGAGCGTGATCTTCATCACGCACGATCTCGGCGTGGTGGCAAATATCGCCGACCGCGTGGCCGTTATGTACGCCGGCGAGATCATCGAAACGGGGCCGACAGAGGAAGTCTTTTCCTGTCCCGTCCACCCCTACACCCGCGCCCTGCTCCGCGCGCTGCCGCAGCTCGGCGTCAAGGGGCAGGCATTGTTCGCCATTCCCGGCACGCCGCCGAATCTCTACAACGACATTCAGGGCGACGCCTTCTACCCCCGCAACCCGGAGGCCATGGAGATCGACCGGCTGGAAGAGCCGCCGATGTTTTCCGTTTCTCCCGGGCACACGGCAAAAACATGGACGATGCACCCCATGGCCATTCAGAAATGGGGCGACCCGCGCAACTACCGCACCCCCGGTCTTGGCAGAGCGCCCGCCGCGCCCGAGCCGTATGCGCCGCGCAGCGACGAGCCGCTGCTCTCGGTCAGGGATCTCTCGATCGACTTCGGCTCCGGCAAAAAGGTCTTTCATGCCGTCAATGGTGTGTCCTTCGATGTGTACCGCGGGGAGACGTTCAGCCTCGTCGGTGAATCCGGCAGCGGTAAAACGACTATCGGCCGCGCCATTATGAAGATCATTCCCACCGCCGGCGGCGAGATCCTCTACAAGGGCACGCGCGTCAACCGCCGCTTCAGCCGGGAGGAGATCAAGCAGTACCGCCAGCAGGTGCAGATGATCTTTCAGGATCCCATGGCAAGCCTGAATGAGCGCGCCAAGGTGGATTACATCATCTCCGAAGGACTTTATAACTTCAACCTCTTCGAAAACGAAGCCGACCGCAAGGCCAAGGTCTCCCGCGTCATGCAGCGCGTGGGGCTGCTGCCCGAGTTTGCCAGCCGCTTCCCGCATGAATTTTCCGGCGGACAGCGCCAGCGTCTCGGCATCGCCCGTGCGCTCATCATGGAGCCGGAATTCATCATCGCCGACGAGCCGATCAGTGCGCTGGACGTTTCCATTCGTGCTCAGATCATCAACCTGCTCAATGAACTGAAAAAAGAGCACTCGCTCACCTATCTGTTCATCGCGCACGATCTGAGCGTGGTGCGCTTCATTTCCGACCGCATCGGCGTGATCTACAAGGGCGCTCTGATGGAGCTTGCACCGGGCGAAGATATCTTTGCCCACCCCCTGCACCCCTACACCCGTTCGCTGCTCAGCGCGATCCCCATGCCGGATCCCGCCTCCGAACGAGGCAAGACCTGCACGCCCTACAATCCGTCCGTGCATGATTACAGCGTGGACAAACCGGCCTGGACGGAGATCGCCCCCGGTCATTTTGTCTTTGCCAACGCGCGCGAATGCGACGAATACAGGAGGATGCTCGGATGAACGGTACATTATTGATCGCAGGCGGAAACATCGGCGCGACCGAGCAGGGCAAAGCCGACATCTTTGGCAGGTTTTCCACCCTCTGCGGCGGAAAGCGCGGCAAGGTCATGCTCGCCGTCTGCGCCAGCGGAGAGGCGGAGGAGAGCTTTCGATTCAACCGCGAGCTGCTGCTCTCCGCCGGGATCGGCGAAGTCGTGCTGCTGCCGCTGACAGAGGATCCCGCGCTGCTTGGCCGCAGCGGTTGGACAAACCGCGCAGACGAGGCGCTGCTCCCGCTTTTTGACGGGGTGAGCGGCGTATGGTTCAGCGGCGGCGACCAACTGCACACGGCAAGGCTTCTTTTGCAGCCGGACGGTTCAGACACGCCGG
>OLQM01004672.1_pt1 | contig 10295 bp, 9 predicted proteins | sample 1673161 | NCBI WGS metagenome assembly OLQM01 (sample SAMEA3136761, study PRJEB25190) | human gut metagenome | reverse complement strand
TTGCCGATAAGTTGGCCCGTGAGTGTGACTTTTTCTCTATCGGTACCAACGACCTCATTGGCTATACCATGTGCGCCGATCGAGGCAATGATCGTGTGGCATATTTGTATGAGGTATATCAGCCTGCAGTTCTCCGCTCGCTTAAGCGCATTATCGAAGAGGGCAACAAGACCGGTATCATGGTCGGTATGTGCGGTGAGGCTGCGGCAGATCCCCTTCTTATCCCCATTTTGATTTCCTTTGGTCTGTCTGAGTTTTCCGTTTCAGCGCCTTCCGTTTTGCGCACGCGTAAGACGATTGCCGCATGGAGTAAGGCTGAGGCCGACGATCTTGCGCGCCGTGCGCTTGAACTTGATACGTCAGCTGAGGTTCGCGCCCTTCTTGAGGCGGAAGCCCGCTAGACACTGTTTGGATATTGTATTAAGCCCTGGCCATCCATGTGATGGCCAGGGCTTTTGCGTGAGCTTTGTACGGTATGAAACATGATTATGGCATGATCACGCGCAGTGCCTTCGGAAGTACGTGTACCTCGTATTTATCGGCGTAAGGGAGTTCTTCTCCGTCAACTTGTACGGGCACCGGCTCAGAAAACGTTACAACAGCCCTGTCAAGGTGGCGCTGTTTAATGATGCTTGAGTTAACGTGCCGGCCCTTCTTTGCGAGTAAAAAGAGCGTCAGCAAACGGGGAATACTGGGGATTTTTGAGTTATAGCAGGCAGTAAGCTTTCCGTCGGTAGGAGAGGCATCGGGACAGATTTTAAAACCGCCGCCATAGGTGGGACCAACCTGGAATGCCAAGATAAGTTCACGGAGCTCAAGGGGCTTCTCGCCGTCAAAGGAGACGGAGCACGCATATCCCTTAGAGCCTGCAGAGAGAATTTTAAGTCCTGATGTAAAGAAGAGCGCCTCACCCTCTTGGCTTGTGTCGTGGGCGCGTCTTGTGGTGGTATCAAGGGCGATAGCGGCGTCCAGCCCAAATGAGAGTGTCTCTATGAAGTATTCTCCGTTAACCAAACCGAGCTCAACGGGTATTATGTGTCCGCGTACCAGCTGAGCGAGTGCACCTTCCACGTTATTTGGTTTCATGCCAAGGGTGCGCGCATAGTCATTACCCGAACCCATGGGAATAATGCCAAGGGCAGGTCGTCTGTCAGGTGCAATTTTCATGAGTCCATTGGCTATTTCATGAATGACACCGTCTCCTCCAAGTGCAAGAACACTGTCAAAAGAGGCGGCGGAGGCCGCGATGTTTACGGCATCGCCCATACTTGTGGTTAGACGAATTTCATAGCCTTTGGTAGCCGAGGCGTAGCTTGTAAGGAAATGACGAGCAAATTCGGCGCCGGTAGCACCTTTGCCACTATGAGCTGCGGGGTTGGCGATAACAAGCGTGTGGCCAAGCGGAGAGTGTGCCATAGGACTCCTTGGGTAGTTTTCCTCACATGCTCTTCTAGTTTAGCTTCATGTGCGCGGCTGTGCTACGATTATTCGGCAAAGAATCGGTTTGAGAAAGGGATGCCGAGTGGCTAAAGAAACTTCCGACATGCTTGCGGTGTCCGGCAGAGATGCCTGGTATCCGCCAAAGCAGCGTGACCAGTATATTTTGCGTCAGCTTGTGGGCAAGGATTTCAAGCTTAAATATCGCCGCAGTGTGCTGGGCGTGGTATGGTCGGTTTTGAACCCGCTTTTGATGATGATTGTTATGGCGGTGGTCTTCTCTACTTTTTTGGGTAACCGAGCGGCAGATGTGGTCAACTATCCGCTCTATCTTATTTTGGGAAATACGGCATTTCAGCTGATGAGTGATGCGACGACCATGGGCATGCGCTCAATCATTGACGCCTCCAGCCTTCTTAAAAAGGTACGCATCAACCGTCTCGTTTTTCCCGTGCAAAAGGTGCTTTTTGCCGTAGTAAACTATGCGTTCTCGCTTATTGCCGTTGCGGTGGTTATGGTAGTCTTTCAAATACCGCTTACGGTGTATGCACTGCTTATGCCGGTGGCATTGCTACTTTTGACGCTGTTTTGCGTTGGTATTTCGCTTTTACTCTCTGCGCTGGCAGTCTTTTTCCGCGACATTATTCACCTGTGGAGCGTTGTTGTGACGGCATGGATGTATGGCACGCCGCTCTTTTACTCGGTAAATATCATGTCGCCATGGATGTTGCAGGTGGAGCGTTTCAATCCTATGTATCACTATGTAACGTTTATTCGTGATTGCCTGCTTTTTCAGCAGCTTCCTTCCCGTGGCACTATTATGGGCTGTGTGGTAGCAGCTTTTGTTGTTCTCATTGTGGGGTATGCGGTGTTTCGTCGCTTGGAGAAACGCTTTATCCTGTTCATCTGATGCGCTGATAGGGGAAACCCGTGAGGTGGGTTTGACGACCTCTGATGTAGTTCTCTTGAGAGCTGTGATGTAGTTCCTGCGACCTGTGATGTACTTTTCTGCTTCAAAACAGGGGGCTGTGATGTACTTTTGGCGAGAAAACCGGTCTTCTCGCCATAAAAAAGTACATCACAGCTCTGTAAAAGCACATCACAGGTTTGGGTAGCTGTTTATTTAAACCTTGCGTCGTTGTCCATTTAGACCTTCTATAGCGATTTAACCAGCCTTCTTGCTTAGTATCATACGTTCTGTACGTTTGATGTATCAAATGGACAATGAGCAACACAGAACGCAGCAATAATGAGGCCAACAAGAAACGCTATGCAAATGCCTATCTCAAGAGGAGGCGCCAGCAATGGCTCTATGCCAAAGAGGGCAGCTCGGATGATGTCTACAAGATAGGTGATAGGGTTGTATGCGGCGATTGTAGCTGCCCATGTTGGAAGTGAGTCAATGGGATAGAATGCACCGGCAAAAGTAATCAGTAAGACGCTGCTAAAGGAAACGGCCAGAAAGTTGTTGCGTCTAATCAACACATGAACGCCGACTACGGCCGCCATAAAGCTAATGGCAAGAAGCAATCCAACGCCGATGATAAGATATACCATCTCTTGAACGACTGGATACTGGACAAAGGGAATGAAAAGAGCGGAAAGTAACGCACTTTCAAGGGTTGCCAGTAAGGTCTGAATGAGTGCATGAGCAGTCACGAAGGCAGGAAATCCACCGCTGCCCCTGGAAGAACGCTATTACCTTCAAAGGCGGCACCAGTCTTTCCAAAGCATTCAATCTGATCAGCCGCTTTTTCGAAGATATTGATTTGATTTTGGATTGGCGGTTGTTGGGATACAGTAAGGACGAGCCATAGGAAAAGCGCTCCAACACCAAGCAGGATGCGTTCAACAAAAAAGCCAATGCACGGGTGGAGGTTTTCCTTGAGGAGCAGTTTTGCCCCACTATTCAGGCAGAACTCTCTCAGGAACTTGGCTGTGAGGCAAACATTTACATAGACGAGAAGGACAAGCAGACCGTTATCTTTGCCTATCCGCACCTGTTCACAAATTCCTCTACCTTGCAGGTTATTCGCTTGGAGATCGGTGTGCTGGCCGGGATGCTGGCAAAGCACGTCGTCTCCCTCTATGATATATGAGGTCAGGTTTATGAGTGCTTCGCTGCAATACCGCAATTACTCTGGGAGCGCTGAGTTTGGAAAAGAACATGGAAATCAAAGAGTACCAAACGTACAATGAACAAGAAATCACTGACCTCTATCAAAGCGTTGGCTGGACAAACTATACGAGTTGTCCGGAGATGCTCGAAGAAGCGTACAAAAATTCACTTTGCATTTTGGGTGCATTTGAAAAAGAAAAGCTCGTTGGAGTTGTTCGCGTTGTCGGTGACGGTATATCCATCGTATTCGTTCAAGACATTCTTGTGCTTCCAGAATATCAAAGGCAAGGTGTGGGCTCTGCACTGATGCGAGCCATTCTTAAAAAATATGCTTCCGTATATCAGGTGGAGCTTCTCACGGATTCTACGGAAAAATCAAAAGCATTCTATTCATCGATTGGGTTAGTACCTGTTAGTGAGCTTGGATGTAGCGCATACATACGGATGAGTGCGCAATAAGAAAATGGAGCGGCGGACGGGACTCGAACCCGCAACAGTCAGCTTGGAAGGCTGATGCTCTACCAATTGAACTACCGCCGCATAGAGCAAAACGTACAAAAGCTGGTCGGGGTGACTGGATTCGAACCAGCGACCCACTGCTCCCAAAGCAGTTGCGCTACCAAGCTGCGCTACACCCCGAGCCGAAAGAAAAGTATAGGGGAGTCTGTCGTTTGCGGCAATGCTCAATTTGAAATTTGATAGTGAAATTCATGTTTTCATTTTGTTTCAACTTGGTAAGAAAAGCGATTTTCTCGACATATAGACGTATTCTGTTTACAACACATATGAAGGGAGCACTATGAGTTATTCCGAGAAGATCATTGCTGAGCTGGAGAAGCGTTATGCGGATCAGCCAGAATTTATTCAAGCGGCGCGTGAGGTTCTGACAACCATTCAGCCTGCTCTTGATGCACATTCTGAGTATGAACGAGCGTCATTGCTTGAGCGGTTGGTGGAGCCCGAGCGTATCATCATGTTCCGTGTTCCTTGGGTCGACGATGCCGGAAAGGTCCAGGTAAATCGCGGATATCGTATTGAGTTCAATTCAGCAATCGGACCGTATAAGGGTGGGCTGCGCTTGCACCCCTCCGTTAACCTTTCAATCCTAAAATTCCTTGGGTTTGAGCAGATCTTCAAGAACTCCTTGACCACGCTTCCCATGGGTGGCGGTAAGGGAGGTTCTGACTTTGACCCCAAGGGCAAGTCCGATAGAGAAGTGATGGCATTTTGTCAGTCGTTTATGACGGAGCTCTATCGCCATATTGGACCCAACACCGATGTTCCCGCCGGTGACATCGGTACCGGTGCACGCGAGATTGGCTACATGTTTGGCCAGTATAAGCGCTTGCGCAATGAGTGGTCGGGAGTACTTACCGGTAAGGGTCTTCCGTTTGGAGGCTCTCTTGCGCGTACGGAGGCAACCGGCTACGGTGCGGTTTATTTCCTCACGCACATGCTTGCCGAGAAGAACGAGACGCTCAATGGTAAGACGGTCTGCATTTCAGGTTCCGGAAACGTCGCCATTTACGCCGCTCAAAAAGCACGACAGTTGGGCGCCAAAGTTATCACCGTTTCTGATTCTTCCGGCTACGTGTACGATCCTGATGGTATTGACATTGAGCTTCTGAAAGATGTCAAGGAGGTGCGCCGCGCTCGTATCAGAGAGTATGCCGAGGCTCGTACCAGTGCAATCTATCACGAAGGTGAGCGTCCATGGGGTGAGACGTGCGACATTGCCATGCCTTGCGCAACACAAAATGAGCTGGAGCTTGCAGACGCTCAGAAGTTGGTTTCTGGTGGTACGCGTTTTGTTGTCGAAGGTGCCAATATGCCCACGACACTCGAAGCAACCAATTACCTGGTTGAGAATGGCGTGTTCTTTGCACCCGGCAAAGCTGCCAACGCCGGTGGCGTTTCCGTATCGGGCCTTGAGATGTCTCAGAATGCCGAACATCTTTCGTGGACCTTTGATGAGGTTGATTTAAAGCTTCAAGATATCATGGCAAACATTTACACTGCTGCATCTGAGGCTGCCGAGAAGTACGGACATCCCGGCAATCTTATCTTTGGTGCTAATATCGCAGGCTTCTTGAAGGTTGCTGATGCCATGATGGCTCAGGGTGTGTGCTAGAAGCGAGGGGAACTACTTTGATACAAAGGGGTTCCCCTCGATAGAAAATCTTCTCAGAGCATTGGCATTTTTGCTGATACCAATACGTGGCGTTGCAATGATGCGTTCGTCGGCATGAAGAGGGTTGGCAGAAAGCACAAGGGGAGTCTTGCGCAGATTATGTCCGTAGAGTGTACGATCAATGCTGAGGGCGGCACAAACTTTACCGGGACCATTGGTGAGATCGTAGTTGCGTAGAGGATGTTTGCGAGTTTTACCGCTTTCACGGAGGGCGCGCATCGTTTCAATTCCCGAAATCGGTTCAACGGCTCGGATGAGCACACCGGATACCATGTATCAAAATTGCTATCACTTACAAAATTCTTTACTACCTCATCAAAAGACTCCCCTTTTTTCAGACGTTTGACTACCGTCTTTCTGTCTGCACTTGCTTTATCAGACATAGCATATTCCAGAATATTTCTCGCATCTGTTCCATTCTCAAAAGCCTTTGTAGTATACAATGTATTATGATTTACTGTATCAATTGCCACCTTAACAATTGGTAATTCATTATTTTCTGTCAGATCTGTTGTCTCCGCAATCTTTTTTACATCATTTGCTGTTTTCGTTACCGGCAAATAACCGGATGCCACAGAAAACTGAATATTTCTCTCATCTTCTGTAAACCATTTTAAGAACTGAACAGATGCATACATTTGCTTATCATCCGTCTTTGTTACTGCCATACCGGCTCCCTGCTGTACTGCATAATCCTCTCCACCCTCAAACTTAGGTGCTTCGAGTACTTCCATATCAATCGGATAACTCCTTGTATCATCTACAATAACTTCATCAGGGAAAAATGTCGCTCCGGCAGAAGATCCCACAAATGAAAGGATATTTCCTGTATTAATATCATCACTTCTAAATTTACCAGAAGCTGCAAAGTATCCTTTTACAAATGGCACATAATAATTATCCCAGATTTTTCGAATAATCTCTTTATCAAAGTTGAGCGTAACCTTGCTGTCTTTTACCGAAAAAATCTCTGTACCAAGCTGTTTTGCACCAATAAGAAAATAATTCGCCACTGCATCTCTTCCAAAAAATGCTTTTCCATCATTCTTCTTCTTTGTCTGGCTGTCTGTCCATTCATAGTAAGCCTGAGCCGTTTTTGTTACGCCCTCTATTGTCTTTAAATCATTAAGATCAGCACCTGTAGCTTCTGCAAACTTATTCCAATCTGTCTTATTTAACATAAAAATTTCTGTTGACTTTGCAGTAGGAAAAATCTTAAGACTTCCATCTCCGGAAAATTCCCCTTCTTCTATATAGCTTTTAATATATTTATCCTGTTCTTCCTGTGTCAGATACTCTTTTAAATCTACCACATAACCAAGCTTATCTACCTCATATGCCGTGTCTGCATATCCTGCAAAAATACTTGGAATCGCCTTAGCTCCGGTCCGATGCTATACTACTGCGACAATACCTTCTTTTAACTCATTTACCGTACCAAAGTTAGCTCCTTCTACATAGATTCCTTCTTTTTTTCCCAACGCTGTCATTAAATTCGTCTATCAGCTTATTAAAGGCTTCAAGCTGATCTCCATTATAATAATGCCATATTGTAACCTTTGTCGAATTATCCGGATCTAGCTTAACCTTCTTTACTGAACTTCCTAAAGAAGTTCCACACCCGCCAAGTAACATGCTCAAAATCATAATCATGCAGATTACAACTTTCTTATTAAACTTCATACACTTTTCTCTTTCTTATTATACAATTACATATCACATAAGCACATCAAACTTATTTTTTGTATACTCTCGGAACCCTCTTTCCTACATCACATACAAATTCATAATTAAAGCTTCCTGCAAGATTTGCCATATCCTCTACACTGATAGAATTATCACCGTCTTTTCCAATCAGGGTTACGATATCTTCAAGCTTTACATCCGGAATATCTGTAATATCTACCATCATCTGATCCATACATACTCTTCCTACGATCGGAGCCTTCTTTCCATGAATCAATACCCAGCCTTTATTCGAAAGACTTCTTGCATATCCATCTGCATATCCAACCGATATTGTTGCCAGACGACATGGATGATCGACCACATAGGTTGCTCCATAACTTACGCCACGTTCCATCTCCGGCTCCATAATATTCACTACATGTGAATACCAGCTCATTGCCGGTATTAACTCTAAATTAGAAAAATCCACCTCATCAGAAGGGTACATTCCGTAAAGAATAATTCCTGCTCTTGCCATATCATAACGATGGTCATCATATTCCATGATAGCGGCACTGTTACAAATATGTTTTACTGGAATCTCGATTCCTGCTTGATCAAGCAGTTCTACAAAATAATCATATCTCTTCATCTGACTTTCTGTATATGTCTTATCTGTCATATCCGCACAGGATAAATGCGTAAATAATCCTTCGATTTTTATATTAGGCAGATTCGCAATCTGCTCCACAATAGCAAGGCCCTTCTCATCTGGAGATAAACCGATTCTTGTCATTCCTGTATCTAATGCAATGTGAATTCTAGCTGTCTTTCCAGACTTCACAGCCGCTTCGGACATTGCTTTCGCCGTATCATAACAGTAAATCGTCTGGTCTACTCCATACTCTAAATTCTTATAATAAAGAGAAGGGGAATTATAACCAAGAAGTAAAATCGGCTGCTTTAATCCAGCCTTTCTCAGTTCTACTCCCTCATCAATCGTAGCAACACCAAAATAATCTGCGATATCACTAAGATAATGTGCAACTTCTACAGCACCATGACCATAACCATCTGCTTTTATAACGGCCATTGTCATTGCCTTATCTCCAGTCTTTTTTTTGATATTTATATAATTCTCCCTGATTGCTTTTAAATCAATTTCACAATAGGTGCGCAAGTATTCTTCCATTATGTTTGTCCTCTTTCCCTTACTTCTACAGTAATCCTGTAAAATCATACTTTACTCAGGTTACTGTACATATCTATATTATGTCACATTTGGTATACTTATAAATGGGCGCAAAACACCCCTTATAAAAAAGTCTGTAAACAAATAAATTCTACCACATTTTTTCCTATTGTGAAGTTTTTTATACAGAAAAAATTCGGGAAATATAGCATCTCCCGAATTCTTTCAATTATTTCACTTTTACTATTTTACTTTTACTATAATTACTTTCTTTTTTCCATCACTGGTCTTTACAGTAATTTTACATTTACCTTTTTTCAAGGCCTTAATAACACCTTTTTTTGTTACTTTGGCAATCCTCTTATTGGAAGAGCGATACATAATCTTAGCAGTAGAAGATGCTGGAATCTTCTTGGCTTGTATTTTATATTTCTTTCCCTTCTTTAAAGTAACTTTTGTCTTCTTCACTTTTAAAGACTTTGTTTTTATTGTTTTCTTAACTGTAGAACCTGAAGCTGGCTTCGTCTCTGGCTTCTTTTCGGATGTTCCCGGCTTCGTATTTGGCTTATCTTCAGAGCTGCCTGGTTTCGTATTATCCTCTTCATCAGAACCATTTACTTCTATCACATACTTGCTCACATCTGGAACTTTTGTAATACTTGACCAGTACAACTCAGAAATTGTTCCATAGTTATCCTTGATTTCCTTACCATTTAGCAATGTCCGATTGGATGTCTTAGCAAGCGTTACCCCATCTGCAATTGCTTTTCCCGCAGTAGCACCTGTTTTTGGTATACTGCTGCATCCACCTTGTGCATAAACATTTTTTACAGAAACAGTACCATTACCGCTGATAGCATCTGCGCCATCATCATATGTACCGTTACCGCCAAATGCAATTAATGTTCCCTCACCGGAAATACTTCCATTATCTAAAATAATTCCGCTGCCGCCTACGGATGTTGTTGCAATATATCCTCCACCAAATGCCGCTACTACGGAATCCTTTTTAATATCTAAAGAACCATTCTCAATACGGATCGCTGGCTGACCGGAAAGGCTTTTTCCTGTTGTTTCATCCTGTCCGGTTGCTGCTTCATCTCCCTTTACAAATACCTGCCCATCTACGGTAACCTTTCCTTTTACAACAATAACAGGATTCGTATTCTGTCTGATGATATGTCCATTTGATATAAAATTGGTGTTAGAATAAATAGATGAATTTTCTAAAATTGCTCCATCATTTAAAATCAACTGTCCATTAATTGAAGAACCTGTGAGAAACTGACTGCCATAATCATCATAGTTTGATGAGAACTTACCGCCATTTTTCACTTCAATATTTCCATGAATAGAAGAATCACGAAGAACAAGCTTTCCGCCATTCTCTACAACAATATTTACGCTGCTGAAAACTTTCATATTTACAAGAGTAAGATTACAGCCATCTGGAACAATCAATGTCTGTACTGGACTACCATCTACAGCATAACCAAGTTCTCCATAAGTTCCACTTGTATGAGAACCGTACCATGCTTTAATATCCTTTGGTACCGTAACGGTTTCGTTCTCTCCACCAAAAGAAGCGATTGCCCATGGCTCCATATCATACATATACTTTCCATCCGCTGTCTGCTTACAATTCTCAAGTTTAAGCTGCTTTGCAAGTACTTCTGTACGAGTATAAA
>OLQM01004668.1_pt1 | contig 10301 bp, 8 predicted proteins | sample 1673161 | NCBI WGS metagenome assembly OLQM01 (sample SAMEA3136761, study PRJEB25190) | human gut metagenome | reverse complement strand
AAAATTTTACCTTATCTGTAATTATTTCAGATTAGAAGGTGAATTGGAACAGTGCATTTTAACTGGTGGAAGACCGTCCAATTCTTCTGCAACATCATTACGGCTAATTTTTAATGCTTCTTCCAATGTTTTGCCAATAGCTATTTCAGTAATCATACTGCTTGTAGCAATAGCTGCTCCGCAACCGAAGGTTTGGAATGAAATATCTGTGATAACGTCATCCTTAACTTTAATATAGATAGTCATCAAATCCCCGCAGGTTGGGTTTCCTACTGTTCCTACTCCGTCAGGATTTTCCATTTCTCCTGAATTTCTTGGATTTGCAAAATGATCCATAACTTTTTCACTGTACATATTTAACACCTTAATTTATTTACTTTGATTCATCATTTCTTCATATTTTTCATCAGAATTCCATAAAGGAGACATTTTCCTTAAAGTAGCTACTGACTCTTTAATTGCTTCTACTAAACCGTCAACATCATCGAAGTGAGTTTGGGAACCTAAAGATATTCTTAAGGAACCATGTACATCAACATCATCAAGATTAAGAGCTTTTAATACAGGAGATGCTTCTAAAGTTTTAGATGAACAGGCTGACCCTGTTGATGCCTGATATCCTTTTGCATCTAAAAGGAGGATTAATGATTCTCCTTCAATAGATGAGAATCTGAAATTAATGACATTAGGCAGTCTTTCATTCCTATCACCATTAAGATAAGATTTAGGAACTGCATCCAATACTTTTTCAATAATTTCATCTCTTGTTTTAACTAATCTTGCATAATTTTCTTCCAGATTATTATTAGCTATTTCACATGCTTTACCGAATCCAACAATACCTGGAACATTTTCAGTACCTGACCTGATTCCTCTTTCCTGGCCACCACCATGAATAAGAGGAGTTATTCTAACACCTTTTTTAATATATAATGCTCCAACACCTTTTGGACCATGGACTTTATGAGATGATAAGGATAATAAATCAACGTTCAATTCTTCAACATCCACTTTAACTTTACCGAATGTCTGGACTGCATCAGTGTGGAAAAGAATTTTACTTTCTCTGGCTAGTTTACCAATCTCGGCAATTGGCTGAAGAGTACCAATTTCATTATTACCATGCATAATGGTAATTAAGATTGTTTCTGGAGTAATCGCATCTTTAACATCCTCTACTTTTACAATACCGTTTTCATAAACCGGCAGGTAGGTTACTTTGAAATCTAAAGTTTCAAGGAAATGGAGTGTTTCTTTAACTGCAGGATGTTCAATTTCAGAAGTGATAATGTGGTTTCCTTTACCTTTTAATTTTAAAGCAATCCCCTTAATAGCTAAATTATCAGATTCTGATCCTCCACTAGTGAATATTATTTCTTTAGGATCTGCATTAATTGCATCAGCCACTCTTTGTCTTGCTTTATCTAAACCCTTTTTAGCTTCGCGGCCAACAGAGTACAAAGTAGACGGATTTCCATAGGCTTCCCTGAAATAAGGCTCCATTTCGTTTAGTACTTCCTCACTAACTGCAGTAGTTGCTGAATTATCCAAATACATCTTATAATCTCCTTTTTATTTTTTATTAAAATTTAAATTTTATCTAAAGCACATGAAAGATCATCAATCAAGTCATCTGCATCTTCAAGACCAATAGATAACCTTACAAAGTCCGGTGTAACACCAGTAGCCAATTGTTCTTCTTCTGAAAGTTGCTGATGAGTAGTACTTGCAGGATGTATTGCTAAACTTTTTGCATCACCAATATTTGCAAGAAGAGAGAATAATTCCAAGTTATTGATGAATTCCTTACCTGCTTCCTCACCGCCTTCAATACCTACACCTAAAATACCTGCATAATAACCGTTTAAGTATTTTTTAGCAGTTTCATGTGAAGGGTGAGATTCCAAACCAGGATAACTTACCCATTTAACTTTAGGATGTGATTCCAAGAATTTAGCTACTTTTAAAGCATTTTCAGAATGTCTTTTTACTCTTACATCCAAACTTTCAAGTCCTTGTAAAAACAGGAAACTGTTAGTTGGTGCCTGAGTTGATCCCAAATCACGTAATAATCTTGCTCTGGCCCTTAAGGTAAAAGCTATATTTCCAAGTTCCGGAACATCACCAAATGCATCCCAGAATACCAATCCGTGATAACTTGGATCAGGTTCTGTAAATTGAGGGAATTTACCATTACCCCAATTGAATTTACCTGAATCTACAATGTATCCTCCAATGGAAGTTCCATGACCTCCAACATATTTGGTTGCAGATGCTGCAATAACATCAGCACCATGTTCCAAAGGTCTTACCAAACCGACACCAATTGTATTGTCTACAATTAACGGGATGTCATAACTGTGAGCAATTTCAGCTAAAGCTTCAAAATCAGGCACATCCAGTTTTGGATTGCCTATAGATTCACAGTAAATTGCTTTGGTTTTATCAGTAATTGCATCTTCAAATGCCTGCAAATCACTTGAATCCACAAATTTAACATTTCTTGCCAAATCTTTAAAGGTGTAATCAAACAGCTGGTAAGTTCCGCCGTAAAGATTATCTGCAGATACGATTTCATCACCTGGAGATGTAATGTTTAAAATTGCATAAGTAATTGCTGCAAGACCGCTTGAAGTACCTAATCCAGAATTACCTCCTTCAATAGCAGCTATTCTCTTTTCAAATACTTCAGTTGTTGGATTAGTTAATCTGGAATAAATTTGACCAAATTCCTGTAATCCAAACCTCCTTGCTGCTTCTGCAGCGTCCTTAAATACATATGAGCTTGTTTGATAAATCGGTACAGCACATGCTCCAGTAACCGGATCCGGTTCTTGACCTGCACGTACACCTAATGTGGATGATTTGTATTGTCTTTTTTCTACCATATAATCACCTGTAATTTTTTTAAATTTAATATTACTACACTATAACATATATTTTTAAAAATCCCATATTTTTTTACCCCCTTCTAAACTAAATATGATGAATATTATGATTTTCAATATAAAATATGAGAAAAGAGTAGTTTGTTTTATAGATATTTTAGGGTTTTCTAATATAATCAAGAAAACGACCAGAGTGACAGATGGAATAAACTTCGATTTACAAAATATTGTAAATGCTCTTGATTTTGTTCACAATCATTTTTCAGAGTTAAGTTTAGATTATGAAGGATTAATTCAGCTATCTCAATTTAGCGACTCAATAGTTATTAGTTTTTCTGTGAAAAATCGATCAGAAATGATTGTTTTGTTTAAGAATATTAAATATGTTCAAGTTCAATTATTGAGCGAATACGGTATTTTAATGAGGGGTGGAATTGTTATAGGAAATGTTATTCACAATGACTCTTTATTATTAGGCCCTGCAATGATTGATGCTTATATGTTAGAATCCAAGTGCGCAATGAGTCCTCGTATTGTTATTGATCCAAAAGTTATTTATCAATATAGAAAAGCTGTGAAAGAGCATACGAAGGATGGAAGAGCTGATAATGAACCCACATTCAATAAAGATCTTGATGATACATATTATATTGATTATTTCAATTTTAATGATATTGAATTTTACTTGAATGGTAATCCCAAAAAGTATTACTCGGATATATGTAAGATTGTGCGAGATAATGTTAATAGTACTGATATTAGTCTTCGAGTAAAATATCTCTGGATAAGGAATAAGTTAAAAAAATGTTCGTTTTATAAAACAGGGACAGAATATAAAGAGATATATAAAAGAATCATTACCGATAGAAACAAAGAGTGAAAATAGTTTTATTTAGTGTTTATGCCTTCAAATGTCGACAAGAGGAATTTAAGTTAAACAATATGTACGATACCCTCTCAAATAAGAACAGTTGTCTCGGCTCTAAATACTGCCGTTTGGTCTCTTTAAGTCTCGCCATGAGTTTCCGAATCTTCGAGACGTTATAGTTACAGCCGTCGGAGCTGTGCGCCATCGCATAGGCATAACGCTGTTCCAATTCGGCGATACCTTGTTTTACGGCTGTCTTGTAGTCGCGGATCGGCTCGTCCCAGACCGACGGGTGGCTGCCGCTTGCGCCGCCCGTACTCCAACCGACCGTAACGGCATACGTGCCATCTATCGACTGCCCGATATGAATGGTATTGAGTATATCCAGCTTGATACGCTCCACGATGGGGAGCATACCGCGTATCCATCCGTATTCGTCGAACTGCTTGGCCGTGTAGCCGAAAAGCGTTCCGCGCTCGTATGTCCGCACGTTAAGGATAATCTTGTGTACGCTGTCGCCGAAACTCTCGAAATAGGCGATCTGTTCGGTGTTGTCCCGACGGACGGCCAAGAGGTAACGCAGGACTGCGTTACGCTCTACTCGGCATGGATTGTATTCCAAAATCGCCTCTAATTTCTCTTGCTTGGTATATTTTTGTATAGGTTTCATAATGGTTTTATTTAAGTGGGTTGAACTTATGCCGAAATGAGGTTGGCGACGGAGGTATGGCGTTGCAGCCACTCCTGCACGTACTCTGCGTTGTATTCGGAGGTAATGACCGCCGTGTGTTCGTCCGTCTGCGTGAAGCGTGTGCTTTCGTAGCTGTCTATCCACTCTTTGAGCGAGGCTACGCCCCATGCTTCCACGTCGTCGAAATAGCTGTCCAATACGCGGATCGGCTCCGCAAAGGTTACTATCAATGTCCGGTAATCTGCTGTGTTCTTTTTCATCGTTCGTCTATTTATTGTTTCTATTATTCAACCATGTATCCCGTTTTGCTCGGCACTCCTCCAGTGTCGGGGCGACGCAGGAGAACAACTCGCCGTCCGTATGCCGGTAGTCGTATTGGCAGAGCCGTTTCCTTCTGCGGGGAGAAAGAGAGAGGGTAAAATACTCGTGGCGTTCTTCTCCCATAGGGCAAACCGATACACCGTTTACAGTCATTTTTGTTTTCATTGTCGTAATCTTTTAGGGGTTAAAATTCTGCTTTCATCAGCCTGCACCTGAAATATTGGGTTTGATCGCTGGGCTTGCGCTGGTGTACCCATAGATGATGTGCGCCGAAACCGTACACGAAATAGTCGTCGAGCGGCACTTGGGTTTTCAAGCGTTCGAGACCTTGCCGCAGGCTGTCTTCGCCATCGGCAAAAAGAATGGTGTTCACGAGGCGGAAATAGGCTTCCGTTACTTCGTCGCAATAGGGACAGAAGAAAGATTCAATCGTTACATTCATAATGTTTTGTAATTAAAGTGTTAATAACCAAAAGAGGAAACCGAAAATGGCGACCGCAGAAAGCAGGAAGACGATGCAGCCGAGCAGAAAGCGGATAACGCCCGCTATAATCTCCTTGCAGAGCCATAGACCTATTGACCAAGCCCAGATGCTTCCGCCGAACATACTGCTGACAAACATCGCCAGAGCCAACCAAAATGCTATTTTTAATGTTGCTTTCATCTTTGACCTCCTTTTCTTGATTTGATGCGGATTTGAGAGTGGAGGGAGTGAGTTTCTTATCCTAATCTGCCGCTCGTTTATCCGACATTTTTTTTGATGCGTCTTTCGGTCGCGTCGGTCGTTTCGTTTCAGGGGCTTTTCGGTGTAGAGGTTAGGACGTACAAGGTTTTTGAGAATAAATACCTCGCAACCGAAGGGCGCAGGGAAGATTTTTCACAAAACCGCGAGGCTCGACCTTGTACGTCCGTCAAGACCTCGTAAACACCTTTGCACCTGCAACGTAACGACGCCACGATGCGATGGAAAGACTGCAAAAATGGAGGTAAACGAATTATTAGGCAGATTCGAGAAATTAATTATCTCTATTCCTTGATAAAGAGTTAAATAAAGTGTTATGTTGTTTACTAATAAGAACTTTTTCACTATATTCGTAACGCTTTTGATAAAAAGCATAAAGCAGAATATGCCGAAATATAGATTGTAAAGATTCAAACTTAATATGAGCCGAATAGATATTGATGCAGCAATAGATCGCCTGTTGGTTAAGACGAAGGGAGAACTTTTGTCGAGAATAGAGCAATTATCCCATAATGTTGTAATCGAAGACACGAATACAAAGGCTTATTGTCATATGCTAAAAATTGATGCAAATGGCAACATTCGGCTTAAAGATTTAATAGATTACATAGACACTAAATTAGTAGAATACGCTATTCCTAAAAAAGATATTGATATGGCAAGTCAATATTTGCAAGAAACAGGGTCTCCAGCCAAGATTATCGAGCTAAAGAATAAGGCAAATGCACTTTTTACTGATTTAGAGAAAACGGGTGAAGGTGGAGAAATTCTATTATATATATTAACTCAAGAGTTTTTAAAACTACCTCAATTGCTTAGCAAAATGTCTCTTAAAACATCGGGGCAACTTCATTATCAAGGTGCAGATGGTATTCATGTAGGATTTGATGAAAAAAAGCAGAATCTACATTTATATTGGGGTGAATCAAAAATGTATAAAAACATAGTTAGTGCAGTATCGTCTTGCGTTGACAGTATTAAAGGATTTTTGTTAGATACTTTAGGCGCTTCATCAACACAAGAGCGCGATCTGCAGCTGATTACTTCAAATATTAGTGCAAATGTCAATGATCCTGATTTTGAAAATCTTTTAGTTCGGTTCTTCGATAAAGACGATGACCTATCTAATCATTTAGTTTATAAGGGAATATGTTTTGTAGGATTTGATAGTGACAAATATCCTGTAGATAGTGATTTAAGCAAGACGACAGAACTTGTCAAATCTCAATTTGACGAAGAATTAAATTCATGGTATAAGTTGCTTGAAACGGGTATTGGTAAGTATCCCAATCTAAGACAAAAAGAAATTCATGTTTTTTTGATGCCGTTCCCTTCTGTTGAGGACTTTCGTAAATATTTTTTGGAAAAAATAAAATAAATGTTAGAAGATAAATTATACCAACTGAATAGTTTCCGTCGTCAATATGAGGCTTTACTTACTCTTTCTGTATGTGATAGCATATCAGAGATACAATGGGAGCAAGATAGAGACGGCCTACTTTCATCAATAGATTGGAATAATATTTTAGGTATAGCTTCTGTATTGTGCCAATCTCAAAATAGTATTTATCTTGATGCAGCATTGAGGATTGCACAAACTTGTTTAGCCTTACCCTCATGTAATCAAGTTCAAAAAAGTGCTGCGGCCTATATTTTAGAGTGCCTAACAAATAGGTTAGCTATCGAAATGTCTATTCAGCGGAAATATTTAGATAAGAATTTCGCTGATGCTTTTTCGGTTCAGCAAAAAATAGAAAATACAAAAACGATTTTTGATTCTTCGATTTTTGTAAATAATCAACTATATGAATTGAATAGGTTTCAAAGCGAAGTATATGATAAATATAAAAATAATGATGCAATAAGTATTTCAGCTCCAACCTCCGCTGGAAAATCATATATATTGTGTACTATTCTAACAGAAACATTATTAAGCAGTAAAACCAATATTATTTATATTGTACCGACGAGAGCACTCATTAGTCAAGTTGAAGCAGATTTAAATAAGCATTTCCAAAAAAACAATATTAAAAATGACGTGAATCTATCAACAGTTCCACCATTTCATGATGAAATAGATTTGCAAAAATCTAATATTTTTGTTTTTACTCAAGAGCGACTACATTGGTTTCTAATTAACAATTCAGAAACTCCTATAAAAATTGATTTACTGATTATAGATGAAGCTCACAAAATAGAGGATGGAAATAGAGGTATCTTATTACAGCAGAAGTTAGAAGAGTTAGTTGCGGAAAATGATAATATAAAAGTATATTTCTCAAGTCCTTTTACTTCTAATCCCGAAATTTTGCTTGACAATATTCATAAAAGTATTCGAAAAGCAAAAGTTAATACTCAATTTGTAGCTGTAAATCAAAATCTAATTTATGTTTCTCAAGTTCCGAGAAATACGCTAAAATGGAGTTTGACACTTGCTACCGTCCATGCGTCATTTAAATTAGGATACATAACATTACAAGATCGTCCTAATAGCGAATTAAAGAAAATAGCTCTTATTGCACAAAAAATAGCCGTTGACGGTTCATGTTTAATCTATAGCAATGGTGCAGCTGAATCTGAAGATATTGCGACTTTGTTGTATAGTGCGATTGATACACAACCAATTGATGATGAAATTCAAGAGTTAATCAAATTAGTAAAACAAACAATACATCCAAGCTATACTTTAGCACAGGTTTTAGAAAAAAGAATAGCATTCCATTATGGAAATATGCCTTTGTTAATAAGAACCGAAATAGAAAGGCTATTTTCAGAAGGCTTTATTCGTTATTTGATTTGTACATCAACTTTATTAGAAGGAGTAAATTTACCTGCAAAGTCAATTATTATACGTAACCCTCGTAGAGGGAAAGGAAATCCGCTTAATGCTAATGATTTTTGGAATTTAGCAGGTAGAGCTGGCCGTTGGGGTAAAGAATTTTGTGGAAATATAATCTGTATTGAGCCTGATAAATGGGAAGTTAAACCCAATCCAAACAAATCCAAACAAATAATAACTCGCGCTATCGATATTATTGAAGAAAATGGAACTGATTTTTTAGAATATCTTGAAAAAGATACACCTCGTAATGAAATGAATCCATCATGGGAGTCTGCTTTTGGATATTATTATATTAAATATATTATCAATCAAGAGCCCAGAGTAGATAATGATTTTAATAATGCTTTGATTGATATTCTGTCTTCTAAAGCCCAACATATAACGCTTCCAGATTATATTATTAAACGTAATCCGGGAATTTCTCCTATCGCACAACAAAATTTATTTGATTATTTTACTGATAGGACAGAGCGGATTGAAGATTATATTCCGGTATATCCCAATGATAGCAATGCATTAGAAGAATATACTAAATTAGTAGGTCGTATTGGGAAAACTTTAAGTAATTATCCTCAATCCTTAAATACATCTCGTGCAATTTTATTGATAAATTGGATGACAGGAAAACCATTGTCTTATATAATCAAGAAAAGTTATGAATCGTATCAACGTAATCCAAAATACGCATGTTCCAAACGATTGCCGGTAGTCATCAGAGAGGTTATGGATAATATAGAGAATTTTGTTCGCTTTAGTTTTGCAAAAGATTCCAGTTGTTATATTGATATATTGAGATACTTTCTCGAATTGCAAAATCGAAATGATTTGAAAACGAATATCCCTCAATTAAATTTATGGTTGGAATTTGGGGTTTCTGAAAAAACGCATTTATCATTATTAGCTTTAGGTTTAAGTCGTAATACAGTAATAACCCTATCTGAGAAATATATTACGAATACACATATGTCTCAAAGTGAAAGTTTAACATGGCTTAGACAGTTAGACTTGGAAGCATTGGATATATCTCCCATAATGAGAGAAGATATTCATAGAATACTATAAAAAATCTTTTTGAATGAGAAAAATATGTGTTAATCAAATATTTTACTTACCTTTGTAAGGTAATGAAAAAACGGGCAGACATGAAGAAGTCATTAGGCGACTATGACAGACAAAATACCGTTACTAAATCGTTACAAGCGTACTTTTTGAAATAGTTATCACCTTGATAATAAGGATTTTCGGAGAGATTGGTTCATAACCCCCACTCTCCGCAAAAACGAGCGAAACCCCTGCAAATATCAATTTGCAGGGGTTTCCATTTCCGGGGTGCCGTCCAACGGAAAAAAAGGAAAAAACCTCGGACAAACCCCGATATGCCGGGCTTGGATGCCTTCAGCAACGCCCTTCCCCATCGCGGTACGACCTTTGCAGCACACTTTCCAAAAAAAGAACCGATGAAAAACACCGACCAACACCATCCGTTCTGCCGGCAAGAGGCAGCGCAGGCCGACGTAAGACAATCGCAAGGCATGCAGGGAATCCCCGTCACCCAGATCACCCCGGACGACATACTCGCCGACGGCGGCCCCATCACCCCTGCCACCGAAGACGGAACGCCTACGCAGCGGCAAATAGAGCAGGACGTGGTGAGCGTCAATCCCTCGGCTGACAGCATGGAAAGCCGGGGTTGAATTTCCCGTCCGGGTTTTCCCCGTCGTTCTTACAGGTTTCCGGCGGTGCTTTCCGGACGGAAACCGGATTGAAACATCTATCCCCGAGGCCGAAAAATTTGAGAAAACGGGCGTAATTTGTTATATTTGTGATGACAACCCATATATTCGGAACATTCAGTCGCAAATATACAACATTCAGTCCGCAAATGCGGCATCGGGGATATGACAATCGAAAAACTGGACGGAACTTCGCCTCGCCTCTACACACTCGTC